>Ga0310344_10001528_pt1 | contig 17703 bp, 16 predicted proteins | sample HC15DNA20200_MG_FD_203801 | JGI IMG/M metagenome (GOLD analysis project Ga0310344, IMG submission 203801) | Marine microbial communities from station ALOHA, North Pacific Subtropical Gyre - HC15-DNA-20-200_MG | ecosystem: Environmental > Aquatic > Marine > Oceanic | place: Pacific Ocean: North... | reverse complement strand
CGAAATGAACTTCAGGGAAGGATTGATGAGGCCGCTCTCGTGCCAGGCGGCTTGAAGGGGCTGAGCCGCCGGACCGCTGCTTTGAAAGTGGCGAGACGGCGGCGTGCCGGTTCGCGAACCCTTGGCGGATCTGATGACTGTCGACACCGGGCGAGAGCATCGGCGCCGGAGCGACGCAACCGCTCGTCCGGGTGGTCGAGTAGCACCGCAGCGATACGACCACGGAAACCGTCGTCGCTTTTTTCGATACAGCGATCGAGCCAATTGAGCGCTTCGCCATGTTCGCCATGGGCATAGAGCAAGGTCGCCAGGTTGAACTGCGCCCAGTGATCGCCCCGCTCGGCGGCAGCGCGATAGAGCGCTGCCGCGCGTCGTGGATCGGCGGGACCGGCCCATCCTTCTTCAAGAAAGCGGGCGAGGGAATTTACGGCCTTGAGATTGCCTGCCCTGGCCGCCTCCTCGAACAGGCCGTAGGCACGCGGCCGGTTGGCAGGATCGCCCAGCCGCATGAGGATCTGGGCGAGGTTGACCTTTGCCCAGACGTGCCCAAGCGTGATCGCGCGTTCGAAATAAGGCATTGCGCGAAGATAATCCTGCGGCGTGCCCCAGCCTTTCTCATGGCAGCGCCCGACCATGTTCCAGGCCTCGGGCTCGCCGTGTTCCGCTGCGCGTTCGAACCAGCGCAGTGCAAGGACAGGATCGCGCGCCACGCCGCGTCCGTCGAGCAGGAGCTGCGCATAGACGAGCTGGGCCGCTGCATTGCCAGCTTGGGCAGTGCGATGGATGGCGCTGACCGCCTCACGCGGATTGGAAGCGAGCCGCGCTTCAAGCGCTGCGGTGTCGAGCGCCAACGGTTCGAGGCGGACCTGCACGGGGGCGACACCGCTCATGCGGCGCATCCCGCAGCGACATCATTTTCTCTCTTTGCAGCTAATCCGTCCATCGCTCGCCCCGGCATCTGCGGGGCGTCACTAGTTAATAATGCCTCGCATTAACGCTCATAGCTCTCTGGCCGGCGGGAGCGTTAGGCGATCTCGCCAAATCGTATCGCAAAACTGCCAATGCGCCTGGCTCACCAAGTGACGCCCCCCCGGACCGGGTCTCGATCATATGGAGGCTTACTCCAGTCCGCGCTTGCCGGGCGCCCAATACGCCTTGGTCATGATGTTGCGGGGGGAAATGCCCAACGCTCTCAAATCCCCGCGAACATTGTGAATGGATTGCGCTTTTCCCGTGAGAACGAAACCACCGTCCAGGTCCCCTGCCTGACTTTCCACGGCGCGGATCAATGACTCATGCCGGGCGCGCTCGATGAGTTGCGTATTTTTCAGCGCGAGGGCGGTGATGACCGGTTCGACCTCATTGATGGAATCGACCTCAAGGGCGGCGCGAGTGACGCCCCTGCCGCGCGCGTCCTGAAGCGCCTTGACGATAGCGATCGACGTTTCGTCCCCAAACACCGTCAGATCGTCCGGAAGCGCGCCCGTGTCGAGCGACCGGCGCGGGCCGAAAACATGGCAACGATCGCCTGTCTTGAGATTTCGCGCCCAGTCGCTGCCTGGCCCGTCACCATGCGCGAAGACGAGGATCTGGGTGGTCCCGGCGGCGGCGTCCCAGTTAAATGGGGTGTAGGTCCGGTTCGTGAAGGCCGAACCCAGGGAGACCTGGATTTTTTCGCCGGCAGTCCAGGCCACGTTTCGAAGCTCTTCCCCTTCGAGGGTGATGAGCCGGAACCGCGATCCGAGCGCTTCGCTGGCGCTCACTCGGGCATCCCGCATCATGAGCTTGATGAGCGCCTTGCCGATAATGCCCGGCTTGCGATGGGCGATCGTGCGTCGTGCAGGCTGATCGCTCATGACATAACTCCTCTATCGCGACCGATTGGCATTCACGACATATGCGCCGCCGGTTGCGCAGGCATCGGGCAAGTTCGCCAAAATCTTTCGATCTCCTGCCAGGCACCTCTCTCCATCCGTGCCAGGGCCGTAATCGACCGGCCAGTTTGGCGGCTCGTCGCTATGCGTTGGCAGGATCGAAAAATTCAGACGGCGTCGCCCGCGCTATCTCCGTTTGTTGCGACTGACATGCGGTTGCAACAAACGGAGCGCCATGTCGAACACCATTCTTCTGAGTGCGGCCTTGGCATCGTGCGCGGCTTCGGTCTATTTCCTTAAACGAGCCACGGTGTCGCGCAGCGGGGCGTGGCGCTGGGTTCTCGCGGCTCTCGTCACCGCCAGCTTGGCGCTCTTTGCTGCGATAGAGGCGTTAGGCACTGGCTTCGGCCTCGTCGTCGCGGTGCTGACACTCATTCTGGCGGGGCTTTCAACCGTCTTTGCCGGCGCAGAACGTCGGACCGGCCGCAAGCCGGACACCGTGATTGAGCCGCGGGCGATGGAGCGCGAGGATCGCCATGGCCAACGATGGCGGGGCTGGGTCCGCGGCTTTTCCGCCTTGTTGCTGGCCGCCATCACGGCGAATGCGCTCGGTGCCGGTCTGGTCGGAATCGCGCCTGGCTTGGCTGCGGATCGCTTCGCAGTCGGCCTCCTGTCGGTTCCTCTGCTGTGGTCGGGATTTGCGATCTGGATGGTCAGCGATCGCGTCCTGTCGCGGCCGCTCTGCGGGATGGCCGGAACGCTGGTCGCCTCTGCTGGAATGATTGCCTGGAGCCTGCTCGCATGAGCACGATCAAGAAGGTTTCGACGGCCAAGCCTGCACTCGTGCGGAGAAATAGCTGCGTCGCAGCGCTGCTGGCGGGTCACTCGGCGCTGGGCCTCGGTTTCTGCGCACTCATCTACCTGATCTGCCTCAGCGGCGCCATCGCTGTCTTTGAACGGGAGCTGCAGCGCTGGGAGCAACCGGCTATTCCGACGGTAACACGTATCGGGCCTCAGGCGATCGAGACCGCCATCGCGATGCTCCGCCGGCACGCGCCCAGGGAATCGGCGGCGTCGATCACGATCACGCTGCCTGCGCCAGACCGGCCGCAACTGCTCGTGTCGGCCGGCGGGCACGAGGGCAAAGGCGGCCGCGACTGGTATGCCGATGAAAACGGCAATCTCGTTGCCGAGGTACGGCATCCGGTAGCGTCCTTCATCTCGGGGCTCCATACCGATCTCCATCTGCCGTTGTTCCTCGGCAGGATGGTCGTCGGCATATCGGGCATCGCGCTACTCTGCCTGATAATCTCGGGCGCCCTCGCCCACACGCGCATCTTCAAGGACGCGTTCCGTTTGCGCCTTGGCGGATCGCACCGGCTCGAACTTGCCGACATGCATAATCGGCTGGGGACCTGGGTGCTGCCGTTCGCGCTCATCATCTCGTTCACCGGCGCGTTCGTGGCGCTGTTCTTCTTCATGTTCGCGGGTGTTGCTGCCACCACTTACCGGGGCGACATGGACAAGGCCTTCACCGATCTGGCCGGGCCGTTCCCCAAACATGATGTGCGTGCCCAACCGCTGCCGCCCATCACGCCGCTGATGGAGCGGGTTCGTCGACCGCCCGTCGCCGTGATCGAGTCGATCGATATCCAGCAGCCGGGAACCCGCGGCCAGCAGATCGGACTCAACCTGCGCGGTTCGGACCCGCTGCTCGGCGCGGCACGGATCGTCTTCGACGGTGGCGGCCGACAGATCCACTCCAGCGCGGCCCTCCCGCACTCGATCCCGCAACAGCTCCTCCTGGCAACGCAGCCCGTGCATTTCGGATGGTTCGGCGGCATCGGCGTGAAGATCGCCTACGGCCTGCTCGGGATCGCGCTCTGCGTGACGACATCGACCGGCGCGCAAATCTGGCTGCAACGTCGGCGCGACAAGGGGCACCCGGCCCCGACTTGCGAACGCCTGTGGATCGCTGTCAAATGGGGACAGCCGGTGGCTATTACGCTCGCGGTCTGGACTGCGTTGATTGGCTACAGTGAGGCATTGCCGGCGGTCGTTTGGCTCGCTGCCAGCGCGGCGACTTTGCTGGGCGCAGCCTTCCTCGACGCGACAAATCGACTGGAGCTTTGGTTGCGGATCGCGCTTGCGTTCGCGCTCGCGGCAGTGGCTGTGTCACATGTTTGCCGGTGCTATGCTTCTCAAGCCGTCATGGATTATTGGCTGATCGACGGGCTGATTTTGATCGGGTCCGTCGCGGTGGGACTGACATCGCGGCGGCCGCCCGTCTTTGTATAACGACCGGATAGCGGGTGCGGAAATCGCCCTCGCCGCCGCCATCCTCGTGCTGATCGCGGCGATCTGGCGCGTGGTCCGGTCGAAAAAAGCACCCGCCGGCCTGACCGTGCCATCCGGCTCACAAACGGCGAGGGGCCGCCGCATGTCCGCGACGACCCCTCGCCAATCTTCCGAAGCGCCGGATCAGTTGCCGACGACCGCGCGCGTTTCCACGGGCCGGGCCTCGGCATAGCGTTCACCGCTGTCGGCGCGCGCGATGGCCGCTTTCATGCCAGGCTGGACATGGGCGATGGCCTTGCTCCGGCACGCGGTGTAGGCGGCAAGGTCGGTGCCTATGCAAACCCGGCTGGCGGCGCGGGCGATCCGGCTGCGCAGCACCGCCTGCTGGTCGGCTTTGGACAGGTCGAGGTCGCCGTGGCGGACCTCCATGGTGCGGCCGTTGGACACGAAATCCTCGGCGGAAGCGACACCTGCACCCAATGCCAGAGTGGCGGAAGCGGCGGCGATAGCGGCGATCTTGAACGAAGCGAACATGGGGCAATCTCCTCTTGAACCTTTTGAAACCGGCGCGCCGCCAATGGGGGGCTGCGCGGAACGGCGCCGGTGCGGCTGGGGGAGCGCCCTTCAGGGGTCTTTGGGTGGAGGCGCTCCTTCCCGTCCGCCCTTTCGATCTAGCCGGAGCGGGCGAACGCCGCGCGCGCCCTTCGACCCGAAAGCGACGGGGATCGGCGAAGCGACAAAGCGCATATCTGACCGGACGAACGGCACGACGAACGACATGGACCGCGCCACCGGCGACATGAGGCAAGCAATCAGGCCGTAAGGGAAAGCGCGAATCGCAACGAATGTCGCCGCACGCGAAAACGCCCCCGGCGCAAGGGAAGGCCGGGGGCGTATCCAGGCGCTGTCGGGCACACCGGATCGCGAAAATCTCTTGAAGGACAAAACGGCGCTCACCCGGGTGAACCGTCTATGAACGCATCGCACGCTGTCGTCCCGTGCCCCTGTTCTACCGCGCCGGTCCCCTGCCGCATCGCCCCTATCGATAACCCGCAGCACCGTTCAGGCAGGCGTCATCTGCAAGGGACGAACAACGGGATGAAGAGGACGAACGACATGGCGGCGCTGAAACCTTTGGTCGGTCCGCCGGGTTGACGCTCCATCGAATGAAGGAGATTTTTATGGCTATGTCCAACTGGGCGAAATTCGCCACCACCATCGCCGCCCTTGCGGCATCGACTGCCCCAGCCCTCGCCCAGTCGTGGCGCGACTCCGGCTACGGGCAATCCGGCTATCATCAGGCGCGCTACGACGGCGATCGCCGCGACCGGGAACGCCGCCGCGAATGGGAGCGCCGCCGCGACCGTGAAGCCCGCCACGACCGCGAGGCCCGCCGCGACTGGAACCGCGGCCGCTACGCCGACCGCCGTGACTGGAACGACCGCAGGGGCGACGTGCGCGGCCGCGACTGCGTGACCCAATATGACAAATATAGCGGCCGCTGGAACCAGCGCTGCTACTGATCCCCAGCGACCGGCATGATGCGGAGGCCCGGTCCGGCAGTCTGTGCCGGTCCGGGCCTTTGTCTGTCGGGCCATCTTTCGTCGGGGTGCATCGCTTCCTATCTTCTCCTCTGGATTCCCTTCAGGAACGAAGATAGAACATTGCCTCATGAGCCTTACCCAGATCCAGAAGCAGAGCGATAGCGAATGCTGACCCACATAAGCGTCCGCGGCGCGCGCGAGCATAATCTCAAGGGGGTGGATGTCGATCTGCCCCGCGACTCCCTCGTCGTCATCACCGGACTGTCCGGATCGGGCAAATCCTCGCTCGCCTTCGACACCATCTATGCGGAGGGGCAGCGCCGCTATGTGGAATCGCTCTCCGCCTATGCGCGCCAGTTTCTGGAGATGATGCAGAAACCCGATGTCGAGCATATCGAGGGGCTCTCCCCCGCCATCTCCATCGAGCAGAAGACGACCAGCCGCAATCCGCGCTCCACCGTGGCGACGGTCACGGAAATCTACGATTATATGCGCCTCCTCTGGGCGCGCGTCGGCATCCCCTACAGCCCCGTCACCGGTGAGCCGATCAGCGCCCAGACGGTCAGCCAGATGGTCGACCGCGTGATGACCCTGCCGGAAGGCACCCGCTTTTACCTGCTTGCCCCCGTGGTGCGCGGGCGGAAAGGCGAATATCGCAAGGAACTCGCCGAATGGCAGAAAGCGGGCTACACGCGCGTCCGCATCGACGGGGAGATGGTTCTGATCGAGGACGCCCCCGCCCTCGACAAGAAATACAAGCATGACATCGAAGTCGTGGTCGACCGCCTCGCCGTGGACCCGGACATGGGCACCCGCCTCGCCGACAGTTTCGAACAGGCGCTGAAACTGGCGGACGGCCTCGCCTATGTCGACCTCGCCGACGCTGTGGTCCCCGGTCGGGAAGACGACGCCGCGTCCGCCGACAAGAAGATGAAGGGGGCCTCCATCCCCGCCAACCGCATCGTCTTCTCCGAAAAATTCGCCTGCCCCGTCAGCGGCTTCACCATCCCGGAAATCGAACCGCGCCTCTTTTCCTTCAACGCCCCGCAGGGCGCGTGCCCCGCCTGCGACGGCCTTGGCGAGCGGCAGGAGTTCGACCCCGAACTGGTCGTCCCGAACGAAGCCCTCTCGCTCAAGAAGGGCGCGGTCGTCCCTTGGGCGAAATCCAACCCGCCCTCGCCCTATTACATGCAGGTGCTCGGCAGCCTCGCCCGCGAATATGGCTTCTCGCTCGACACGCCGTGGCAGGAACTCCCCGGCGAGGTGCGGCTCATCATCCTCCACGGCACCGGCGGAAAGCCCGTCACGCTCCGCTTCCAGGACGGACGCAAAAGCTACGAGGTGAAGAAACCGTTCGAGGGCGTCATCGGCAACCTCAACCGCCGCATGCTCCAGACCGACAGCGCCTGGATGCGTGAGGAACTGTCTAAATATCAGCGCGCCCAGCCCTGCGAAACCTGCCATGGCGCGCGCCTCAAGCCCGAAGCGCTCGCGGTGAAGATCGCGGGCGAGGATATCTCCATCTCCACCCGCCGTTCGGTGGTGGACGCGCTGGGCTTCTTCTCCACCCTCCCCGCGCAACTGAACGACCAGCAGAACCAGATCGCCCGCGCCATCCTGAAAGAGATTGTCGAGCGCCTCGGCTTCCTCAACAATGTCGGCCTCGACTATCTGAACCTCGACCGCACCAGCGGCACCCTGTCGGGCGGCGAGTCCCAGCGCATCCGCCTCGCCTCCCAGATCGGCAGCGGCCTCAGCGGCGTCCTCTACGTCCTCGACGAACCCTCGATCGGCCTGCACCAGCGCGACAACGACCGGCTGCTCGTCACCCTCAAGCGGCTGCGCGACCTCGGCAACAGTGTCATCGTCGTGGAACATGACGAGGATGCGATCCGCGCCGCCGACTATATCGTCGACATGGGACCGGGCGCGGGCGTCCATGGCGGCAGCATCGTCGCGCAGGGCACGCTCTCCGAAATCCAGAAACACAAGGACAGCCTGACCGCCGATTATCTCAACGGCACCCGCCGCATCGACGTGCCCGAGAAGCGCCGCAAGGGCACGGGCAAGAAAATCACCGTCCACAACGCCCGCGCCAACAACCTGCGCGGCGTCACCGCCTCGATCCCCTTGGGCACCTTCACCTGCATCACCGGCGTCTCAGGCTCGGGCAAGTCCAGCTTCACCATCGACACCCTCTATGCCGCCTCCGCCCGGGCGCTGAACGGCGCGCGCATCCTCGCGGGCGCGCATGACAAGGTGAGCGGCCTCGAACATTGCGACAAGGTGATCGACATCGACCAGTCGCCCATCGGCCGCACCCCGCGCTCCAACCCGGCGACCTATACCGGCGCCTTCACCAACATCCGCGACTGGTTCGCAGGGCTGCCCGAAGCGCAGGCGCGCGGCTACAAGCCCGGCCGGTTCAGCTTCAACGTCAAGGGCGGCCGCTGCGAGGCGTGCCAGGGCGACGGCGTGCTCAAGATCGAGATGCACTTCCTCCCCGACGTCTACGTCACCTGCGACGTGTGCCACGGCGCCCGCTACAATCGCGAGACGCTGGAGGTGAAGTTCAAGGGGCGGTCCATCGCCGACGTGCTCGACATGACGGTCGAGGACGCGGTGGAATTCTTCAAGGCCGTCCCCCCCATCCGCGACAAGATGGCGATGCTCGCCGAAGTCGGCCTCGGCTATGTCAAGGTCGGCCAGCAGGCGACGACCCTCTCGGGCGGCGAGGCCCAGCGCGTCAAGCTCGCCAAGGAACTCTCGCGCAGAGCCACCGGCAACACGCTCTACATATTGGACGAACCCACCACCGGCCTCCATTTCGAGGACGTCCGCAAACTCCTCGAAGTCCTCCACGCGCTGGTCGATCAGGGCAACAGCGTGGTCGTGATCGAACATAATCTGGATGTCATCAAGACCGCCGATTACATCATCGACATGGGGCCGGAAGGCGGGGTGAAAGGCGGCGAAGTGGTCGCGACGGGCACGCCCGAACAGGTCGTCAGGGAACCGCGCAGCTTCACCGGCCACTATCTCGCGCCGCTGCTGGGGCTGGAGGCTGTGGCGCAGGCTTCATGACCGGGCGTGCGGGCCGTGCCGGAAATGCCAGAACGGCCGCAACGCAAACTGTCCGGAAAGGACTGGATCGCACAAGGGCTTGCTCACTTGTTGTCAGCCTTTCACCCGCATCGGCAGTCCCGCGATCATGAGGACGACCTCTTCCGCAACCCCGGCGACGTCCTGATTGAGCCACCCCGCCTCGTCGCGGAACCGGCGCGCCAGTGCGTTGTCGGGCACGATGCCCATGCCGACCTCGTTGGCGATCACGACAATCGGGGCGGGCGGGCGCTCCACCAGCCGCGCGAGGGCCATGCGCGCCGCCGCCACGTCACCCCCACCCAGCATCAGGTTGGAAAGCCACAGCGTCAGGCAATCGACCAGCACCGCGTCGGCCCCTTTCGCCGCTGCCAGGATCGCGCCGCACAGGTCTGTCGGCGCCTCCAGCGTCGACCAGCGCTCGTCCCGTTCGGCGCGGTGGCGCGCGATGCGCTCGGCCATTTCCTCGTCCCTCGCCTCCGCCGTCGCGATGTAGACGAGCCGGCTCCCCAGCGCCTCGCAGCGCCGTTGGGCATAGGCGCTCTTGCCCGACCGCGCGCCGCCCAGGACCAGCAATGCCCCGGTCATGGCCGCCCCTGCGCCAGCGCGATCAGGCCGCCGATGTCGAGGTGCCGCTCCAGCGCGTCGCCAAGCCGGTCGAGCGCTTCGTCCACCAGCCGCGCCTGATCGTGCCCGCTGCTGCGCGCGCCGATGCGCTCCAGCAACCGGCCGCGCAGGGCGGGACCGCTCAGAAGTCCGTGGCAATAGCTTCCCATCACCCGCCCGTCGACGCTGATCGCCCCGTCCGAGCCGATGCCGTCCAGTTCCGCGAAAGGCCGCGCGCAATCCGCGCCGCCGGTCACGCCCATGTGCATCTCATATCCCTCGAACCGGGCTTGCAGGGCCGTGCCGCAAACCTTGCGGAGGGCCTTGCGCGGGCCCAGTTCGGTGCGGACATCCAGCAGCCCCAGACCGGCGCAGCGTCCGGCCGCGCCTTCGATGCCCAGCGGATCTGCGATCTCCCGCCCCAGCATCTGGAACCCGCCGCAGATGCCCAGAACGATGCCGCCGCGCCGGTGGTGATGCGCGATGTCGATGTCCCACCCCTGTGCCCGCACGAAGGCAAGATCGGCCATCGTCGCCTTCGATCCGGGCAGGACGACGAGGTCCGCCTCCAGCGGGATCGGCTGGCCGGGGGGCACCATGACCAGATCCACCTCGGGTTCGCCGCGCAGGGGATCGAGATCGTCGAAATTGGCGATGCGCGGCAGCATCGGGCACGCGATCACCCTGCGCCCGGACCGGGCGACGCGCGAGCGATCCAGCACCACCGCATCCTCGCTCGGCAGGCTGGCGACGCAGGGCAGCCATGGCACCAGCCCCATGCCCCGCCAGCCGGAAAGCCGCTCTATCGCCGCATAGCCGTCGGCGAACAGCGCGGGATCGCCCCGGAACTTGTTGACGATGAAGCCCCGGACCGTCGCCGCGTCCGCCGGATCGAGCACGGCGCGCGTCCCCACCAGCGACGCGATCACCCCGCCCCGGTCGATATCGCCTACCAGCACGACAGGCACTCCGGTCGCCCGCGCGAAACCCATATTGGCGATGTCGCCTGCGCGCAGGTTGATTTCCGCCGGGGAACCCGCGCCCTCCACCACCACCAGATCGCAGCGCGCCTCCAGCCGTTTCCAGCTTTCCAGCACTTCGGGCAGCAGGCTGCGCCGCCCCTCGCGAAAATTCGTCGCCGCGAGCCGCCCGCGCACCTTGCCGTGCACCACGAGCTGCGACATGTGATCGGCCTCGGGCTTGAGCAGCACCGGGTTCATGTCGGTGTGCAATTCCGCCCGCGCGGCCAGCGCCTGCAACGTCTGCGCCCGCCCGATCTCGCCGCCATCGGCGGTGACGGCGGCATTGTTCGACATGTTCTGCGGCTTGAACGGCAACACCGTCAGCCCGCGATTGGCCAGCGCGCGGCACAGCCCCGCCACCAGCACCGATTTTCCGACGTCCGATCCTGTCCCCTGAAGCATCAGGCCAGCCATGCCGTTCCCCCTGCAATCACCCAGCCCAGCAGGCAGGCGCGGTGAAAGACCCGCCGCGCCTGCGCCATCGCCTCCACACTGGCCTCGCCGCCTTCGCCGATCCACGGCTTGCCCGCCACGATGCCGTCATAGCTGACCGGCCCCGCCAGCCTTATCCCCAGCACGCCCGCCATCGCCGCTTCCGGCCAGCCTGCATTGGGTGAAGCATGTCGGCCCGCATGGCGCCAGCAGATCCGCCACCCGCCCCCTCCCGCGAGACAGATCAGCAAAGCCGAAAGGCGCGCGGGAACGAAGATCATCGCGTCGTCGAGGCGCGCGGCCGCCCAGCCGAAATCGCGAAAGGGCGCTTCCCTGTGGCCGATCAGGCTGTCAGCCGTGTTCACCGCTTTCATCGCCCACAGGCCCGGCAGGCCCGCCACCAGCAGCCAGAACAGCGGCGCGATCACGCCGTCGCAGAAACTCTCGGCCAGGCTTTCGATCCCCGCGCGCGCAACGCCCGCCTCGTCCAGCGTCAAGGTGTCGCGCCCTACGATCATGCCCAAGGCATGCCGCGCCGCGTCAAGCTCGCCCGCGCGCAGCTTTTCGAAGACAGCGACGAAATGCGCGTCAAGGCTCCGCTGCGCCAGAGCGGGCCATGCCAGCAGCGCCAGCACGATCCACGACGGCCCGCATTCCCATAGGCCGGCCAGCTTCGCCAGAACGAGGCTTGCGCCCGCCGCAAGGCCCACCAGCATGACGACCGTCGCGATGCCGCCCGCCCTGCGCGCGCCGTCGGACCAGTCGCGCCGGTTCCAGCGCGCTTCGCAGCCCGCGATGACCCGCGCGAACAGGCCGACCGGGTGGCCGGCGCGCGCATAGAGCCAGCGCGGCCAGCCGACCGCCGCATCCATCGCCAGAGCGGTCAGGGCGACCGGCTCAACCAAGCGAACGCTCCAGCCGGTCAAGCGCCGCCCGGTCCGCGGGCAGCCCGATCCTCAGCACGGCGGGATGGTCGGCAAAGGGTCTCGTCAATATGTGCCCGCGCGCCAGCCTCTCGAACAGCGCGGGGGCGTCGGGCGTCGCGATCAGGCGGAACAGCGGGCAGTTCCCCTGCGGGGCCAGCCCCCTGCGCGCCAGCATCGCGTCGAGCCGCGCCGCCGAAATCGCCAGCGTCCGCCGCGTTTCCTCTATCCATGGCCGGTCGCCATAGGCCGCCGTCCCCATCGCGATGGCGGCCGCATGCACGGGCCACTCGCCCACCAGTCGACGCAGGGCGGCGATGAGGGCGGGCGGCGCGATCGCGAAGCCCAGCCGCACTCCGGCAAGGCCGAAAAACTTGCCGAACGATCGCAGCACGATCATCCGCCGCTCGCCCGTGACCAGATCGGCAAGGCTCGCCTGCGGATCGCAATCGGCGAAAGCCTCGTCGACGATCAGCCAGCCGCCGCACCGCTCCTGATGCGCCAGCGCCGCCAGCGCCTCTTCGCGCGACACCTGCCTGCCGTCGGGATTGTTCGGATTGCCGAGCATCAGCGCGGTGGCGCTGTCCGGCAGGGCTTCGCCCCTCGCCCATGCGCGGCCTTCGCCGAAGGCCGCCCGATAGGTGCCATAGCATGGCGGGCAATATAGCCCCGGCAGGCCGATCGACCGGGCGATCAGGCGCAGCGCCGCCTCGCTGCCCGGCACCGCCATGCACAGCGCGGGATCGCAGCCGAAATGGCGCGCGGCGGCCGCTTCCAGCGCAGCGAGCGATGCGGGATCGGGCAGGCGGCGCCAGTCGATCCGCAGGCCGGGCGGCGGGGTCCACGGGTTCGGATTGATCCCGGTCGAAAGGTCCAGCCAGGCGGAAGGCGCACCGCCGAAACGGGCGCAGGCATCGGCAAGTCGCCCGCCATGCTGCGTGAAGTCCCCCGTCATCGCGCCAGAACCAGCGCCAGCAGCGCCGCCGTCTCGACAAGCTCGATCCCCGCCCCATGGCCGTCGCCCGACAGGCCGCCGATCCGCGCCCGCAGCCACAGGGGCCACAGCAGCAGCACCGGCAGCGCCGCCAGCAGGACCGGGGCGATGGCGAGGGCAGCGATGCCCCACGCCATGAGCCATCCCGCCAGCACCGGCACCGTGGCACCCCGCCGGAAGAGCGTTCCCAGACCGTCATGCAGCGGCGGCAGGAAACGCGCCCAGCCAAGCGGCGCGATCCGCCCGAGCACCGGAACGAGCGCCAGCGCCGTCCCCTGCCCCGATCGCAGGACCAGCCCCAGCAGCACCAGTTTCGCCATGAGTTGCAGCCCGATCGCGATAGCGCCGAAGGAGCCGAGACTCGGATCGGCGAGCACCTCCCGCACCCGCGCCGGGTCGCGATGCGCGGCCCCTGCGGCATCGGCGATATCTCCAAGGCCGTCGAGATGCAGACCGCCCGTCATGCCGACCCATGCCGCCAGCGCCAGCAACGCGCCCAGAGCCGGATCGCGCATCGCCCCCAGCCAGCCCGCGCCCGCCACGGCCAGCCCCACCGCCGCGCCCGCCACCGGGAACCAGCGGATCGCCCTGCCGAAATCCGCCTGCGACGCGGCAACCCCCGGCATCGGCAGGCGGGTCAGGAACTGCATGGCCAGCATCAGCGCCGTCATCCCGTCCCGCCCGCATGAAGGGATACGATCTGCCCGGACGGCTGACCGCACTGGCCGTCTTCCCAAATGCGCAGCCCCAGCAGTGCGCCATAGGGCAGGTCCAGCGCCCAGACCTGCCGGAAATCGAGGCCTGTGACGATGGACACCGCCGCGCGCATCGCGCCCCCGTGCGTGACCGCGAGTGCGTCGCCCGGAAGCGCGGCCAATGCGTCCGCGACGCGCGCGCGCAGAGCCGACCACCGCTCGCCGCCGGGGGGCGGGCAGCCTTCGGGATCGTCCCAGAACCGCGCGAGCGCGTCTGCGGGCGCCTGCTCGGGGGCAAGGCCGTCCCACGCGCCGAAATCCAGCTCGCGCCACCGCGCATCCACCGTAAGGGTGACGCCCCGCCGTTCCGCCAGGGCCTGCGCGCCCGCCCGCGCGCGCCGCAGGTCCGAACTGGTGACGCCGGACAGCGCGAGCCTGTCCGGCACCGCTCCCGCCAGCCCCCCGGCCGGATCGGCGGGCGGCTCGTCGGTATGGCCGAGCAACAGCCCCGCGCGCAAAGGCGGGCCGTGGCGCAGCAGGTGGACCAGCCTGCCGCTCATCGCGCCTGCGCCACCGCCGCTTTGGCGAACGTGGCCATGCCCGCATGCGCGGCCAGCGCGGCGCGCACGATCGGCACCGCCACCGCCGCGCCCGATCCTTCGCCCAGCCGCATGCCGAGCCGCAGCAGCGGTTCCACGCCGAAATGCTCCAGCAGCCGCGCATGGGCCTGCTCGGCCGAACAATGTCCACCGAGGCAATGGTCCGCAAAATCGGCCCTTGCCGCCACGAGCGGCGCGATGCTGGCGCAGCAGATGAAGCCGTCCAGCATCACCGGAACGCGCAGCAGGCGGGCCGCGAGGATCGCGCCCGCCATCGCCGCGATTTCCCGCCCGCCCAGACGGCGCAGCGTCTCGAACGGCGACGTGCAATGCGGCCGGTGCAGCGCCAGCGCCGCTTCGACCGCCGCGATCTTGCGGGCGACGCCCCCGTCGTCCACCCCGCTTCCACGGCCGCACCAGTCCTGCGCGGTGCCGCCGAACGCCCGGAGGCAAAGCGCGGCGGCGGGCGTGGTGTTGCCGATGCCCATCTCGCCCACCAGCAGAAGATGCAAGTCGCGCGTGACGACCGCCGCGCCGGCATTCAGGGCGCAGAGGCATTCCTCGCTTGTCATCGCCGGAGCGCGGGCGATGTCGCCGGTCGGCCGGTCCAGGTCGAGCGCCACGACCTCCAGCTCCGCCCCGGCGGCGCGGGCGAGCTGGTTGATCGCCGCGCCGCCGCTGCGGAAATTGCCGACCATCTGCGCGGTCACTTCGGGCGGGAAGGCGCTGACGCCCCGGCCTGCCACGCCATGATTGCCCGCGAAAACGGCCGCCTTCACCCGGTCGATGACCGGGCGCGCATCGCCCTGCCACCCGGCCATGAACAGGGCGATCTCCTCCAGCCTGCCCAGCGATCCGGCAGGCTTGGTGAGCACCGCCTGCCGCTCGCGCGCCAGCGCGGTCGCACCGGCATCGGGCGCGGGAAGCGCATCGAGCGCCCGCGCGAAGGCGCGCGCATCGTCGAAGCGGATCATGCGCAGACGAAGCCTTCGGGCGGCGTGCGGGCGATGAAACGGCCTTTCACCCCTTTCGGCCATTGCGCATAGGGCACCACGCCGTCGGCGCTCCGGGCATGGAGCACGGCATATTCGAGGATCGCGCGGGCCTCTTCCTCCCCCGGCGCGAACCCGCCCAGAACATAGCCGATCCGGCCGGGCGCGCGCAGATGGATCACGCAGTGGCGCTGGCAGGCGAACAGGCACGGCATCTCCTGCACCGCCACGCCCGCCAGCGCCGCATCCGCCCGCTGCACGTCGCGCAGCGCCTGCGCCAGCAAGGCTCCGCCGCGACGGCCGCTTGCGTCCTCGCGTGCGTCGGGGGAGAGGCGGCAGGTGGAACAGACCACCACCGCCGGGCCCGGTTCGACCGTGCGCAGCATCAGAACCGGCTCCTGAGACCGACATAGGCCGTCCGCCCCAAAGCCCCGTATCCGCCAGCGGTTTCGTAGCGCTTGTCCGCGATGTTCTCGACCCGCCCGTGCAGCGTCAGCCCCTCGGCCACCGCCCACTGCCCGCGAAGGTCTACCAGCCAATAGCCCGGCAGGACGCCCCCGCTCCCGGCGCGGTCGAACGTCCTGCCCGAATAGCGCGCCGCAACGCTCGCCCGCGGCCCGTCCGGCAGGTCCACGCCGCCCTCCACATTGGCGAGATGACGGGGCACCCGCGCCAGTTGCCGGCCGAGGTCCGCGCTTCCGGGCGACCGGTCCTCCGACGCGATCCAGCTATAGTTGCCGTTCGCGAAGAGCACGCCCATCCGCGCGCGGCCCGCAAGCTCCAGCCCTCTCGCACGGGCCTTGCGCACATTGGCGTAATAGCCAAAGCGCGTCGTCGTCGTGCCGGGGATGAAACAGGCGGCGGGAAGCGCGCCCGCCGTCGGGCAATAGGCGAAGTCGATCAGATTGTCGGTATCGCGTTCGAACCATGTGGCCGAAGCGTGCACTCTCTCTCCCACCGCCTGTTCGGCCCCGACCGACCAGCCCCTGGCCTTTTCCGGCCGGAGCGATGCGGACCCGTAGATGCTGAACAACTGGTAGAGCGAAGGGGCCTTGAACCCTTCCTCATAGCTGGCGCGCAGCACGGTCAGCCCGCCATTGGGCGTATAGACCGCTCCGCCCGTGAAAACGCCGTTGCCGCCGAAGCGCGACTGGTCGTCATGACGCAACCCGCCGTTCAGCGTCAGCCCGCCGAACGGCGTCACCCGCACTTCGCCATAGACGCTGTTCATGTCCGCGCGCTGCGGCACCAGGGCATAGGGGGCGGTGTTGTTGCCGGGCGAGGCGCTGGTCATGCGCTGCTCTTCGCGTTCGGCCCCGAACACGGCCTGCACCCCCTCCGCCAGCTTCCACGTCCCCTGATATTCGAAGCGGCGCACCCGGCCATGGGCATCGAAGTTCAGCGGCCGGACGGAGCGCGCCGGATCGTAATTTTCGCGGTCGGTCTCGGTTTGCAGGACGGCGAAGCGGTTGTTCAGCCTGCCGTCGAACAGCGTCAGGTTCACGCCCGCATAGCCGGTCCATTCGGTGGTCAGGCCATAGGCGCGCGAATCCCCCGACGCGCCGTCGAATTCGTTGCGCGCGTCGGCCCAATATCCCCGCAGGTCGACCGAAAGGTCGGGCGTGACCTTGAGCGTCGCCGTGCCGCTGGCCGAAACGCGCCGGTAGCCGTCGTCCTCGGTGCCGTTGCTGCGGGCCGAAATCCCGTCGGTGGCGAAGGCGGAGCCGGCCACGCGCCAGTCGAGCAGCGCGCCCGTGCCGCCGATGCCCGCCTGCGCGTTGACGGTGTCATGCGTCCCCGCCTCCACGGCCATGCTGCCCTCCAGCGCCTTTTCGGCGCGGCGGGTGCGCACGCTGACGACGCCGCCGATGGCGTCGCTGCCCCACAGGATGGATTGCGGGCCGCGCAGGATCTCGACGCGCTCGATATCGTCGACCAGCAGGTTCGAGAAGGCATAGCCGCCGCCCGTTGCGGAAGGATCGGAAATGCGCACGCCGTCGATCACCATGACCGTCTGCGAGGAATCCGCGCCCCGGATACGCAGCGACGTGGCGGTGCCGAAACCGCCGTTGCGCGAAAGGCTGATGCCCGGCGTGCGCAGCAGCAGGTCGGTCAGCGCGACCGGCTGCTGCGCCCGGATCGCCGCCTCGTCGATCACGGTCAGGGTGGCGGAAACGTCGCGCTGCTCGATCGGGCTGCGCAGCGCGGTGACGACGATCGCGCCGTCCGGCGCATCGTCGGCAAGGGCGGGAGAGGAGAAGACGGCAAGAATGCAAACGGCAGAAATAGAGGCAAGACGCATGGCGCGCTCCCTTCGGTACGAACGGCATGGACCCGCCATTCCGATCCGCTAGGGAAGCACGCGCCGACGCGACCGCCGGAAACCCGGCGCACGCTGACATCGCTCCCCGCACGGATCGTCCCGGCAGGCAGTTGCTGTCGTTGCGCGAGGGGCAAACCTCGAACGTCCGGTGCACCCTGCCCGAACGAAGAACGACCGCGTCAGGCAGGTCTCCTGGCTCGCGGGTCAGGGCCGGTCCGGCCGCCTTCTCAGGACGGTGAAGTCCCAATGGCGTAAATGGCCGGTCGGCTCGCCGCTTACAGTTGCAGGGGCAGCCGGGG
>Ga0310344_10001527_pt1 | contig 17703 bp, 14 predicted proteins | sample HC15DNA20200_MG_FD_203801 | JGI IMG/M metagenome (GOLD analysis project Ga0310344, IMG submission 203801) | Marine microbial communities from station ALOHA, North Pacific Subtropical Gyre - HC15-DNA-20-200_MG | ecosystem: Environmental > Aquatic > Marine > Oceanic | place: Pacific Ocean: North... | reverse complement strand
ATAACCAATTCCTTAATAGTCTAGTTCCCATTGAGGTATTAGTATAATTCATACAATCGAATAAAGATTTTCCAGTACCTTTAGAATCAAATATCTCTAAATCTTCTAATGTTCTACCATCTAAGATCATATAACCATCGGATTTTTCAAATATTAACGTTTTTATTTGAGGTAAAAATCCCATTTGAGTATCAGAAACATGCTTATAAACCAAATATGCTGCAAAAGTAGAACAATCAATATTATTTAAATCGACCTTAAATTGATTTAAAAATTTTTGATCTTGTATTTTTGAATTCTTTTCCTCATCCAACAATTTTATTTTTAACGGATCAATACCTAATTTAGATAGAAAAGGTTTATCATTTTCATATGCAATAATTTCATTTGCTTGAAGACGCTCTATCTCAGAATTAACTTTATTTAGATCTACTTTGGTAGATCTAAATTCCCCAGTAGTAATATCAATCCAGGAAATCCCAGCCTCATAATCATTAAAGAATAACGATAAAACATAGCTATTTTTTGTTTCATCTAAAATAGAAGGCTCAAAAACTGTTCCTGGTGTAATAATTCTAACTACACTACGATCAACAATACCCTTTCTGGCATTAGGATCGGATGTTTGCTCTGCTATAGCAATAGTAAGACCTGCATCTAATAAATTCTTAATATAATTTTCTAAAGAATGAACAGGAATTCCTGCTAAATTAGATTTTTTTTTCGATCCTACATCTCTTTTAGTAAGAGCTATACCTAAAACGGAAGATAACGTGATCGCATCATCATCAAATGTTTCATAAAAATCTCCCATTCTATATAACAATAATTCATTTTGATATGATGATTTAATTTCAAGATACTGCTTTCTCCCAGGAGAAATTTTTTCTGTAGTAAAAGGTTTTTTATGGGAATAAACAGACTCCATCTATCAATAATTTACTATTATAGTATCGGCAGTTTTCCATCTAAACTGTTTATAATCACTATTCTTTTTTACTTCAAATACAATATAGCCTCTAATCTGTTCTCCTCGATTTAAAACAACTTTCCCCCACATTGGAATGAAATTTTCAATGGTATTGGTTTTAGAGAAATCATCATTAGTCTTAGCTTCAGCTCTTTGAATAATATTTAAGGGCTTATATTTTGCATCTTCAGTATGTAGTTCTGAAGATTCATAATCAATATTTAAGTTAACGGTATTTGATTTCTGATTTGAAATAGTAATTTCCACTAAAGCAAGGTTGTTAGAATCCATATCATCTGGCATTATTTCCCAAAAATACATATCACCTTTAGTATCAGCAGCTTCATATAAAATATAATCTAATGTTTTAGGTTCTTCTGATCTAAGCCATAATGTTCTACCTCCAACATATAATTTATCTCCACTAAATGGATCAAATATCATAATAGGAATAGATACTGCAGCAATAACTATTGAAATAAATGTTAGAACCATCAAAACAATAGGTTTAGGATCCTTTAATATCTTTATTTGCCTTCTAGATAAAATATTGTTTTCTTGATCTATATCAATATACTCACTACCATAATTTTGGCTTTCTTCAGATACTTTGTAGTTAATATAAATTCTAGTTATCCCAGAATCGTTTTCCTCTATCTTATCGACATTCCATACAAGATTTTTTGAACTGTATGCCGGACCATAAGCGTACTTATTTTCCTTGACATAATTCAGTGCAAACTGAACCTGGGTATCTACTTTATTACTCAAACAGAAAATTCTCCTATAAATACTTTTATTAAATAATAATTTAAACGTAAGTTAAATAATACAAAAAATAATTCTTTATAAAATATTTTATGTGGACATAGAATTTAATTGATTTAGTACATTTTCTAATGCAATGAGAGTAGAATCTATATCTTCATCTGTGGTTTTTCTTCCCATAGATAATCTTAAGCTTCCAACAGCATCATCACGAGATATACCCATTGAGGTTAAAACATGTGATGGCTCTACTGAAGCTGAACTACAAGCACTCCCGCTAGATGCCAAAATACCTTTAAAATCTAGACCTAAAATTAAAGGTTCGCCTTGAACATTCGGAAAAGAAAAGTTAATTATTGATGGAACCTTATTTTTTATATCACCATTAAGTTTATAATTTTTTGATATTTTTTGAATACCAATTAAAAATTTCTGTTGAAATTTATACATCTTTTGATAAAGAAAATCACGTTCTTCATCAGCTAATTGCATAGCTATACCTAATCCCACTATGCTTGGAACGTTTTCAGTACCAGAACGTAAATTGTTTTCCTGACCACCCCCACTAATAAGAGGGACTAATTCAGTACCTTTTTTAATAAACAACATCCCTACACCTTTGGGTCCATGTATCTTATGAGCGGAAATACTTAACATATCTACCCCTAATTCTTTAACATCAATTTTCAATTTACCTACTGCTTGCACAGCATCGGTATGAAAAATAACATTAGTATTATTTTTTTTAGAAAAACTATCAATTCCTTTAGCGATACTCTTAATATCATTAATAGCACCGGTTTCATTATTTACATACATTAGACTTACTAATTTAGTATCTGGTCTTAAGGATTCTATTACTGACGAAGTCTCTACGGTACCATCTGAATTGACATCAAGAAAAGTTATATCCCATCCCATATTTTTTAATTGTTCAAAACATTCTAGTACAGCATGATGTTCTGTCTTAGCTGTAATCATATGTCCAGTATCATTACCACGCAATCCTATACCCTTAATCGCCATATTATTTGATTCGGTACCACCACTGGTAAAAAATATCTCCGATCTTTTACTATTGATAATATTAGATATTTCTTCTCGGGCTATTTCTATAGCGTTACGAGACTCTGATGCAAATTCATATAAACTAGAAGGATTTGCGTAATCTAATGTGAAATATGGCTGCATAGCCTTAAACACTTCTTCTCTAACTGAAGTAGTTGCGGCATAATCCATATAAATTTTATCAGTCAAATTTTCATCTTAAAATGTGGAAATTTATTTAAATATTTATCCTAATGTTAATGATATCAACTAATGAATTGGCTTAATTTAGGATAAAATTAACTAGTTTTAAAAGATTTAATTTAAATATTATAGATACTTATATATTTAATTTTATAAATTAAAGTTAATCCGGAGAAGACAAATGATATCTATTGAACATATGTCAAAGAATTTTGGTCCATATCCTGCTGTGATTGATGTTACATTTGAAGTTTTAAAGGGAGAAATAGTTGGTTTTTTAGGCCCAAATGGTGCTGGTAAAACTACTACAATGCGGGTTGTAACCGGTTATACTCCTCCTACATCAGGAAAAGTCACTGTCGGTGGATATGATGTTACGACAAAATCACTTGATGCCAGAAAACACATTGGATATCTACCAGAAAGTGTCCCCCTTTATTTAGATATGACAGTTAAAGATTATTTGACTTATATGGGTCAAATTAGAGGAATGAATAAAGAATGGATTAATAAGAGACTACCAGAAGTAATAGATGTAGTTAAGTTAGGAGATTACAGAAATACTTTAGTAGGAAGATTATCAAAAGGTTATAGGCAAAGAACTGGAATAGCACAAGCTATTTTACATGATCCAGATGTATTAATTATGGATGAACCAACTATTGGTATTGATCCTATACAAGTGGTTGAAACAAGAGAATTAATCAGTGAGTTGGGAAAAGAACATACAATGTTATTAAGCTCACATATTTTGCCTGAAGTAAGTGCAATTTGTCCGAGGGTTTTAGTAATAAATGACGGAAGAATTGTAGCCGATGATAATCCTGAAAGATTGTCGGAAAAATTACAACATGCCGAACGTATAGAAATAAGTATTAGAAATGCAGAAAATAATGAATTTATGTCTCTAATACGAGACTTAGATGGAATCATCGATGTAAGGACAGACCAAAGAGCTCAAACATTACAAAGAGCAGAAAGAGAAGGGGTTGTACCTTTCATTATTGATGCTAAACCCAATATGGGAGTATCTGAAAATATTGCGAAAAATGTCATTGATAAAGGATGGGGACTTTCAAATTTAACTCCTCTAGCTATGACATTAGAAGAAATATTTTTACAATTAACTACTGAAGAAAGTGAGAACAATATAAATTGAAAAACACTAAAATCATAGCCATAAAAGAAATAAAAACGTATTTTGCATCACCTATGGCATATGTGGTTGCGGCTGCATTCGTAGCGGTTACAGGTTTTTTCTTTGTTGCATCCGTATCAAATGCATTTGCTGAAGCATCAATAAGAGGATTTCTAGCAGGAGCTGTGTTTTTTTTAATTTTAATGGCTCCTGCTTTAACTATGAGATTATTAGCTGAAGAACAAAAATTAGGCACCTTAGAACTTTTACTTACTTCTCCAGTGAAAGAATTTGAGGTAGTAATAGGTAAATATTTAGCAGCGTTATTTATGGTATTTATAATGCTATTACTATCGTTTTATTTCGTATTATTATTATTTATTTATGGAGATCCTGATATAGGACCAGTATTAAGTGGGTATTTGGGTTTACTGTTATATGCTTCTGCTACTTTATCCATAGGTCTTTTTGCGTCATCACTTAGTGGTAATCAAATCGTTGGCTTGATTGTAGGAGCTGGAATATTAACTGGACTATCAGTAATAGATTTTGTTTCAAATAGATTCACAGGTAACATTGCAACCATTTTAGACAATCTTCAATTAGGAGCTTCGTTTTCAGTTTTTGATAGTGGTAGTTTTGGTGTAGCAGAAAGTGGTCATTTTGCAGATTTCGCAAGAGGAATCATATCCGTATATGACATCTTTTATTATATTTCTATATCAATAATTTTTCTAATCTTAACAGTATTAATTTTAGAATCAAGAAGGTGGAGATAAATAAATTTTATGAATAATCAAGAAGAGAATAAAGTTTTAAATAGGCCAACACAAGATGAGGCAAGAAAAAAATTACCTTTTGTTCAAAGAATAAAATCTAGCACTAATTCAATTAGAGCTTCTCTGCTATTAATTTCGTCTGGAACATTCATATTAGGATTATTGATTTGGATTTTCCTTAGAGGCTTAGAAACCCCTGCATATTACGTAATGGGTATTGGACTATTAATATTTATCATTTATGCTGCTTTGGGACTAAAAAATTTAAGAAATTCTTTATTTGGAAGGAAAGGAAAATATGGATTTAATACCACTATAATTTTCTTAATAGTAATTGTTATTTTAATTGTTGGGAATATATCAATTTTCTGGGCTACAAATAAAACTGATCCTTCTGAATGGCTAAGAACTGATACCACAGCTACTAAACAATTCGTTTTAGAAGATCAAGTAGTGAAAATATTAGAAAATATTAAAGAACCAATTAAAATCACAGCATTCTTCACTAAAGATACAGCATTTGACAATGCTGCTCTTAGAAATACTGAAGATTTATTAATCGAATTAAAACGAAGGTCAACTAAATTTCCTTTAGAATATCAAATTATAGATCCGGAAATAGATCCAACTATTGCAAATGAATACAAGATTAATTCATTTCCTGCTTTAGCTATAGAAGGTACAGAAAGTAGAAGAACTGAAACAGTAATAGGTCTAAATCCTAAACAAACTTCTCAGGTATTCACTGAACAAGATATAGTAACGGGATTAATAATAGTAAATGGAATTTCTCAAAAGAAAATAGTTTTTATAACTGGACATTCCGAACGTGATATTACAGATACTATCGAACCAAACGGTTATGGACTTGCGGGAAAAGCTTTAGTAAGAGAAAACTATATACTTCTTAACGAAACTATTCAAGAATTGGGTACTAGGTTAGCAATAGATGATCCCACAGAAATACCTGCAGTTCTTGTGATTCCTGGCGCAATAACTGATTTACTTCCTATCGAAGAACCAATTTTAAGAGAGTATGCTGCTAGAGGTGGATCTTTTGTAATCATGCTTGAACCTAATTCATCTCCAGATTCTATTAAAGGATTTCTTTCAAGATTTGGTGTAGCAATAGGTCAAGGAGAAGCGGCTGATGTAGGTAGTTTTGTAGCTCCAAATCCAACTTTTTTACAAGTTAAGAAAAGTAATGGACAACTACCTTTTCATCCAATAACTTCAGATTTTGAGGTACTATATATGCCAGGATCAACACATTTTGCTTGGTCAGTTGATCCTGAAACAATACCTTTGTTTGATGAAAACACTCCTATAATTCAACAATATTCCTTGGCATCTACTAGTATAAGTAGTTGGGCAGAGATTGACGAAGATATAATTCAGTTTGATATGGATAGAGAACAATCAGGTCCTTTACCTGTGGCTGTTCTTGTAAGTGCATTCGGAGAATTATCTACAAATTTAGAAGATAAATCTGATAAAACTATAAAAACAAATATAATTTTAATAGGTGATACAGATTTCGCAAGTAATCAATATTTTGGTTCGGCAAACAACGCAGATCTTTTTGTGAATTCTATAAATTGGTTATCAGAAGATTTTGAACTTATATCTATAAGAAGTAAAACATCAGCTACTAGAAAACTTTTTTTAACAAAAAATGAATTAGATTTTGTTCGATGGTCCGGTTGGTTATTAATGCCTGGTATTATTTCTGTTTTTGGATTTTGGCAATGGTGGCGTAGGAGATAATGAGTTTAAGAATTTCACTTATACTTATAATTATTCTTGCCTATATATCTATAGGTGTAACATGTTATTATACTCAAGAAAACCAATCTACTTATAACCTTGAAGACCCTCCTTTTTTTTATAATATTGATACTGATAAGCTTTCCAAAATAATAGTAGAATCAGGTGAAAAAAAACAATCATGGTACCACAATGAAAAATATGATAAATGGTTTTTTGAAAACCCAAAAAATACTCCTGCAAATATATTCAGATGGGGTGGTATCACTCAACTTTTAGGAGGACCTAAAACTCAAAGGGTAATCAAATCAGAAATAGATAATTTAACAAAGTATGGGTTAAGTAATCCAACAATGATAATAACCATAGAATTATCAGATGATACAAACATAAAATTACTTGTAGGATCTCTAACTCCTGATAAAACTTCTCATTATTCTATGGTTGATGGATACCCTCAATTAGTATTGATAGATTCAAGTTGGGGTAATATATTTGAAAGATTAGTGAATGATCCACCTTATCCCGACTGGTATTACTCTATGAATCCTTCCACTGCTAAAGAAATTTTATTTTATCTAGAAGGAGATGTTATCTTAGGTTATAGTTTTGATAAAAAAAATGATAATTGGAATATATGTAAATTACCTATAGCATCTGATCCTTGCATAGGAAATGAGATAGCTGATCAAGAAAACATCAAGGATTTACTTAACCTAATTTCACAACCAAAAATTAATGGCGTTGAGGTTATAGGTGTACAGAATGATAAAGAATACGCAAAATATGGAACAGAATTAAATGCCCCATACATAGCATTAAGAATAGAAACTGCTATGGATTCAGGGGTTACAGAAGTAACCAGAACATCAATAACAATAGGAAGTAATGAACCAGATATTTCTGAAAACCCTTCAAAATATGCAGTAATAAATGAAACTTCAGATATTGTTTTAATTGATGAACAATGGGGTGAGAAACTTCTAAACTATTTTCCGAATAAATAATGTTTTTAGGTAGTCAAATTTTTATATAATTGTGGAAGTCTTATAGGTAGCTGGCTTATATCTGGAAGAACCTCATAATTAAAATCATCCATCATAACTTTCAAATAATCGTGCCCAGATTTATCAACCGTTAAACAAAAAGGAACAATCCCTTTTTCTCTTGCTTCAATCAATGCTTTTCTAGTGTCATGTACTGCATATTCTTTTTCTACACCTTCTCTAGAGTACCCTCTATCTTGTGGACGTCCATCTGATATTAAGAATAAAATCTTTAGTTTAGATTCTTGGTCATCAAGTTTTTTTATTGTGTGTCTAATAGCCGGTCCCATCCTTGTAGCATGTAAAGGAGCGATACGATCAATACGTTTTGGAATAAAATCTGAGTATTTTTCCTCTAAGTCTTTAATTACATAAAATTCTACATTCTCTCTTCCATAACCAGAAAATCCATAAATACCATAAGTGTCACCTAATGTTTCTAAAGCATTAACCATCATCACAATACCTTCTTTTTCTACATCAACTATTCTTTTATAAGTTTTTCGTAACCCTTCAGAACGCCTAGATCTAAGCCATGCCATATACTCGACAGGATCATCTGGAGCACCCCAATCATTATTATTTTGATTTTTATGTTCATCTATAGCTTCTGCTGTAGAAGCTGACATATCTAATAGAAATGACACAGCTACTGATCTTTCTGCTTTATTTCTTCTCCAATATAATTTTTCATCAGGTGAAGTCCCCGCCTTTATATCAACGATTGCTTCTAAAACAGAATCAAGATCAAATTCCTCGCCATCAATCAATCTTTTTTGTTTTTTGTACATCTCAGGTACAACAAGTTCAAATTGTTTTTTTATTTCATTCATTAAATATGCATTTTCAGACAATGTCTTATAAAAAAAAGTACTATCTCCATCAGTCATTGCTTTTTCATTCACAATACACCAATTTGATTTATAATTATTGGCTCTAAAATCCCATTCATCATAAACAAATGAACTATTATCTGTAGGGTCAAGTTCCCCACCATCTTCTTCAACATGATGTAATTGTCCATCAGTAAATGGTTTATTTTCATTATCTTTTTCTGATATTTCTTTAAGTAAATTTTCTGTCATTTCTTGAATTTTTTTTCGAGTATCTTCGTCAATTTGTTGGTCTGAATGGTCCATTTCAGGAGAATTTTCAATCATTTCTTGTAATTGTTCTTGGGTTATATCATCGGCATTTAAATCACTTAATTCATCAGAAAATTCCATTTGGGATAATAATTCAGATAATTCTGGTTTAAATTCTCCCCTATAATCCACTTCCTGAGGAGAGTTATAATCTAGATCTTCTGAATTTTGTTCTGTAGATTCATCTCCATTTTGATCAGATGAAGGGTTATTATCAAATAAAAATGTTTCCATAAATTGCTGAATGATTTCGTCATCCTCAAATGTATTATCTAGATCTTCATTTTCATCTTCATCATTATTATCAAAATTTTCATATTCATCTTCTTCCAATGATTCATTTTCAATAGGAAAAAGTAAGTGGTAAATTCTAATAGTAATTTCAGAAGAATCCTCAACTGTTGCATTAGAATTTCTAACATATGATAATAATTTAATTATTTCTTTTGATTCTTTTTTATATTTTTTAGGAATCTTTAAATTATTTTTTTGCCCAAGACTAATCCTAATAAGTAATTCTAAAATAGCCTCCTTTACCGGCAGATTAATAATTTCTGGTCGATTTTCTAAACTGCTTAATTGTACATTTATATAATCTTTCGCAATTCCTGGATACTCATCTAACGTTCTATAATCCACTCTAGTACTTTCAACAATAGTAAAAATATCTAAAGCTATTTTTCTATCTTGAAATAAATCAAAAAATCTACCAATTTGAGTCAAAAATTCTTTATCTTCTACAATCTGATCTTCAGGTTTATTCAACAAATTAATAGATTCTTTCTTAGATTTAATACTATTCTCAATATCAGATCTTATATCAGAAAAAAATGTAGAATTCTTATCAAAAGTAAATAGAAAAGACCCAAATTCAATATGTGAAACTTGATGAGTTGATATAACTTTCAAAAAATTGAAATTTTTATCTTTAGATGTACTTTTACTAATAACCGAAGGTAAGTATACAGTTGAACCTTCAGTTGTTGGTAAATCTCCCTCAAACCATCCTATATTCTTATCAACTAAATTTTGAGAAGCTTCAATTTTTATTTCTTTACCAGATAAAGCTTGGCAATATAATTCTAAAATATCTCTTACTCTAGATAACTCTATTGACGAAGAAAGAGAATCTACAGTATCTATTGATTCTTGAGATTGTATCAAGTAATAAATTTGAGCTTTTTCTTTATCGTTATCACATATATCAATACCTATTTCTTGCCATCTCAAGATTTGCTCGAATGTTATTTTATCTGAAAGGTAAGACACTGAATTTAAGAAATCAATTATTGAATCTGGGTATAAACGTAAAATATTTTCAGTAATATCCATTAAATTATTACGTTTTTCTAATTCAATCGAACTAAAAGTTTTAGAACCCGTATCAATAACTAAAGAAGGGTCAAAATTGGATGATAAGAATGCATTTTTTGAAAGATTAATTAGATGTAACTTATGATCATATATATCTTCAATAAATAATTTCTCAATTGAATTCAATAAGGGTAAAGAAAATTTCCATGATTTTGAAGTTACAACTTTCATAGTTTCTAAAAATATTTTTATTTCCTTAGTCATTAAAGGAAATAATTTAATACTTTTATCTAAAGATTCATTTGCTTGATCATAAGATTTTTTTGATAATACAGCCAAAAATTCTACAAATTTATAAAATTCCTCAAAGTTTAACGTCTCTAAGAGTTCTGGAGTAACTTGGAAAATTTTAACCGCTAGAGATGAAGATTTCCAAGTACCTCTATATAAACTTCGACATACATTAGCCCAATCATCAATATATCTTGGTCTGAGTCTTAATAATGTCTGAGGAGAATTCTTAAAATATGCACTAGCAATATTAGGAGAATCGTCACTTAATTTTAACCCTGTTCTTGCCCATCTCATTAATTGACCTGCAGGTAATTGTCTTTGCACCGATGGTGATGATTTAAAATATTCTGATGCAGATTCCCATGAGCGAACAGACAACTCAGAAATCTCCAAACCTATCTCTGCCCATTTTTCTAAATTATCTTCTGAAAGTCTAGAATTTAAAATATCTAAAGATTTATTAAAATTTTCACCCACAGGGCTAGGAAATTCTTGAAGTTTATTTTTTATATCTGAAATTTTTTCAGTCAAAGTTTTTATTTCTCAATATTTGAAATATATCTAATTATATTAGCGGTTGCTCCCCATATATATTTCCCTTTTATAGCATATGAATTGTGAAATGATAATTTATCTTTATTATTTAAATTCAAAAAAGACATAGTCCTATAATTTTCTTTATGATGAAAAAGTGAATACTTTAGGAAAAACAATTTATCCACTTCTTCAGGATTTATATCTATTTTATAACCTTCTCTTAATACCCCAACATAAGGAACAACTATATATCCTGTGGTAGTAACAAAAGATTTTATTCGTCCAATCAAATTGATATATTTTTTTTCTATCCCTATTTCTTCTTTTAGTTCTCTAAAAAAAGTATCTCGCAAATCATTATCATTTTTCTCAATTTTACCTCCAGGAAAAGCCCATTCTCCTGGATGAGTTCGTAAATTTTTTGAACGTTTAGTCAACAATAATTCATATTGTTTATTACAAGTTCTAAACAAAACCCCTACTGAAGATAGTCTATTATGTTGATAAATTTCATCACTTATCTTATTTTTATTAATTTTATTTATCAGATAAGAAAGTTGGTCAAAACTCATGGAAAAATAGAAGTTACTACTTCATTTATACTTTTCTGGGTTCTAGAATCATCGGTAATACCCCAAGTAACAGCCACTTCACATGCTCTTCTTTCCGATATCCCTTGTTTTATGAGCTTCCCAGCATAAATCAGTACTCTTGTACTGGCACCTTCATCTAATCCGTGTTCACGTAAATTCCTTATTTTCTCTCCCAGTTTTGCCAATCTTTCTGAAATTTCTAATGAAACTCCAGATTCATGGTGTATTATTTGAGTTTCTCTTTCTTGATTAGGAAAGTTAAATTCCAAAGCAACAAATCTCTGTCTAGTACTATGTTTCAAATCTTTCATAGCATTTTGATATCCTGGATTATAAGAAACTACTAATAAAAAACCATCTGCAGCATCTACAACCTCACCTAACTTGTCAATAGTTAATGTTCTACGATGATCGGTTAAAGGATGAATAATAACTGTAGTATCTTTTCGAGCTTCTACAACTTCATCTAAATAACAAATACCTCCAGACTTAACTGCTTTTGTTAAAGGTCCATCTATCCAACGTGTACCATTAGCATCAAATAAATATCTCCCGACTAAATCTGAAGCTGTTAAATCTTCATGGCATGCAACAGTAATTAATGGTATATTTACAGGCGATTTTTTCTTAGATTTAGGTTGTTTATTATTACTTAATTTCCATACCATATGTTCTACAAATCGAGTTTTACCGGTACCAGTAGGCCCTTTTAGAAGTATTGGAATTCGCTGAGCGTAAGCAGATTCAAAAACTTGAATTTCATCTGAAGAAGGAACATAAAATGGTTCTTCATTCACATAATACTCTTCTATTTTTTGTTGATGGAATTCATTTATTGTCGTCATATTATTTCACTATTCACTATTCAATTTATTCTCAAGTTTATTAATTAATTTTATGATCTTATTTCTAAACATGAAGAGTTCATTTGTGTTTTCTATAACTTTATCTGATTTCTTTTTACGAAATAATGAATCATTTTGTACGGAAATTATCTGTTTAGCATAATCTAATGATAATCCTCTATAGTCTACTAATCGTTCCATTTGAAGTTGTTCTGAAGATTCAATTGTCCAAATTTCGTTCATTAAATTTTTGATTCCAGATTCAAAAATCAAATGAGATTCAATTACAAATATCCTCTCTCGATTTTTTTTTGATATATAAATTTTGTCTTCAATAATTTTTATAATCTCAGGCCAAATTAGATTTTGTAAAAAAGATAATTTTTTTTTATCATAAAATACTATTGCGCCAAGTTTACTTCGATCTATCTCACTATTTTTTTTTAAAATATTCTTACCAAAAAAATTTATAACTGCTTCATAAATATCTGTACCTTTTAGATACATTTCATGAGCAATTTTATCTGTTTCGATTACTGTATAACCAAATTCAGAAAATATTTTTGAAGCTTCAGATTTACCTGAAGATATACCACCGGTCAGTCCTAAAATATACAAAGTTTTCCTTTCTTTTAAAGTATCTTTGAAAATAGGTAAAATATATTTTTTGTTTTAATACATTTGATTTAAGTATAATTAAATTACAAATTTATACAAAAAATTTACTATTGTTTGATCTATATCATGATTATGTCTTAGGCTATTATCTTTTCAATCACAAATAGTAAGAATTATTAAAATGGATTTAAAAACATATATAGGCATAATTATTCTTATTACAGTATTAGTAATAAGCTATTTTAAAATCCAACTATAATTACTATTGAATTAACATTATAAACATGAATAAAAAGAATAAATATTTTAGAGAAATACCATCTATAGACGAAATTCTAAATCATTCTGAGGTTTCTAGTAAGCTTAAATCATTAAATAAAAGTTCATCAATCAGATTAATTAATGCTTCTATTGAAGAAACAAAAGAATCTATATTAAAAGGTGAAATCTTTGATGTAAAAAAACAAATTTATAAAAATATAGATAATTTATTAAAATCTATAGAAAATCAAAGTCCTAAAGCAGTAATTAATGGAACAGGAGTTATTTTACATACAAATCTAGGAAGATCACCTATTTCAAAAAAAGCAGTAGAATCATCTAATGAAATATCGCTAAACTATTCCTCTTTAGAAATTTCAACAAATGATGGAAAAAGAGCAAACAGAAATATTACTATATCAAAATACTTATCCCTAGCCACAGGATGTGAAAAAGGTTTTATCGTGAATAATAACGCATCTGCAACTTTATTAACACTGGCCACTATTACCAATCAAGATAAAGAAGAGATTATCATTTCTAGAGGAGAGGCTGTAGAAATAGGTGGTGGATTTAGAATACCAGATATTATGAAAATATCAGGTGCAAAACTGGTAGAAGTCGGCACAACTAATAAAACTTACCCAAACGATTATTTAGAAGCTATTACACCCAGGACAGCTGGAATATTAAAAGTTCACACAAGCAATTTCATAGTCAAGGGATTTGTACATAGTACAAATATAAGTGATCTTATAAAAATCTCTACATCAAATAATATCCCATTAATAAATGATATAGGTTCAGGTTGTTTAATTGATACAACAAAATACAACCTACCAAAAGAACCTTTAGTTCAAGATTCTATTGACTTAGGGGTCGATGTAACATTATTTTCTGGAGATAAATTGCTTGGTGGTGCACAGGCAGGCATTATAACTGGGAAGAAAGAATTAGTATCGAATATTGAATCTCATCCATTAGCAAGAGCTTTTAGGGCTGACAAAATTTCTTTGATAAGTACTATTTCTACTCTAAGATCATATATAAAAGATACTTATGAGGAAGACATACCTATTTGGAAAATGATTAGTCAAAATATCAATAAAATAACGAAAAGAGCAGAAAAAATTTGTTCAGAAACTAAATTAGGAAAAATTATAGATGGTGAATCTCTTATAGGTGGTGGTTCAATGCCAGAAGTAAAAATCCCAACAAAAATAATCAAGATAGAGACTAAAAAAAATGAAAACACCATAAAGAAAAAGTTATTACAATCAACCCCGATAATTTTAGCAAGAATATACGAAGGATCAATATTAATTGATATAAGAACAGTATTAGAAGAACAAGACAAAACCTTATCAAAAATAATAAAAAATTTATCTAAATAAAATGTCTCCTAAAAAAAGGCGTAGGGCCAAACCTAAATCATTAGAAAAATACATAGTTTCCTCTAATCCAAAACATACAGAAAGAAAAATAGATCTTCATGGTTATCGTTCATATGAGATAAAGCCAATTTTAGAAGAATTCATCGAACAAGCATATAATTCCAGATTGTTAACAATATTAATTATTCATGGTAAAGGTGAAGGTATATTAAAATCCGAAACTATTAATATCTTAAATAAAAATAATAAAATCTTAAGACATGAACCAGCTATTGGAGAAGAAGGAGGATTTGGAGGTACAACTGCCGAGTTAAAATATTCAAATCAGAAAATTTTAAATAGAAATAAAAATAATTCCATAACACCAACCTCAATAAATAAAAGTAAAAGTAATAATAAATGAATCTTTTTGAAAATAACAAAAAAAATATTACGAAATCATCCTCTCCACTTTCAAACAGAATGCGACCTGTAGTATTTGAAGAATACATTGGGCAAAATCATATAATGTCAGAAGATTCTATATTCAGAATTTCTATTGAAAAAGATATGATTCCTTCAATGATTTTTTGGGGACCTCCTGGATCAGGAAAAACTACACTTGCTAGGTTGATTTCTCAAAAGACTCAATCAAGATTCATACAAATATCTGCAATAAATTCCAATGTTTCAGAATTGAGAAAAATAATAATTGAATCAGAAAGACAATTAGGAGAATATTCTATAAAAACAATTTTGTTTATAGACGAAATACATCGATTTTCTAAATCTCAACAAGATTCACTTCTTAGCGCTATGGAAGAGGGAATAATAACTCTTATAGGAGCAACTACAGAAAATCCATCCTTTACTATAAATAATCCAATCCTTTCAAGATCTAGAGTTTTTGCTCTTAAACCATTATCAAAAGATAATTTACTGTCAATTATAGAAAGAGCTATAAAAGATGAAACAAAAGGTTTAGGAAAATATAAATTTTCTGTAAATGATAATGTAAAAGAATACTTAATTAATGTATCTAAAGGGGATGCAAGGATAGTTTTAGACTTATTAGAATTTTCAGTTCAAAAAATAATTTCAGATAATCAAAAAGATTTACTTATCTCAGATATTAATAATGCAGTAAAAAATACTAATATTTATGATAGAAATGGTGATGAGCATTATGATTCTATTTCTGCATTTATAAAGTCAATTAGAGGTTCTGATCCGAATGCTGCAATATATTATTTATCAAAAATGATCGATTCTGGAGAAGACCCATTATTTATTGCTAGAAGACTAGTGATATCCGCAGCCGAAGATATTGGGTTGGCAAATCCAAACGCACTAGCTGTAGCAATTGCAGCTCAACAATCGGTGACATTTATAGGCATGCCTGAGGGAAAAATCCCTTTAGCTGAAGCAACAATTTTTCTAGCTTCATCTGAAAAAAGTAACTCTGCATACGAAGCTATAAATAAAGCAGAAAAAATTGTTTCAAAAAATAGACATCTAAAAATACCTAAACACCTAAGAAACGCTCCAACTGAATTCATGAAAACTCAGGGCAATTCTCTTGGATATAAATATCCTCATAACTATAAAAATAATTTTATTGAAATGGAATATCTACCTAAAGAAATTTCTAATGAAAAATTTTACTCCCCTAATAAGGAAGGTATCGAGAAAAGAATTTATGAAAGATTGAATAATCTATGGAAAAATAAATTTGAATAAATATTAAAATATTTTTTTTATTACTTTTTCCATAGCTAATAAAGAAATATCTATATCTTCAGCAGATATACCTCTGTGAGTAACCATTCTTAAATCAAATTTTCCAGGATTTATATATATACCTTCACTTTTAAGATGATTAGCTATAATTTCTCCTTTACCGGATGGTATATTAAACCTAACTATATTAGTTTGGATTCTATTAGGATTAATTTCTAATTCAGATATATTTGCTAGACCGAGAGCAAGTTTTTTGGCATTTATATGATCTTCTTCCAATCTATCTACAGTAGTTCTTAAAGCAACCCTACCTGCTGCTGCAATCACACCTACTTGCCTCATACCAGAACCTAACATTTTTCTCCATTTTTTTGCTCTTAAAATAAAATCTTTATCTCCAGAAACTACACTACCTATAGGACAAGAAAGACCTTTGGACAAACAAAATGTAACTGAATCCACATCTTTTACCAATTCGCTTGGTTTAACTTTTAAATAAGTTGATGCATTAAATAATCTTGCTCCATCCATATGTAAGTTTAAATTGTTTAATTTTGAAATCTTTGAAACAGAATTTATATATGATAAATCTAAAACTCTACCACTAGAAAGATTATGAGTATTTTCTATACATAATAACTTAGTTGTAGGCTTATGATAATCTCTAGGTTTTATACTATCTAAGATTGACTTTTTTGAGAAATATCCATCTTCATCAGTGGGTATTGGATATAAAACTAATGAACCTAGGACTGAAGGCCCTCCGGCTTCAGCCATAAAGATATGACTCTGATCTCCGACTACAACTTCATCCCCTCTATCTGCCCAAGCCAATAATGACACTAAATTACCTTGTGTTCCTGAAGAAACTAGCACAGAATCTTCCTTATCTAGTATTTCGCTCACTTCCTCTTGTAGGGAATTAGTAGTAGGATCATCTCCATAAACATCATCACCTAATTCTGCATCGTACATTGCTTTTTTCATTTCTTTGGTAGGATGAGTAACTGTATCACTTCTAAGGTCTATATGAATCATTATCTATTCCGTTATTTTGAATTTTATGAGAAATTAAAGTGTATATATAAATTTATTTATTATCCAAAAAGAATGCACAGTTATTTTAGAGTTTTATATCTACATAGAATTTCGATATTAGTTTCGATTTTCATAATAGTAATTGATCAATTAACAAAAATACTAACTTCTATTTTATTACCTTTAGGAACTTCATGGCCAAATGAAGGATTACTAAGATTAACTC
>Ga0310344_10001525_pt1 | contig 17713 bp, 11 predicted proteins | sample HC15DNA20200_MG_FD_203801 | JGI IMG/M metagenome (GOLD analysis project Ga0310344, IMG submission 203801) | Marine microbial communities from station ALOHA, North Pacific Subtropical Gyre - HC15-DNA-20-200_MG | ecosystem: Environmental > Aquatic > Marine > Oceanic | place: Pacific Ocean: North... | reverse complement strand
AGGCACCTATTCCCTGAGGACACCCTGACCAAGCAGATCTTGTTTCAGTGGAGACCAGAGCCATGATGATTACAAAGACGTCGTTACCCCGTCGCACTTTCTTGCGAGGTGTGGGAACCACAGTAGCTCTCCCATTGCTAGATGCGATGGTGCCAGCGTTCACGGCGCTCGCCAAGACACCAGCGGCACCCATTCGTCGCTTTGGCGTTGTGTATGTGCCCAACGGGATGATCATGGAGAGTTGGACGCCACCCGGTGACGGCGAGCTCAAGCTTTCCTCGATCCTCCAACCGCTAGCACCGTTTCAGGACCGCATGCTCGTCTTCTCTGGACTGGATGGCCTGCAGGGCCGCGGCGGCACCCATACGACCGCCTCAACGAGGTTCCTGACTGGCGTGATCGGCCGCGCGACCAGCGATGGGATCGAAGCAGGCACCTCGATCGATCAGATCGCGGCCAAGCAGTTCGGACAGTACACACAGTTGGCTTCTCTCGAACTCTCGCTCGACCGCCTCGACTTGGTGGGTACATGCGATAACACCACCTGCGCGTTCATCAATACACTGTCGTGGACGAGTCCGACGACCCAGGTTCCCGGCGAGGACAACCCACGCGTGGTGTTCGAGCGGTTGTTTGGCGACAGCGGCACAACAGACCCCGTCGAACGCCTCACCCGCTTGCGGCGAGACCGCAGTATTCTTGATTCGCTCACAGAGGCGCTCGCAGACCTCGAGCAGGAACTCGGCTCCGGAGACCGCTCTCGTCTCGACGAGTACCTGACCGCCGTTCGCGACGTCGAGCGCCGGATCCAGAAAGCGGAACAGCAGAGCTCGATGGAGCTACCGTCGCTGACGCAACCCGGTGGTATCCCAGATAGCTACGACGATTACGCTGCATTGATGATCGATCTACAAGTCCTAGCCTTTCAGCTGGATCTAACACGGGTCGGCACCTTCATGATGGGCCGCGAGTATAGCAGCCGGACGTACCCGCAAATCGGAATCACCGAAGCCCACCATCCACTGTCCCACCACCAAGACGATCCTTCGAAAATCGCCCAGCTGGCAAAGTTGAACACCTATCACGTCTCGCTGTTCGCGTCGTATCTTGAAAAACTCAGATCGACAGCCGACGGCGACGGATCGCTGCTAGACCACACCCTCATGATGTACGGGGCTGGCATGGCTGACAGCAACACCCACGATTCGATGAATCTCCCCATGATGCTGATCGGTTCACAGGAACACTTCAACTTTAAGGGAGGACGGCACCTGCAGTATGACCATGAACCTGCAGCGTCGCTCCTTGTCACCGTGCTGGACAAGCTCGGAGTACCCGTCGAAAAGATTGCTAACAGCCGTGGGAGACTCAGACTCGATGCATCCCTAGATACGCTGCCGCTAGTGTAATTGAGGCGCTGTGCGGCTAAGTGGACACCACGCCTAAAGGCTCGTGCCCCGGCGGCACGCCCTCAAAGTCCACCTCTTAAGTGCATGGGCTAGGCGTTGTGCTTCGCAGATCAGGACTCAGCTAACTCGATCTTCAAGCTCACCGGGCGCAAATCTCAAGACAACACACCAGCGGTGTCAGCTTCACCGACCGGAGGCCGCTGAAGCCTCTCCATCAGTGCCTCACACCACCAATCCACCCCTTCCACACGGAGCTCAAGCTGGGCACACTGGTGCTGTTTCAGGAGAGCAAGCTGCTGAGTATTTCTAGGTAACCCTCCACAAGAAGCGTCTCTAACTAACGGCCACCCTTTCCCGCCACTCCATCTTGACTGGCTCGCTGGAACAACGAATAATCAGCCCGCAGTGCCACAAAGCACAGCTTCCCGGAGGACTGTTCTACGGAGCTAGACACAGCCCGGATCGGAATTTCCGCTTACCGCAAGACACGGTTATCGCAGGCTGCCGTCTTGTCAAGACAGCTGGTCGTTCACCCAGTCCGGCAAAGCGAAAAGGAGACAAGCATATGAACAAGGTGCTCTCTACTCGGTACCCTGTGATCCATTACGCTGCTGCGGTGGCAGCAGTTGCGTGTCTAGCTACGACCAGTGTGACCGCTCAGACGGGCGCCGCCAATGGTGAATGGGGGGTGTTCGGCGCCGACACGGGTGCCACTCGCTACTCGCCACTCGACCAGATCCATTCCGGAAACGTCGAAGATCTTGAAGTCGCGTGGCGCTGGAGCGCACGCGACCAGGGCACCCCTCCACCCTCCGGAAGGACGCAAATCAGCCCCCTAGTGATCAACGGCGTCATGTACACAACCATTGGAAATCAGCGGAATGTCGTGGCTCTCGATGCAGCCACAGGGGAACTCGTGTGGGGATGGCAACCTAGCGACAACGAACGCCGTTGGGGAGACATCATCGAGCCTGTGGCACGAAGCGCCGGGCGGGGTGTGAGCTACTGGAGTGATGGTGCTGGGGACGAACGCATCTTCGTGGTCACGCCAAGCTATCAGCTTGTTGCTCTCGATGCCCAGACCGGCGCTCGGGTACTGCAATTTGGGGACGCTGGTGTCGTCGACATGATGGATGACCTTCGCTGGGATGAACGCCCGGCTGCGCTGCGAGCGGGTAGAGTCGCTAACACCTCGCCCCCAGCCATTCTTGGGAACGCTCTGGTCGCCTCTATTTCCCTTCACACTGGCAGCATACCGACAAGGGCTAATCGCCCGGGTATCCGCAACCCCAATGAGGTTTGGCCGATGAACATTCCTGGCGACGTGGTGGCCTACGACGCACGTACCGGTCGGACACTCTGGCGTTTCAATACGGTCCCGAAGGAGGGAGAGTTCGGTGTCGACACCTGGCTCAAGGCGGACGACTTACTCTGGGAGGTTCCGACCGGCACGCATCCCTGGGTCGAGGAACGCCCCGAACTACTCGATGCCTCCTGGAAATACACGGGGAACGTCGGGCATTGGGCCCCCGTGACGGTAGACGAGGAACTCGGACTATTCTACGTCGCCACCGAAACCGCCACCAACGACTACTACGGTGGCTATCGGCCAGGAGACAACCTGTTCGCCAACTCGGTGCTGGCGCTCGACGCGGAGACCGGCGAACGGGTGTGGCATTTTCAGGTCACCCACCACGAACTCTGGGACTACGATTTCCCGACGGCCCCCATCCTCGTGGACATTGAGGTCGATGGCGTCCTGGTGAAGGCCTTGGTGCAACTCTCGAAGCAGGGATTTGCATACGTACTCGACCGTGCGACAGGCGAACCCGTCTGGCCGATCGAGGAACGGGCCGTGCCAAAGTCGGACGTTCCGGGAGAGTGGACATCCCCTACACAGCCCTTTCCCACCAAACCACCGGCATTTGAACGCCAAGGCGTGACTGAGGATGACCTCATCGACTTTACTCCGGAGCTTCGGGCCGAAGCACTGCGGATCGTAGAGAATTACCGGCTCGGGCCTCTCTATACTCCGCCGTCCTTGCAAGAGCCTGGCGTCAATCAAGGGACCCTCGCGCTCCCCAGCGCGGGTGGTGGTGTCAATTGGCCGGGTGGTGCGGTGGATCCCGGGCTGGGTATCCTTTTTGTACCGTCGAGTACGACCCCGTCGCTGTTCGGATTGATAGACGGCACTGAAGGGACCGGCGTGCGCTACCACATCTCCAGTCGTGCGGGTGTCCCGACCGTCAGTGACCTGCCTCTCATCAAACCTCCGTATGGCCGGATCACGGCAATCGATCTGACGGTGGGAGAGATCCTGTGGCAGATTCCGCACGGCGGCACGCCCGGCTATATCCAGGCACATCCGGACCTTCAGGGCGTGGACGTGCCGACGACGGGGAGCCCGACGAAAAGTTCCGGACTTCTTGTAACGTCTACCCTGCTGTTTGCGGGTGAGGGTTCACGAGGCGAACCGGTTCTTCGTGCGTACAACAAGCGGACGGGTGACGTTGTCCATGAGATTCAGCTTCCGGGTGGACCAACCACCGGGTTCCCGATCACGTACATGGCGGGTAGCCATCAATACGTTGTCGTAGCGGCTTTGGATGAAGAAAACATCGCGGAGTTAGTCGCCTTCGCTGTGCAATAGAAGGCAAAGAGGAAACTGATATAACTGACCCGGGCAACTCGCTCTCCGTGAAACGGTAGGCCGAGCGGTTCGAGCATGCCCGGGAAGCAGGATTGAGTAAATGACATACTTGGACTGTCCGGCAGCAAGTCCAATGGTGCTGGCCATTGGGATGGCAACGGTCGTCACCTTGATGACACCACCGGCACGACCGTAGCCGGCAGCGGTCGCCGGCGCCTGGGCTTTGACCGTGGAGACCGAGCTGGGCGGTGCACCACCCCCAGCGTTACCCTCGAGCAGAGCGGGTCTGATTTGACCGGACACTATTCCTCTGACACTCTCGGCGAGGCTGACGTTACCGGAAGCGTCGATGGAACGACGGTAACTTTTTCGTTCGATGGTGAGGTCGAGGGCTTTACGATCCAGGTCACCTACCAGGGCACCTTGCAGGACGACGGCACCTTGGATCTAGGTGGACTGGCAGACGGCATCTTCACGGGCAAGAAACAGTAGCTTTAGCATGCGTGTTTCTCTCCGATCGAAATCGACCTTGGTGGGGTTATCCCGTCCAACCACGCGAAGAAGGTGTTCCGTAAGAAATGCCGAGCCTCAGACTCTTCACTGGACAACTAGGCAATGGGTTAGACTGTTGCCTGCTCACTGCTATTGACTTTGCTACAAGCAAGATGCCAACCGACCGCACAGTCCCTCTACACAAGACTGGGAGCACACTGCCTCAGCCTAACCTCTCCCTGACGACAGCGAGGGGACACTCAGAACTGCAGATGCAACTATCGAGTAGATTTCCCATTTCTCAAGTTCTTGTATTAGCGACACTCCTGGTCATACTTCCGTGCCCGAACTCCTTTTCGCAAATCGCCCCAGTTACTCCACCGGTTAGCGACGAGCTCGGCCTCAACACGATTGGGGGTATTTGCTGTCGATCACCTGATATCACGAGCACAACCAGTTCTGGTACACCGGGTAGTTTTGTGTATGACGGGGGCCAGACGGCAGGCCCAGACGGCGGTGTTGTCAACTTTCAAACCGGCAGCGGTGATTGGAAGACTGTGACCACATCCTACGGCCAATTTCACCTACAGACTCTTGCAGGTCGTTGGCCTGATAACTACAGCTCCTATAGAGGGTACGAGCGCGTCGGTGTCGACGACACTGTCAACTTGGCCTCCCTTCCGCCACTCAGTCGCGTGGCAAGGACCTCGGCTCCATCAGTTGTCGAGGTCGTTGGCGATCGCTGTTTACGCCGTCTCTCAAACGCACCTTCTGACGGCAAAAAGGGACAATGGCAAATGGCCACGAGCCCTTCGGCTGGCTTTTTTGTTTCCGACCGAATTGTTTTGACCGAAGCCGCAGCAATAAAAGAAATTACGGGCAACCCAGCTGGCGGTTGGGGTGACCCCCCGTATCCCGTATCGCCCGAGAGCTGTGCCGAGCTTCGCGCGGTCTTTCCCGAAGACGAATTCGAGGAAGGCGCCGGCCCCTTCATTCACCTGTTTGATGGACGTTGGGCTTCCGGAACCGTCACCGCGAGCAATGACGCAGTAGTGCTTATTGAGCTCGAACGGGTCACTTCCGATAAGGATCTACTCGTCAGCGAGTGGGAAACGTGGGACCCATCATCAGCCCCAAAAGCACTTCCTCTCGCGCCCGATGGGGTGGCTAGCGGCACTGTTTTAGCCATACACCACCCCGATAAATCGAGATCCATTGGAGGATGGCACTTGACCATGGGCCCTGTGGTCGACTGCGACCAACTTCAAGCCAAGCACCCTACGAACATCCCGGGGGGCACCTGGTTCGCACTAGATGTGCACACTGAGTCGGGTAGCTATGGCGCGCCGGTGTTGAACGCCGAAGGCTTCGTGGTCGGAGTTGTCATTGACGGCACACGACCAGACGACTGGATTTGTGAGTCTGAAAAATATCGAGGTAGAAATGACCTTGGCATCCTGAGCTCGTTCCTCGCCGACCCACCGTATCTGTCTTCTGCGCTCTCCGTCGATGAGATTCGTCTCCTCGTCACATCCGCCACGTCCGACCTCAGCATTACACCACCTGCCGAGAATCCTTCCTGGCCCGCCGCTCCGGCCAATCTGGCTTCAGCGAGCTATCAGGTCATCGATTGGGGTGATGACTTCACGGAAAGCGGTTTCCCGGTCAGCCAGCTCACAACTGAGGCCTTTGATGTTGCCACGCAGGCCACGGTGATGTTCTCTCGTCTCTCCGGCTGTCCTACTTGTGATGAAGCACTCCGCACGGATGACTTCAATGTGAACTGTATCTGCACCGGCGTCGCACTCACCAATCATCTTATTGTCACGAACGATCACTGTGTAACCGGGCTGTCGCTGGGGGCCGAATCGACATTTCAGACCTATTACGGACAGATCGTCAATGCACAATTGGTCGGCAAGTCAAGTATCGATGGCGTCAGTTACCGCGGTGATCCTCTTAAGGGTGACGTTGCTCTTCTCCGCACGACTCAACGGATGGACCTGACGCCTGTCGAACTGGCTGACTCTGCCCAACTACAGGAATTTGACCCCGTCATCACCGTAGGTCACCCCGCGGTAATGCTACGGTCAGGGCCATTCGTTACGTCGGTTGGCTCAGCCATCGGTCGTAATAGCGGGTATGAAGGTGAAGCCTTCTACCGACTCCCCTCGGCCCCTGGAGCAAGCGGTAGCGCGGTCTTTAACCTCGAGGGTAAAGTGCTCGGTATAATCGGGCAAGGGCAGCTAGCTTATGTAGCCGAGCGTGACGCCCTCGTAGAACAAAAATACGGAAAATCGGCGCTGGAAATTGATACTAACGACCTCAAGATCGATCTGCCGCCAAGCCCGTTCGAGGTCTCAGACAAGGTCGCCATATGGCAGGGCTATACATCCATGGGAGCACCAAGCAACTACATTCGAACATTGGTTGATAGCTGGGCACCAGGAGAAATTGACTAGCTACAAGGGCTTAAACCCACGAACATCGCCGGTGTTTTTATAATGTCCAGCCCAACTCAGCCGCCCGCAGCTCAGCACACTTGCCCCGGGAGGAGCCCCCTTCTCCTCTATTCTGTCTTTCTTGCTGCTATTCTCCTCCTGTCGACGACCGGCTGTGGGGGGAGTTCCTCCAGCTCTGGCGTAGCTCCATCTTCTATCTCTTCTCCGGTCGCACCGTCCAGCCCGTCTCTCACAGGCAACTGGACAGGCACCTCAACACCCGTAAACGGCACAACTAGTTCTGTGACCATGCAGCTGAGTGCTAGTGCCTCAACAGTGACCGGGTCTTGGACCAGCACAACCAGTGACAACAACACATTTTCAGGACCTCTAGCAGGCAACATCTCTGGTGGAAGCAGCCTCTCTCTTGACTTAGAAACAACAGACAAAACACTCTGTCCCTACACCGTAACCGCTACATTTACCGATGCAACCCTCGAGGGCACCTGGGTTACTCATAGCTGCACGACTACAACTAGTGGCTCACTGACGATGGCCAAACAGTAGGAGCCACGACTCACAGTAGCCTGGCTCTATTCAACCAACGGCACGGCCTTCCCACTGTTCTAGTAAGGCAACTAGACTCCGACGAATGTCGGCCACAATTCAACAGTTCCAGTGTCGTCTCGCCAAAACAGACCACTTCCTCAAGTCGCCGCACGGACAAATCACGGGTAATCAGAGCTGAGGCTGTCTCTCGTGATAATCGGTTGCTGCCTGAAACGCATCTGCCAACAATAGGATCTCTGAGTCACCGAAGAGTTTGCCCGTGAGGTGCAAGCCGGTAGGTGAGCCTTGGGAAAAGCCGTTGGGCAAACTGATAACCGGGTGCCCAGTGCGGTTGGTCAAGGCTTGATTACTTCCGATGAACAAATCGAGATCCCTCATACTCTCATCCATCTGTTCCATCGCTCTCATACGAAGGCGGTTACCTTGGATGAACTCCACAGCGGGAATGAAACGCGCTGATCGAATCTCATTCGGCCGGCGACTCTGTTCGGGGCCTTCCTCCACCCGGGTGAGCAGACCGGTTCGTGTCACATCATCGAAGGCAGCCGCTGTTTCCGCATACCGCATGAAATCGATCGCTTCGATGGGTACCTCAGGGAGGTCGAACGGCACCACCTCGACACCAAGGGAGCGAATCACCCCCAGCGCTCTTTCATTGTTCTGACGAACCTGCCGTCGCCGGCTGCCACTCGTTGGGTCTTCCGGGTTTTCCAAGATCTCACCTTCAAACGCGCTACGCAGGTAGCCAACACGCAACTTTGTTACATCGACCGTTGCGTCCCAGTTGAATGGCACGTCGAGCAGCGTGTTGTCCTTGCCGTCTGGTCCGTAGATCGCATTGAGCACAAGAGCGCAATCTTCAGCTGACCGACACATAGGGCCAATCGTGTCCTGAGTCCAGACCAGAGCCATAGCTCCGTAGCGACTTACTCTTCCGAACGTCGGCCTCAGGCCGGTGACGCCGTTTCGAGTGGACGGAAGAATGATGGACCCTCCGGTGTCAGTCCCAATCGAAAAACCGACCAGACCAGCTGCCGTGGCAGAGCCGGGACCAGCGGAGGACCCTGAGGCATCCTGCTCCGTGTTCCACGGGTTTCGGGTCAGCCCACCAAACCACCGGGCCGAAACCGCTAATGCCCCAGTCGACAGTTTGGCGATCAGAATCGCGCCGGCTTCAGACAGCTTACTGAAGACCGTAGAGTCAAGGTCGATGGTACGATCCGCATAGGGAGACATGCCCCAGGTCGTCTTCGTGCCTCGTACGGCCAACAGGTCTTTTGCTCCCCAGGGGATACCGTGCAGGGGCCCGCGATATAGGCCTTCGGCGATCTCATCGTCTGCTCGTTGCGCCTGTCGAAGTGCAAGCTCTTCTGTCAGAGTGACGACCACGTGCAGCCTCGGGTCATACTGTTTGAGACGCGCGAGATACAACTTGGTCAGCTCGGATGGCTTAATTTGCCGGTTCTCGATGAGCTTGGCCAGATGGGTCACAGGAAGAAACGCCAGATCGTCATCGGAGGCCGGCCTCGAAACCTCGAATTCCCGACGCTTCAGTGGTCGGCGATCGCTTGGGAGAGTTTTCCCCGGAGGAACGGGATTGAAGACAAAAGCTGGCTGGGTATCATTGGCAAGATTGGCAATTTGCAGCGTGTCGAACGCCGGGATCGGGCTACGCGCACCGTTCAGGTGTTCGACGATTCGTTCCCGTTCCTGTCGTGTGAAGGATAATCCGGCGATCGCCTGAGCAGCCTCGATCATCTCAAGGGTGATGGTATCGGCGTCCTGCGCCACCGCCGCGAGCGCACCAGGCATGAGCGTCGATCCCAGACCAGCAGCCGAGAAGCCGGTAAGAAACCGGCGTCGGTTTACCGCGAGTTGTTGTTCATCCATTGGGGCCTTTCGAAAGTTCGGTATAGACATTAGCTAGCGCTCGTTGGCAGGAATGCGATACGACGGCTTGCCACTTCCATGGCACGGACGCCCCACGACCGGACGGGGCTGGCTGTTCTGAAGGAGGGCACACTGACCTCCCCATTTCAGTCAACCGAGCAGCGATGTCATCGAATATAAATGCCAGAGGTAATCTATCAGGGCCGATAATATCCCCAGATTTTCAGCCAGACAACCTTCAGGAGGTTTCGACATGCATGCACCGCTACCAGCCTCACACCTGGTTCCCATCATTCGCACTCTGCTGGTTGCAGTGATTTCGATCCTGCTCGCGGGCACCTCGTCGCCGACCGTTGCACAAGAGCGTCCGACCATCGGCGAGAAGACTAGGGACATGGAGACACTCGATGGTTTTGTCCCTCTATACTGGGACCGCAGCGCCGGTACGCTCTGGATGAAGATCACGCGATTCGACAGCGAACTGCTCTACATCCGTTCGCTCGCCGCTGGGGTTGGCTCGAACGACATCGGACTCGACCGAGGAGAGATCGGTGCCTCGGCTGTGGTGCGCTTCGAGCGCGTAGGGCCGAAAGTACTCATGGTCCAGCCTAACCAGCGATTCCGAGTCGAGAGCAACAACCCAGATGAGATCCGGGCACTAGAGGAAGCGTTTGCAACCTCGGTGCTCTGGGGCTTCACGGTCGAAGCTGAAACCGACGGGGCCGTGTTGGTTGACATCACTCCATTCCTGCTCCGCGATGCCCACGGTGTGGCCGACCAGCTACCCGGAGCCTACGGGCTCGACAAGACCCGTAGCGCGGTATATCTGCCACGAACCAAGGGCTTCCCTCGCAACACCGAGCTCGAAGCAACGTTGACCTTCACTGGACATGCAGGAGGAAGTGGACCGGGGTTTGGCCGCGGCTCACTCCAAAACGTCGTACCGGCACCGCAGGCCGTCACCGTGCGTCAGCATCATTCTTTCGTTGAACTACCTGATGATGGCTACACCCCACGTGCGTATGACCCACGCGCAGGCTATGGACACATCAGCTACAACGACTACAGCGTCCCGCTCGGTGAGCCGATGACCAAGCGCTTTCTACGTCGCCACCGGCTCGTCAAACGTGACCCGACGGAACCCATCAGCGAGGCAGTCGAGCCGATCATCTACCACCTCGACCGAGGCACACCCGAGCCGGTGCGTTCGGCATTGCTCGAGGGCGCACGATGGTGGGACCAAGCATTCGAGGCCGCAGGCTATCGCAACGCCTTCGAGGTCAGGATGATGCCTGAGGGCGCGGATAACCTCGACGTCCGTTACAACGTCATCCAGTGGGTTCATCGTTCCACTCGGGGATGGAGTTACGGTAATTCGGTGACCGACCCACGTACTGGAGAGATCATCAAGGGTCATGTAACACTCGGGTCGTTGCGTGTACGACAGGATTACCTGCTGGCCGAAGGCCTGCTGTCCCCCTACCTGGACGGCAACGAAGAGCCGACCGAGCTGTCAGACATGGCTCTGGCGCGAATTCGCCAACTGTCGGCCCATGAAGTAGGACACACCCTCGGCCTAGGACATAACTACTACGCGAGCTCGCAGGGGCGGATCTCGGTCATGGACTATCCGCATCCCCTCGTGACAGTCAACCAAGACGGCCAATTCGATCTGTCAGATGCCTATGACGTCGGTATCGGGGCGTGGGATAAGGTAGCAATCACCTATGGCTATGAAGACTTTGCCCAAAGCGTGAATCAGCCGGAGGCACTCGACACCGTGTTGGCCGATGCCTGGGCTGAGGACATCCGCTACATGACGGGACAGGACACTAATGCCAACCCGCAGGTCCACATCTGGGCTAACGGCACTGACCCCGGAGCGGAACTGCTTCGGATGATGGATGTGCGTCGCGCAGCGCTGCAACGCTTCGGGGAGAGCGCCATTAAGAATGGCACACCGCTCGCCCTTCTCGAAGAGGCGCTCGTACCACTGTTTCTACATCACCGATTTCAGATCGACGCCGCAGCCTCGGCCCTCGGTGGGCTCAACTACGTCTACGCATTCAGAGGCGACGGACGAGAACCAGTCAACGCCGTCTCGGCCGCCGACCAAAGGGCGGCCTTGACCGCCCTGATGCGGGCACTTCAAGCGAACGAGCTGACAATTCCCGAGTCAGTTCTTGCTCTGATTCCGCCACGCCCGGCTGGGTTTGAGCAGCATCGTGAGCTCTTCCCTCGCTTCACCGGCTCGATGTTCGACCGCATCACCCCGGCAATTGTCGTCGCTGACCTCACCCTCTCCAACATCTTTCAACCCGCACGGGCGGCCAGATTGGTCGAACAACACGCTCTTGATGCCACTGTGCCCGGTCTTGCTGAAGTTGTCGAGACGGTACTCGAAGCCACCTTCGATGCCGCCTCATCCAACGGATACGAATCGGAGCTCCAGCGTGCAGTTCAGCGGGTGGTCGTGGACCGCCTTATACAGCTTGGGTCGGTAGCCCCCATGGCACAGGTAAGGGCTCTATCAGCCTATTGGCTGGAGGATCTGGCGCAGCGTGTCGAAGCCTCGGCGGAGTTCACCGGAGTTGAAGGGGTATCAGAGCGCGCGCATCTCGCCGCACTCCGTCGCGACATCCGGCGCTTTCTCGACCGCCCCGGAGGGATCCCCGAACCACTAGCACTGCCTATGGCACCTCCGGGTAGCCCGATCGGCGATCCGGGTTTAGGCTGGCTAGGAGAACCTTACTGCTCCCAACCGTTTATCCATACCGGACGGTAAGAATAGACGATTTCAGAGTCATTCTCATCTTTTGAGCTTCCAAGGGGAGGTGCCTTCAGTGGTCTCGCTGCGGGCATCCTCGTGTCTATCGGGAAACCAGCTTAATGGCTTCCCTGATGATCTTTGCGAACAGAGCACACACTTGAGTGCGGGAAGCGGTTGGCGTCTGAGCAGACGGGGAATTCGAGTAGGCCGCTTGGACCATGGACAACCCGGCCAATCCGATATAGAGTGAATTTTCCCTAAACAAGTACATTGGGTTGGTGATCACAGACCTCGTTGAACCAAACTCAGGAGAAACGCAACCATGAATAAGAATCGAGCCCTGCTCACAGTTATTGCAACTGTCAGTGTATTGGCCCTAACCGGACTCACGGTCGTTGCCCAACAACAGGACGACGAACCTCCAGAGATGGGTTTCTTTGTCACCAGCGTCGGCATCGGCAACGGAGCTAATCTGGGTGGGCTTGCAGGTGCAGATGCACATTGTCAGGCGCTCGCCGGAGCCGCGGGCGCCGGCAACCGCACCTGGCGGGCCTACCTCAGCACGCAGGGCGCTGGCGCGGTCAACGCCCGTGACCGGATCGGGGACGGCCCCTGGGCAAATGCGAATGGCCTTATCATGGCTTCCAACGTATCCAATCTTCACCACGACAACTCGAACTTCAACTGGGAGCATTCGCTGGATGAGAACGGCGAGCAGTTCCCTTCCCGCATCGACGGTGATCCCGACTTCACAGAACACGACGTCCTGACCGGCACACAAATCGTCGGTACGGCCTATGAGGGGAGTGAAGACCGCACGTGTGGTAACTGGACCAGCAATGACGAGGGAAGTGCCATGCTCGGCCATGCCGACCGTTACTCCTTCACGACCCCGGGTTCACCCTGGAATACCGCCCACCCCTCGCGGAGCTGCTCACAGCCAGACTTGGTCGCGACCGGAGGGGCCGGCCGGTTCTACTGCTTCGCGACTGACTGATCAGTTGAAACCGAGCCACACGGGAATTAGTTTTAGTCTTTCCACCGCATTTCGTGGACGGGTCCCCTCGGGGGCCCGTCAGTTCCCCTTTCAGCCCCTGTCCTACCGGTAGCTCTTGCGGCACCGGGCAACAAGACGACACAATCGTGAGCGATGACCCTCACTCACCTGCTCAGAAACGCCTCCCACATCCTGGTTTTTACCGGAGCAGGCATCTCGACGAACAGCGGCATCCGTGATTTCCGTGGTCCAACGGGTGTCTGGAAGGAGCGGCAACCTGTCTATTTCGATGATTTCATGACCTCAGAAGTCGCACGTATCGAGTACTGGGACCAGAAGTGCCAAGCCTGGCCCTCCTTCCGTGATGCGGAGCCCAATGCCGTCCATACCTCAGTGGCCGATCTCGAGCGGGCCGACAGGCTTGCGATGGTCGTCACGCAGAACATTGACGGGCTACACAGTCTCGGCGGGACCTCCTCAGAACACCTTGTCGAGTTGCATGGCACGAATACCGCCGTCGAGTGCATGAGCTGTCATGCCCGGAGCGATCCCGACCCTCACGTCAAGAACTTTTTGGAAATACGCACACCGCCGGTGTGCGGCTGTGGCGGCTATCTAAAACCGGCCACAATCAGCTTCGGTCAAAGTCTCGATCCAGAGGAACTGGAGCGAGCCGCGGCCGCAGTTCAAGAGACGGACCTCGTTGTCGCGTTGGGATCGACACTGTCGGTCTACCCTGCGTCGGGTTTTCCACTAGCAGCTGCGGCGCGCGGTGTACCCTACGTCGTGGTCAACCGCGGCGCCACTGACCACGATGGTCACGCCGCCGTGACGTTACGGCTGGAGGGAGACGTGGTGGACTTGTTCCCACCAGCCGTCGCTGAAGCGTTAGCACCAGCAGGATGATCTGACATGGATCTCAGCCAAGGTGTAAAACTCTCAGGACATCCACGTTGAAACGCCCGTCTACCGATATAATCCAATTAGCTTGAGGTCTAGCACCCTCAGTTCTAGCGCCTACCTCTGGCGCTACAGCGTCACCAGCACATTGAGTTCAGAAATGTCTACCGATGACGAAAACCCGTCTAAACCTGGCGAGGAAGAAGACTTCGCCACTCTCCTCGCGGAGTCCCTCAAACCTACCCTCTTTAAGGTAGGACAGACGGTCCAGGGAGCCATCGTCTTGATCGGTCGAGACGTCGTCTTTGTCGATATCGGAGGCAAAGGCGAAGCAACGATGGACCTCACGGAGCTTCAGGACGAAACTGGCCAACTGACCGTCGAGGTTGGCACCACCATCGAAGCGGTAGTGGTCTCGACTTCTGGGGAAGTCACACTATCGCACAAACTAGCTCGTGGTGCTGCCTCCCGCCGACAGTTGGAGGACGCCTACCAAGCCCAATTGCCGGTGGAAGGCCGCGTCGAAAAGGCTAATAAAGGGGGCTACGAGATCAGGGTCGGCGGACAACGTGCCTTTTGCCCAATTTCGCAAATCGACACCGGATTCACCTCCGATCCAGAGGTGCACGTAGGTAAGGTCTACACCTTCCAAATCATCGAGTATAAAGAGGACGGCAAAGACCTCGTCATTTCGCGACGAGCGTTGATCGAAGAGGAAGAGCGTAAGAAGGAGGGTGAGGTTCGTAGCACCATCGTCCCAGGAGCCGACCTTCCTGGTCGTATCGCATCAGTACAGCCCTACGGTGCCTTCGTCGACCTCGGGGGCGGCATTCAGGGGTTGCTCCACGTATCCGAGATGGGCTGGTCCCGGGTGTCCGACCCTACCGCGGTGGTCCAAACTGGCGACTCGGTCACCGTTCGAGTCCTTGGCGTCGATGACGACAAGGGCAAAATCTCCCTCGGGATGAAGCAACTACAGAGCGACCCCTGGGATGCAGTCGGCCGGTCCTACGCAAGCGGGCAGCGTCTACCCGGGACGGTGACTCGCATACTCGAATTCGGCGCTTTCATTGAATTACAGCCGGGTATTGAGGCACTCGCCCATCTCTCGACGTTTCCACCGTCCGGGAAACGGGACGGTTGGAAAGACGCCGTTACCGTGGGCGCAACGGTCGCAGTCGAGATCCTCGCCGTCGATTTCGAAAAGAGGCGGATCGGGGTCGCGGTAATCGAAAAAGACTCGGCACCAGCTCTGAGTATCGAAGCGGGCGCGCGGCTGACGGGTATGGTAGAACGCCACGAGCGATACGGGGTGTTCGTCTTCCTAGGTCCGGGATCTACCGGGTTGCTCCCCAATGAAGAGACGGACACCGCTTACGGCACTGACCTTAAACAGTTGTTCCCGCTCGGCAGCGAGATCGAAGTTATTGTTCTCGAGGTTGATCCCGAAAATCATCGGATCCGTCTGAGCCGTAAAGCTATTCGCGAAGCCGCAGAGAAGGACGACGCTCGCGCCTACTCCAAGCAGCAGGACAAGGGGCAGGAATCGAGTTTCGGCTCAATGGCCGACAAGCTTCGCGAGGCGTTTCATCCAACGGACAAATAACTCTTTCTTACCCGTTGGTGCCACCCACAACGCACTACCAAGGGCTATCTTGAGAAAAACCTAGCGGGTCTAACGTAAGCACATGAGGCGTTGACATCAGTGGAGCCTGGCATGTTCAACCCCGGTTGGTCACGAGTCGAGCCATCGGCCGATCATCGATCGGTAGATGGATCAAACTCGCAGCGGCACCGAGCGCGATGGTGAGCCACCAGACCAACTCGTAGCTGCCAGTCGAATCGTAGATCCGTCCGCCAAGCCAGACACCCATGAAGCTACCCAGTTGGTGGTTTAGAAACACGAACGAGTAGAGCGTTGCCATGTAGCGTGGACCAAACATCTCAGCCACCAGCCCGGAAGTGAGCGGCACAGTTCCCAGCCAGAGCAGTCCTATACCAGCCGACAGAACAAGCATGACCGGTGGCGAGAGCGGAACCGAGATCAACACCAGAAATAGGAGTGCCCGCCCCCCATAGATCCCACTCAGCAGATAGCGCTTACGACAGAAACCGCCAGCCCAACCCGCTAGCCACGACCCGAAGGCGTTGGCGGCAGCAATCACCATAAGGGCAGAGGCGGCGAGGGACGAGGCCAGCCCTTGATCCACGATGTAGGCTGGCAAATGGATGGTGATGAACTGCACCTGGAATCCGCACACAAAAAACCCCAGAGTAAGCAGGAGGTAGCCAGGGTGACTACGAGCCCCTCGGAGGGTTTCGCCCAAGCTTTGATCGGCGTCACGACCGAGGCCAGCGTGCGTGGACCTCGCCACCACGGTTGCAAGTGGGACGATGAAAGCACCGAGACCAGACCCAAGCAAAACAGCTACGCGCCATCCATACTCGACGATCACAGTTTGGATGAGTGGCACCAGTACAAGTTGACCCAGGGTAGCTGAAGCGGTGGCCACCCCTAGCCAGAGACTTCGACGATCGGCCGGAGCGATGCGTCCAACAACGGCCAACGCCAGGGGCAACCCGCAACCCGAGAGACCGGCACCCACCAGCAGGCCGCCACCTCCGAACATCACGGACGGCCGAGACGCACCAGCCATTGTCAGCAGGCCGACGCAGAACAGCCCGCCACCAAGCATGAGCACCTTTCCCGGGTTCCAGCGGTCGGCAAACGCGCCCGCAACCGGACCAAGGAGCCCAATTGTTAGTGCCTGGGTGGCGAACGTGAGGGCCAGTGACTCACGCGCCCAACCGGTGTCAAAGGTAATCGGACGCATGAAAAGACCGAAGCTTTGTCTAACACCAAACGCCAGTGAGACAATCGACAGGCAGCAGATAAAAACGACGACGGCGTGAGACCGGTGTTGGGACATGCCAATGGTCAGTAACTGTAAACAGGAGGATATTCAGGACTGATAGGCGGATAAGACCCTGTATCCGAAGCAGTCTCCTCTCGCGCCACATTCCGAAACAACAACGCCGGTCCGGCCTGCAGCTCGGCGAAGATCCGCTTCAGAATCGCAGGCACAGCACTAACTACCCAGATGCTTCCGAGCAGTCAGGCGACTACGACACCCAACGCCTGAGTCAGCGCCGTGGCGCTTGAACGCACATGGTCCACCGATAAAGACGTCGAGCCACTAGGTTGCGTTCGGCTGAACCGCAACGAGGTGCCCTCTGGTCCGAATGTAGATCACGCCCTCCGATAGCGCAGGCGTCGCCATCAGCGTCTCACCCATAAAGTTTTCAGCCAGGATCTCGAACTCCGGCCCAGCCTTCACCACATAGACGCCGCCGTCTTCACTGCTGAAATACACCTTACCATCAGCTGCTACCGGGGAGGCACTAAAGCCTGAACCGCCACCACCAATCCGCTGTTGGTAGAGCCGCCGCCCAGTGCGAGGCTCATAAACGCTCAGCACTCCGTTATCCCGGCAGTTGTAGAGCAAGCCGTCGTAGACGATCGGGGTCTGCATGTAGGCGCCATCCCGACGTTGACTCCAGATCAGATGATCGTTCGAGAGAACCCCATCAGCC
>Ga0310344_10001524_pt1 | contig 17713 bp, 20 predicted proteins | sample HC15DNA20200_MG_FD_203801 | JGI IMG/M metagenome (GOLD analysis project Ga0310344, IMG submission 203801) | Marine microbial communities from station ALOHA, North Pacific Subtropical Gyre - HC15-DNA-20-200_MG | ecosystem: Environmental > Aquatic > Marine > Oceanic | place: Pacific Ocean: North... | reverse complement strand
CGCCCCGACAGCCGGGATTTACAACGTACGATCGGACTCGAGGGAGCCGACGTTGTGGAGGTGTTCGCAAAAACGCGAGCGCTGAAAGACGCGTTCTGAGCCTTCGCGTTTGCGCCTGCGCAAGGTGCGTGAACGCATCGTTGCGCAAAACTGCGTGGGAGGCCGTCAGCCCGTGGAGCCAACGAGCCACTCGGCCGTGCGTAGGGCCCGTGCCCGTACCCGCACCTAGAGGCACCTTACTTCGGCGAGATCTCGGCAAGCGCCTCGGGCCGCGCGAAGTGTGCCGCGTCGACCAGCTCTTGCACGTTCTCGGGGCGACCGAACGACGCCGGCGCAGGCTCTCCGCCTTGCCGCGGGCGCCCTACCGCCGCGAAGAAGTCCTCGAGACCGGGCGGTGTGATCACCCACAGCACCTTCAGCGGAACCTCTCCGGTATTGATGATCGTGTGTTCCACCCAGCGTGAGACGTACACCAATGACCCGGGCTCTACGTCCGTGCGCTCACCTTCGACCTCCGCCACGCCCGTGCCTTCCCACACGAACAGAAGCTCCTCGTTCCGAGCGTGGGCATGGGGGCGGATCTGCCCGCCGGGATCGATCACCTGAAAGCCCGCGGCCATCGCGTTCGACTCGCAATTCTCGGGTGAAAGCTTGATCGTGGCGTAACCGTCAGCGGGTTCGGGCTGCCAGTAGCTCTTCCCGTCCTCCGGCCCGAAGACCAGATGTTGACCCTTACGTCGTGTGCCCATGCCCTTTCCTCCTCACACCACCAGCTCAGTAATCGTTCCCGCACCGGTCATGACACAATCGGCGCGCCGATCTCGGGCACGTTACCGTTCGCATTGCAGAAGAACAATGTAGGGGATCCAGTGACAGGGCCCGTCGGTTGATATTCCGGCGACGCCCGCCCTTGCGCTAGTGCGCCGATTTCACGGTACGCGGCAAGGGCGCGAACTTACCCGGCCGTTGCTCCGCATTCGCAGCCATGGCCTCACCAATCTCCTCTAGGTGCAGCATGCTCGCGTTCCATGTCGCGATGTAGTCGAGAGAATCGGCGGTCGAGTGATCGCGCGCGTGATTCATCATGCGCTTCACACCATAGAGCGTAAGCGGGGCTTTCGCGGCGATATCCTGTGCCACTTCCATCACCCCTTTGAGCATCTCATCGTGACTGGGGAACACGCGGTTGACCAGTCCGATTGCAGCCGCCTCTTGCGCCGGCATGCGCCGACCCGTGAAGGCGAGTTCACGGGCGAGGCCGTCAGGAATGAGCTTGGAGATACGAGGGAATGTGCCGACGTCGGCGGTCATTCCGATATTGGTCTCGAAGATCGTGATAAACGCATCCTCAGTGGCGTATCGCATGTCGCAGGCGGTAATCAGATCGACGCCCCCGCCAATGCAGCCACCTTGAATGGCGACGAGCACGGGAAGCCGGCACGCCTCCAGCGCAGTGAACGTCTTTTGCAAGCGCGTGATCGTTGCGTAGAGCTGCGCGCCGCGCTGCATCCGCGCGAGCTCGGGGTCATTCGTGCTACCGGGGAGCAAGCTTTCGCCACTGAATGAAGAGACATCGAGCCCGGCGGTGAAATGGGGCCCGGTCGACGAGATGACAATGACCCGTGCCCGCGCATTCTGATCGATATCGCTGACGATGGCCGGCAACTCCTCCCAGAACTCCGGCACCATACTATTGCGTTTCTCAGGACGGGATAACACGACGTGCGCGATGGCATCCTCGATGGACACGTCGAAGCAAAGGTGACTCATGGGCGTATTCTCCAGCTAGCTCGAACGATGGAAGTTAACACGACGACTCGGTCCCCGAGGGGCAAACGGACCGACTCGACGTTTGGTCGATCTCGGTGTCAAAATCCGTCCGTTGAACCGCCCGTTCCACGGGCACCCTTCAAGGAGCACCTCATGTCCAGCAAGCTTGGGATCGGCGCTGCATTTCCGGCGCTCGATCTCACCCTTACCGACGGCAGCTCGCTCAACATTCCGGGCGACATGACAACCAAATACAAGGTCATACTGTTCTATCGTGGACACTGGTGACCTTACTGCCGCCGGCAGTTAGTCGGCTTCGAAGAGCACAAGCAAGCATTGGCCGAGGCGGGCGTATCCGTCGTTTGCGCGAGCGTCGATCCGCTCGATAAGGCCGCGGAGGTCGGAGCGGATGTCACCTTCCCGGTCGGCTACGGCGTGACGAAAGGCCTCGCCGACGCTATCGGGGCGTGGTGGGAGGCACGCCGCGGCATCATTCAGCCCTCGGAGTTCATTCTCAGTGCCGACAACTCCGTCCTGGTATCCAGCTACTCCGACGGTCCACTGGGGCGCATGGATGCCACCGACGTCATAAAGCTGATGAACTTCTTCACTCAACGGGAGAAAGGGGGCTAGACACCCTCCTATCACCTGGTACAGGAGAGCCACATGAAAGCCGCGGTCCTTTACGAGCCGAACCAACCCCTTGTGATCGAGGATATCGCCACCAAGAAGCCGGCAGCACACGAGGTGCTGCTGAACACGGCCTACGCGGGGCTTTGCCACTCTGATTTGCACTTCATGGAAGGCCTCTACCCGCACCCGATGCCGGTGGTGCTCGGGCACGAGTCAGCCGGTGTCGTCGAAGCGGTCGGCTCGGAGGTCACTTATGTGAAGCCGGGTGATCACGTGATTACCTGCTTGTCCGTCTTTTGCGGCACCTGCGAGCAGTGCACCAGCGGGCGCCCGGTGATTTGTACCAACACCGACGTGAAGATGCCTCCGGGCATGGCAGACCGGTTCGAGTGGTCGAAGCCCGACCGCTTGCACACCTTCACCAACTTGTCCTCGTACGCCGAGCAGATGCTGGTGCACGAGAACGCGATAGTGAAGGTCACGAAAGACATGCCGCTCGATCGCGCAGCGCTCATCGGCTGTGGCGTCATGACCGGCTTCGGTGCTGCGGTAAATACCGCGAACGTCCGGTTCGGCGAGGCCGTTGCCGTGGTCGGCTGCGGCGGGGTCGGCATGGCCGCGATCAACGGGGCCCACGTTGCGGGGGCCGGACGCGTGATTGCGGTGGACACCAATCCCGTGAAGCTGCAGCTCGCTACGAAGCTCGGTGCCACCGACCTCGTGAACCCTAACGACGGCGACCCGGTGGCTCAAATCATGGAGCTGACCGGCGGCGGGGTGGACCACGCCATCGAATGTCTCGGGCTGAAAAAGACCGTCGAGCAATCCTTCGAGATGCTCAAGGTCGGCGGCACGGCCACCATCGTAGGCATGGTACCGTTCGGCGAGAAGATCGAGCTGCACGGCGCCGATTTCCTGCGTGAGCGAAAAATCCAAGGTTCCTCGATGGGCTCGAACCGATTCCGCACCGACATGCCCCGGCTCATCGAGCTCTACCAGCAAGGCCGGCTCCACCTCGACGACTGGATCTCAAACAAGATCAATATCGAAGAGATCAACGAGGGCTTTACCGCCATGAAGGAAGGGAAGGCGATCCGAACGTTGATCGATTTCGGGGTTGCCTAGTCGTCCTATCCGCAGCCAAGGGATGCGTTCATGAGTGTATGGCCCAACGGCGAACGGCTCGCGCTGTCGCTCGTCGTCAATGTCGAGGAAGGCTCCGAGATGAGCATCGCCCGCGGCGACCGTGGGCCCGAGCCCGTCGACGAGCTCGGCGTCACCGTGCGCAAAGCGATACGAAACTATGCCAACGAGAGCAACTACCTCTATGGCATCAAAGCGGGTGCACCTCGGGTGATGGACCTGCTCGAGGCACATGGCATCGTTGCGACCTTCACCGCCGCCGCCCAAGCCCTGGAAGACGCCCCGGCGCTTGCTGCGCGGATCCGCTCAGGGGAGCACGAGGTGTGCAGCCACGGATGGCGATGGATTCATCAATTCCAGATGGACGAAAGCGAGGAGCGTCAGTTCATAGCGCGCGCGGTGAAGTCCATCGAGCAAACGATGGGTACGCGGCCCGTCGGCTGGCTGTCTCGTTATCTGCTCACCGAGAATACGCGCAAGCTTCTGAGCGAGAACGGCTTTCTCTACCACATGGACGATTACTCCGACGACCTCCCGTTTTGGGAAACGGTCGAGGGCAAGCCCATGCTGGTCCTGCCCTACGCCCTCGACTCGAACGACATGAAGATGTGGTCAGATCCCGCGTACACGCCAGCCGAGTGGCTCCGTTACGCTATCGACACGTTCGACTGGCTCTACGAGGAAGGAGCAACGCAACCAAAGATGATGTCGCTAGGGCTCCATCTGCGGGTTATCGGCCGGCCCGGTCGCATTGGCTATCTGCGACGCTTCATCGAGCACGTAATGCGCCACCCCGGCGTGTGGATTACCACCCGCCGGGACATCGCCGCGCATTGGGCCGCACACCACCCGCCGGCTTAGCCGCATCGATAACAGAGGGGCAGCAGCGTTGGACGCCATTCGCCGTTTCGCGGATCACGTCGTGGACCACCACTACCGGGACATCCCACCGGCCGCGATTGAGTCAGCCAAAGTCTTTCTGCTCGACACGCTCGGCGTGGGAGTTGCGGGTTCGAGCGGACCGTTCGTACCGGAGCTGATAGACAGTCAACGCTTGTCTGCAGGGGGTGACCAAGCCCGCGTTTGGGTCACCGGCGAGCGGCTCTCCGCCGCAGGTGCCGCGCTATGCAACAGTTACCAGATCCATAACGCCGAGTTCGACTGCGTCCATGAGGCGGCGGTGGTCCATACGATGACCGTGGTGAGCGCGGCCGCCCTCGCCTACGCCGAACGCACGGGCGGGGTCGACGGTGAATCGCTGCTCGCCGCCCTGGTGCTCGGCGTCGACGTCGCCTGCCACGTCTCCATCGCCTCGAACGCCAGCTTGTCGTTTTTCCGCCCGGGCACCGCAGGCGCCTTTGCCGCCACCGCCGCGCTCGGGAAACTGCGGGGATTTGATGCTGAAACCTTGGTCAACGCCTTCGGTGCCACGCTGACCCAACTCTGTGGAACCATGCAAGCCCATACGGAAGGCTCCATCGCACTGGGGATGCAAATTGGATTCAACGCCCGTAACGCGATTTTGAGCGCGGACCTCGCGGGCCATGGTTTGGTTGCACCGCAGGATGTGCTCGAAGGCCCCTTCGGGTTCTACCGCCTATTCGAGGGCAGCTACGATCTCGAGCCCGTTCTTGGCGAACTGGGCAAGACCTGGCGCATCACCGAGGTGGCTCACAAGCCGTTCCCATGTGGCCGCGCGACGCACGGCGTGATCGACGCTGCGCTCGAGCTGCGGCGCGAGCACGGTTTTGAATGGCACGAGGTCGTATCTGGCATCGCTAAGGTTCCGAGCTTGGTGCACCACCTGGTCGGCCGTGCTATCGGGGCTGACATGGAGCTCAACTATGCGCGGCTGTGCGCGCAGTACACCATCGCCCGTGCGCTCATGACCGGGGGGGTGTCGGTGACGGATTTCTACACCGCGCCCTTGCACGATGCACAGACGCTGGAGCTCGGGCAGCGCATCGAGATCGCCATCGACGACAACCCGGATCCAAACGCCCTGACTCCGGTCGCGCTCACATTGAACCTCAACGATGGGCGCACCGTGGAAGCGAACATCGAGGTGGTGTATGGAAATCCGGCTCGCCCAATGACGCGCGCGGCGCAGCTCGAAAAGCTGGAAGCTAACTGGAACGCTGCCAGGCGTACGTTACCGAACACACAGCGTGAGGCACTGGTCGCCGCTGTCGACGGCATAGAGTCAATGACAGACGTAACAGCGCTTGTCGACTGCGTGGTCACACCATGAGCGATTACTTTCGCCGCGCAGACGTCAATGCCCTGCTTTCTGCTTACCCGATAGGCGATGCATTCCTCCGCACCACAGCGCGACTGAGCCGTGATGAGCTCCACGCACTACAAGAAACTCGCTTCTTGACCGTTGTGCGGCGTGGGTGGGAGATCCCGTTCTACCAAAGATTGTGGTCCGGCGTCGGACTGGAGCCAGGCGATATCACAAGACTCGACGATCTCGAGAAGTTACCGCCGTTTTCGAAAACCGAGCTCATGCAGAGCGTCGAAGACCATCCCCCGTTTGGGGACTACCACGGACTCAGCGCCGAGGCCTCCCTGGGCCGGCGAGGCGCGGTGTTCCACACGACGAGCGGGACCACCGGCACGCCACAACCGCTTTTCTTTGGCCCATGGGATCGCGAAGTACAGAACGTCCTGCTCGCTCGAGCGTATTTACTGCAAGGGCTTCGCGACACCGACGTCGTGCACTCCATCTACGGTTTCGGCATGGTCAACGGCGGACACTACGTACGTGAAGCGGTGCTCCACTTCACGAATGCGCTGTACTTGCCCGCGGGCACGGGCCTTGAGACGCCGTCCGTTAATCAGGTCGACCTCATGCGACGTTACGGCGCCACCGTGCTCGTCGGCTTCATCGACTATCTGAAGCGCCTCGCAGAGGTTGCGGCGGAGCAAGGACTCATCCCCGGGGAAGATATCCCGGTACGAATGATCTCCGGCCACATCGGACAAGAAAGCCGCGAGGCGCTGAGCGCCATGTGGGGCGGCGCATCTATCTACGACTGGTATGGCGTGGGCGACACGGGGACGATCGCCGCAGAAGGACCCGATCACGATGGTCTCTACATCTGGGAAGACGCCCATCTCGTCGAAGCACTCGACCCCGACACCGGAGCACCGCAACCTGAGGGGGTAAGCGGCAGCTTGTGCGTCACCGTGCTGTTCAAGCACGACATCTACCCGGTCATCCGCTTCAATACCAACGACGTTACCCGCATCTTGCCCGTCGGGGCCGGGGAGGTGCGCTTCCGCCGCATGGCAGGGTTCGAAGGGCGGGCTGACGCCATGGTTAAGCTACGCGGGATCAACGTCTACCCCACCGCCATCGGCACCCTGCTCGACGAGCGGGAAGACACCACCGGAGAATACATCTGCCAGGTGGCGCGCGTCGGCACCCGCGACGAGATGACAGTGGTCGTCGAGGCGCGCGCAGCGCAAGGCGAAAACCTCGAAAAAGATCTCCGCACGTTCCTGCGCGGCCGGCTCGGAGTCGAGGTAGGCGTCTCCGTTGTCGGTCCGGGCGAGACCGCGCCGCTCACCCAGGTGGAAACTCGCCAAAAGCCTATCCGGCTGATCGATCACCGCTGACCTCGGCTCCCGGGAAACGCCGCCTACGCCCTAGGCCGTGGAGCGGCGGGAGGGCGCTCGGACCGCGAACGGGCGAGGCTAATACGTCTCGAAGATCCGGGGCAGCTCAGCGGCGGTGACCCCCTGTGCCAAAGCGAGCATCAGCAAGATCCGCGCTTTCTGCGGCGTAAGGTTGTCAGCTGAGACCGTACCTTTCGCTTGCGCCACCTCCAGACGTGGCACGCGGCCGCTGCCAACCCGACTCGATTGCACCACCGGGATCCCTTGCTCGGCGCATGCATCGAGGGCCGCACGCTGGTCCGGGGTGATCAAACCGGGCGCGAACCCCGCAACGACAATCCCTTGTGCGCCGGCGGCGGCGGCCGCACGCACCAGTGCACCGTCTGCGCCGGCGTAGCTCATCACGACGTCAACCCGCGGCAACTGCGCCATACCCCGGACGAAGAATTCGGTATCGGGCTGGCGTTGTCGGGTCGGGCGGCGATAGATCGCAACGGTATCCGGATCGGCATGGCCTAATACGCCGAAGTCCGGCGCGCGAAACGTCTGTAACCGTAAGGTCGACGTCTTCGTTGCCTCCCGCGCCGAGAGGATCTCGTCATTCATGAGCACCACGACACCCAGCCCTGCCGCGCTGCGGCTACCGGCGACGCGCACCGCATTGACGAGATTAAGGGGCCCGTCGCCACTCAAGCCCGTGGCTGGGCGCTGGGCACCCACCACAACCACCGTCTGCGGAATGTGCAAGCTCAGGTTGAGAAAGTATGCCGTCTCCTCGAGCGTTGCGGTGCCGTGGGTCACCACGATCCCGTCAAGGCGCTCCTTACCCACGAGATCATGCATCGCATCGTTCAACCGAAGCCATTGCGCCGGGCCGATAGCCGTGCTCTGCAAGGTGGCATAGGCCACGGGAACGACTTCGGCAAACCGAGCCACTTCCGGCGTACGGGCCAACAGCGTATCGATGTCGTAGAGACGATTGTGATTGATGTATTCGGTGAGCTCGAGCGAGTGATCGCCCGCCGACGCAATGGTGCCACCGGTGCCGATCACCGCAACACGAGGCAAGGGGGCACGGCTCACGGCGAAACACCCGCGGCAGATCCAACGGGCTCGAGCCCCAGATAGCGGTCATGCCACGGACGCGCCAGCTCGTAGGTGCGAGCGACACCGAGCAGCTGCGCGTCGCTCAAGTAACCTCCCACGAGTTGAAGGCCGACTGGCAACCCGTCGTGCGTCCACCCGGCGGGCACGGTCAGTGCGGGGTGTCCCGTCAAGTTGAACGGGTGTGTGTAGGGATACCACCCCTCTCTCAACCCGCCGCTCGGCACACCATCGACCTCCACCTCTCCCGCGGGATCGTGATCAATCTCCACCGCCGGGCGTGACAACGTCGGCGTCGCCAGCACGTCGAACCGGGCCAGCCAGCTTTCGATATGGCGGTACAAGGTGGTTCGCCCTTCCATCGCCGCTTGCACGTCGAGTGCGGTTGCGGTGCGCCCCTCGGCCATCCATCGTCGCAGTGAGCTGCTCATCCTATCCCCCAAGGTTTGCTCGTGCCGAGCAAATCGTTGAGCCCAGATCGAGAAAGTGAGCGGTCCCCAGATGTGATAGGTCGGAGGCAGCGCCTCGGTGATGATCTCGATGTTCGCCCCCTCGTGCTCCAGTGCGGTCAGCGCGCCTTCGACGAGCGAGCGCGTCTCGGGATCGATGCGCACGTTCCCAAGCAGCGGCAGATAACCGATTCGCAGTCCTTTGACCGAAAGGCCGTGCAATGATGCGGCCGCAACGCCGCTGATCTCGCGGCCGTAGCTGTGCGGATCGGCGCGATCGGGACCTGCCATGAGTTCGAGCGCCAAACCAGCGTCGGAGACGTTCCTCGCAATCGGACCGATGTAGGCGAGCAGTCCGAAGACATCGGGGGTCTGGTCGTGCGGAACCACACCTAACGTTTGCTTGACGCCCACCACGCCGCACGCCGCGGCCGGAATGCGAGTAGAACCTCCACCATCGGTGCCAATGCTCAGCGGACCGCACCCGCTTGCTGCGGCCGCAGCTGCGCCGCCAGAGGACCCCCCGGGGGTACGCCCGAGATCCCACGGGTTTGCGGTGCGTCCGAACAGCGGTGCTTCCGTCAGGGGTTTGTGCCCGAACTCCGGGGTCGTGGTCTTGCCAAACAAAATGGCACCAGCCGCGACGAGCCGCCGTACTGCCGCTGTGCTGCGCGTAGGCACGTTATGCTCGAACGCGAAGCTGCCGAAGGTGGTTCGCAAGCCTTCGGTGTCCAAGAGGTCCTTCACTGAGAACGGCACCCCGTGCAGCGGCCCCAAGGGCAGGCCACTTACTACCTTTTTCTCCGCAGCGAGCGCTGCGGCACGAGCGCGCTCGAAATCCAGGGTGATAAATGCATTGAGCACCGGCTCGGTGGCTTCGACCCGGGTTGCTATCGCATCGATGATCTCCACCGGTGAGACCTCCCGGTCACGCACCGCCGACGCGAGATCACGGGCAGACCAGTGGTATAAGGCAACGCTATCGCTCACGGGCGCTCACTCGACTTCGCACAGCCACGCATTCTCCGACGCCTTGCTACGACGAATCCAGTGGGCTGGCCGAACCCCCTATTTCCACCGAGCCAAAAGCTCACGGGCCGCAGAACCAACGCGCCCCTGGCGCGAACAATACGTCGCTCGTCGGCCCGGCCGTGCAACGGCGGCAAACCGTTTGATGAGACCGAAACCGTGAGCATCAGCACCGGGCCACGGTGTCTGAGGAAAAGTGAGGCGCGACGTCGGACATGAACAGCCGAATGCTCCGCTCCGCTGTCTCATAGGACATCGGACCGAGGCGAAATTGCAGGATCATGCCACCGACACCCAGGGCATCGACCTCCCGGATCGCTTCGGTAACCCGGGCGGGGTCACCGCAAAGTACCGCATGGCCGGCTTGCGCCCGGGCGGGCACTCTCGACTCGGATTTCATCCGCACGCCTTGCTCCGCGTAGATCCGGTCGCGCATGGCATGTCGAAAGGCGATTTGCGCCTCGAACGCAGGCTTCGCCAAGCGCTCCGCCTCCGCGTTCGTCTCAGCCACGAAAACGTTGCGCCACACCCACGATGCCGCCATGCATTCCCGTACCGTGTTCTCGTCGAAGCCACGCTCACGCAAGGTGTCTTGATAACGTGTGAGGCGCCGGGCGGTTTCCTCGTTCGTCTGTACGTTCATCAGAAACGGCCGCCCTTCGCTCGCTTGCTCGAGCATCGACGCTTCCCCCGAGCAGGCCCGAATCACGAAGGGATGCGGCTTGGTATAGGGCCGGGGTCGAAGCATCGGAATGCGTAGCTGCCAAAACCGGCCTTCGTGGACGAAATTTTCCGCCGTCCACGCCTTCAGCATGATCGCTTCTGACTCTATGAGACGCGCCTGCGCTTCGTCGGGATCCAGTCCGTATCCGTGGTAATCGTAGATATTGTAAGCGGTGCCACGCCCCAGCCCGACCACGAGCCGGCCTTTGCTCAGGTTGTCGATGAGTGACATCTGCTCGGCCATTCGAACGGGGTGATGGAGCGACATTTGAGCGACCGCAAAGCCGATCCGGATCTGACGAGTACACGTCGCGAGCGCGGCCCCGAACGATACCGGATCGACATACGCGCAGATACCGTCGAAGTGATGCTCGGCAAGCCACACCATGTCCATCCCGAGCTCGTCGCACAGCACCGCTTCCATGAGCGTCTCGTCGATGACGCGCCCGTCGTCATCGGGACGCATGGCCGCGGGAAACAGAAAGTTACCAAACTTCACTCGCCTAACTCCCTCGTCACCAGGGCAAATCCAAGAACTCGACAAGTACCCCGACGAACAGCACAAGATGAGACTTCGCGCCAAGAAAGCCGAAGGCGCTCAAGCGCATCATCGCCTTGCGCACGCGCCGCCCGTCGACAGACCCGCTCGCACACGAGAAGAGGGATCCCGCGCATCCGAGCGACATTGCGACCCGCGCAATGAAACAAAGCACCCAACCGAGGAAGTGGCAGACGCCCAGGCCCTCGGCCCCTCCCATCTCGGCATCGAAAAAGACCGCCCGGGGCAAAAGCCACCACGCGCCCGGCGGGTGCGCGAACTATCAGTGATCCCACCCCCACCCGCAACGCCCGGCCGCGGTGCCATACGCGACCGGATCTCGTGATCCGGCAGCTCGGCGCTAGCCAGATCACATTCCGGGGTTGTTCTCCGCTCGGTGGCTGAACGAGGTTCGCCGTACCTGTTGATGCCCTCTGACGAGCTTCCCTATATCTTGTACAGTGCACGCTCACGAAATGGTCCTCCGGGAGGGAACCCTGTGAAATTCGGCATCTTCTACGAGCTTCAGCTCCCCCGCCCGTGGGGGCCCGACGACGAGCGTAACCTCTACAACAATGCGCTCGAGCAGCTCGAGCTCGCGGACGGGCTTGGCTACGACTACGCGTGGGAGGTGGAACACCATTTTCTCGAGGAGTATTCCCATTCGCCCGCGCCGGAAGTGTTTCTCGGAGCGGCGAGTCAACGCACGAAACAGATCCGGCTCGGCCACGGCATCATTCAGCTCACGACGAACCACCCCGCGCGGGTCGCTGAGCGCGTCGCGTCTCTCGACCTGTTAAGCAATGGGCGCGTGGAAATGGGCATTGGCGAAGGCGCTAGCATTACCGAGCTCGGGCCCTTCGATGCACCGCTAGAAGAAAAACGAGCGATCTGGGAAGACGGCGTGCGGGCCATTATCCCCATGTTCAACGAAGGCGGGTGGGAGTACGAGGGCGAATACTTCAAGTTTCCGCTCCGTAACGTCATCCCGAAACCGGTTCAGAAACCCCACCCCCCGCTGTGGGTCGCGTGCTCTCAGCTCGAGACAATAGAGATGGCAGGTCGGCGCGGGATGGGTGCTCTCGGGTTCCAGTTCATCAGCGCCGACGCCGCGCATGCGTGGGTGCACGCGTACTACAACGCTTTCACGAAGCACCAGGAACTCCTTTGCGACTATCAGCCGAACCCGAACATGGCGCTCGTCACTTATTTCATGTGCGCGGAGACCGATGAGGAGGCGCGGCGCCGTGCCGACGGCATTCCGTTCTTCCAGTTCGCCCTGCGCTTCTACGGAGCGGCAGGCCCGGGCCGCGAGCGCCCGAAGCCCGGCACCGTTGATTTGTGGCAGGAATACGAGAAGTGGAAGCGCGAGAACCCCGAAGGGCTTGACCGCGCGCTTCGCGGCGGGTTGATCGGCTCGCCCGAGACCATACGCAACAAACTGCGCAAGTTCGAAGCCTCACACATCGATCAGATCATCTTCCTCAACCAAGCAGGAAAGAACAGCCACGAACATATTTGCGAGAGCTTGGAGTTGTTTGGCAACGAGGTTATGCCGGAATTTCACGCGAACGTGCCCGGGCAGGAGGAATGGAAACGTCAGGTGCTCTCGGGCGAGCTCGAACTCGAGGAGATCGACACCGCGCCACATCGCGACCGGTACGGCCAAAACTCGGTGCAGGTCGCCCAGCCCTATCCAAAAGCTGCCGCGGCGGGGGACTAACGCCTAGCGCCCCTCGAACGTCGGCGGGCGCTTATCGAGAAAGGCCCGGACCGCCTCCCGATGGTCCGCGGTTTTCGCAGAACGAACGAGCCGGTCGGCCTCGTGCGCAAGGCAGTGCTTCAAATCGTTGTCGACCGCCCGATTAAGATTCTCTTTCATGTAGCGAATCGCAACCGGCGGTCCGTTCGCGATCGTGCCTGCCAGCGCTCTCACGTGATCATCGAGCGCCGAGCGCGGTACCACGGCATTGACGATGCCCAAGGCCAAGCACGTCGCAGCATCGACACGCGCACTGGTGAAGAAAAGCTCCTTTGCTTTTGAGATCCCGACGAGCTGGGTGAGTAGCCAGCTCGCGCCATAATCACCAGACAGTCCGATATTGCCGTAGGCGGTGGTGACGAAGGCTTCCTGCGCCGCCACACGAATATCACAAGCAAGCGCAATCGCGAATCCAGCCCCCGCAGCGGGGCCCGGCAGTGCAGCGATGGTGGGCTTGGCAAGCTCGTGCAGGCGCAAGGTAAGGGTCTCTTGCCGGTGCTGTAGCTCGCGGATGCGCTCCTCGTCACTGGGCGGCGAGGCGTTTCCATCGGAAGCGTTACCGGAGCTGCTCATGCCGCTCACGTCACCGCCCGCGCAAAATGCCGTTCCTGCCCCGGTCAGCACGACGCACCGTACTGCTGAATCGGCTTCCAGGACGAGCAAGATCTGACGCAATGCGGGCGTGAGAGTGTTGGACAACGCATTGCGCTTCTCTGGTCGGTTCAGCGTGACCGTTGCCACCCCCTCTTCGACTCGGCACAGCAGCTCGTCGGTGCCGGTATCTAGTTGCTTCATAGTGTCCTCGCTCAGCCGAGGTACGGCTTGACGTCGGCAACGAACTTGTCCATTTGCTCATAGAGCTGACCCAAGCTCGGGGTGCCATTGAAATTGATCTGGAAAGAGCCGACGTCTGCCTCGGCCACATACCGGTTCATGTCCTCGACAATCTGCTCAGCGCTCCCGTGCCCTCTCAAGCGGTTCCCCTCATCGTCGGTCCCCTCGGCGCCCGTGATGCCGGTGAAATTCACACGAAAGCTCATACGGATGTGTGGACGCTCGGGACGTCCGCCCGCCTCGCACTGTCGGTCGAGATAGTCCCGAGCCTCCTGCATCTTCAACAGCGGGGTAGGTACCGGCTGCCACACCTGCGCGTACTTTGCCGCCCGCCGCAGCGCGGGGCGGCTGCTCCCACCCACCCAGATCGGCGGATGAGGCGCCTGGACCGGCTTCGGTGAGCAATACATACCTTCGAACGACAAGTAGTTTCCGCTGAAAGACACCGGATCGGGCGCCCAACAGGCCTTCCAAATATCCAGGTACTCGTTGGTCCGGGCGCCACGATCGCCGTAAGGCACACCGAGCGCGTCGAACTCGACCTCCGTCCACCCGGCACCGACCGCCACAATGACCCGACCGCCAGAGAGCTGATCGAGCGTCGCCAGCATCTTGGCCGCAGCGACCGGGTTCCGGTAAGGAACGATGAGCACGGATGTTCCGAGCCGGATGGTACTCGTCACCGCGGCGAGGTACCCGAGAGACGTCAATGGGTCAAACGTGTTTCCCCACGAGTCCACCATACCTTGAGGACCCTTAACGATAATGTGATCGTTTAAGAAGACCGCATCAAAACCGAGCGCTTCAGCTTTCTTCGTGGTCTCGACAATCCCTTCGGGGGTCGCCTTGAACCCAAGGTAATCGGCATTGGGCGGTCGGAACGAGCAATCCATAGGGTTCCCTCCTCGCGAGCGTATGACGCGAGCTCTCCGCGCCGCCCTAGACGACCGGAGAGGTACCGCCGTCGACGTTGATCGCAGTGCCAGTGACATAGCTCGCGACGTCGGAGCAAAGAAAGGCGATGACATCCCCGGCCTCCGCCGCCTCGCCAACCCGGCCCATGGGCACACTTGCGCCGATCTTCTCCCAATGCTGATCGAGCGAGTAGCTAGAATCCTTCTGGTTCATCGTTTGCCAACGAACCCGGTGCTGACGGCTCTTGAGCAAACCCACGCAGACGGTGTTTACCCGCACGCCGTCGGCAGCAAATTCTTTCGACCAAGCCTTCGTCAAGGAAATACCAGCGGCCCGCGAGAGCGCCGTCGGTTGGCTGCCCGGCGCCGGCGCTTTGCCCCCAGGCGTGGTGGTGTTGCAGATCGTGCCTTTCGTTGCCCTGAGATGCGGCAGCGCATGGCGCACACAATAGATGGCGCCCTTCACTTTCAAGGTGAAATCCTCGTCGAGCTGATCATCGGTCATATCGTCGAAGCGGGACGCGGACGACGTCCCGGCGTTGTTTACGAGAATGTCCACTCGACCCCACTTGGCGACCACTGCCTCGATCATCGCTTTGACCGCGTCTTCGGACCGCACGTCAGTGCCGAGCGCAATCACCTCGTTCCCGGTTTGACTGCTGATCTCCTCCGCTGCCCGCTCGAGATCAGCTTGAGTTCGCGCAACGAGAGCGACCTTCGCGCCTTCGGCCGACAATCGCTCGGCCGCGGCTCGTCCAATACCCTCGCTCCCGCCGGTAATGATGGCGACTTTGCCTTCGACTCCGAGGTCCATGCTTGTCTCCTTGTTTGGCATTCGGTCTTCCCAGTGAGAGCGCGATGCTACCGGGGTCGGTTGCAATACACTACCCGGACTTAGACCGAGACCGAGCTCATGAATAACGAATCCATCGGTGCCGCCCTATTCGAGGAAGCGGCCATGCTGCGCGATACGTACCTCGAACCCGCGATCGCGCAAGCTGATGGCAGCGATGCCAACCCCGCGGCCTTGATGTACGCGCTGCTCGACGCCGCACTCACGATTGCGGCAGAGCGTTTTCCCGGCAATTCCGAGAGCTTGTACGCCGCCGCCACACAAATGGTCTTCGAAGCGCGGTTCGGAGAATCGGGTTCTCGAGAGTAACCGGTTCGCTCGGTGGTGCTTGTAGCCGCGTTCGTTGCGCAGCGAGCGAACGGGGTCATCGCGCGGGTACGATGCCCTGTCGTGCACAACCACCAGAGCCTCGGCAATGTTAAAAGTGATTCCCAACGGTGAGAACAGAGTTGATCTTGAGCTCGACGGAAAGCTCGAGGCCGACGACATGGCCCAGGCACTCGATGCGCTCATCGAGGCAACTAGCGACGTTCGGCACGGCCGGATGCTCTACCGCATCCCCCGCCTGTCGCTGCCCTCATTTGGCGCGCTCGCGGTCGAGATCTCCCGGCTGCCGCAGCTCTTTGGCTTGATTTCGAAGTTCGACCGGGTGGCCGTGCTGACGAACAAGAAGTGGGTACAACGCGCTAGCGAGCTGGAGGGCGCACTATTCCCGGGCGTCGAAATCAAGGCATTCAAGCTCGACGAGGAAGCGACAGCAGAGGCTTGGCTCTCCCAGTGACGGCCCCCGCACGCGGCATTCCCGCGTGCGGGGCCAGGCGCTAGCTTGACCCAACCTGCTGCTCACGGTAACGCTGCTTTCTCACCTCCCAATTCTTGACCGCCTCTTCGGACAAGAACGGTTGCTCCGGCGTAAATATCGTCTCCTTCCAGCCCTCGCCGTTTGGCCAAGTCAGCGCCAGCTCGCTCGTGGTGCCGGGCTCAGTTGCGGAGTCGAAGAGCGATAGCCCACGCTCGACGATGTCGCGCTGCATCTCGGCGTCGAACGGCGTCCCGCACGGGCTGCCGAGAGGGAAATCCACGAACAGAAACCGGGGAACGCCGCAGTGCTCGACAATGTCGCGTGCGGTGCCGATAACAACAGTGGGGATCCCATTGGCCTCTAGGTGCCGGGCAACCAGACTCACGGTCTGGTGACAGACGGGTCAGACTGGTACGAGGAGTGCAACGTCGGCATTGTCCTCGCGGCAACGCTCCAAGGCGGCGGGCGCGGCCGTTTCCATCATGAGCCGCTTGCTATAGCCCCGATTCACGTTGTGGAAGCGTTCCGTCACGCTTCCGATCACCTCCGCGCTTACGAGCTCTTCCAAACGCGTGATCGGCAGGTAGGCGTTGATGTCATCCAGGCTGGTCGCGTAACGATCGTAGCTCTCTTGACGGCTGTAGAGCGTCTCCGGCGGCGTCGACCACGGCAACGAATAAACTGCCCCGACCGTCAGCTCTTCGTCGGACAAGGACGCGTCGTCCGCTCGAACCACCGACACGTCCGACGTCGAGAGCAAGGTGACGCGACACTCCGAGAGCGGCTTGCCCAGGGACGTGAACGGGATCTCGTCGAAATGCGCCCACTCGTACGATTTTTCGTAGCCTTGCGCGATGTAGTAATCGCGGATCCGTTCGATGTAGCGAACGTGCTCCATGGCGCCTCCCGCAGCTGGACCTCAGTACGCGGATTGTCCGGCGAGCGCTTAGCGATTGCAAAGCCCTCTGAACGTTGCGGCGGATACCCGACCTCGCTCGTCAACACACCACCGAAGGAAAGGCGACTGGTGCTCCCTCCCCGGGGACGTGCGCTAGCCCACCGTGCGGGCCTGCGGGGCAACGAGCTGCCCGGGGGGCTTACCTTGGGGGGGAGGATTACCTGGCTCACTGGCCGGCTCGGAACTTGCCGCTGCTCGCCGTTCACGGCTTATCTGCGCCTCGCGGAACGCGATATAGCTCGCACCGGCGAAGATCATCGCGCCGCCGGCTAAGGTCCACAGCGTGGGCATCTCGCCGAAGAACCAGATGCCGATCATGCTCGCCCACACCAAGCGTAGAAAGTCCAACGGCAACACCGCCGACAACTCCGCAATCTTGAGCGCTTGCGCAAAGGCGAGGTGACCCACGGTACCGAGCGTTCCGAGCACGAGCAGCCACCCGAGTTGCGCAAAGGACGGGTGCGTCCATTCGAACGCGGCGGGAACGAGCGTCAGCGGTGTCATGAACAAGGCGGCGTAAAACGTCAGTGCAAAAGCGGAGTCGGTACGCGACAACGATTTGATCATCGTCATGGCT
>Ga0310344_10001523_pt1 | contig 17717 bp, 16 predicted proteins | sample HC15DNA20200_MG_FD_203801 | JGI IMG/M metagenome (GOLD analysis project Ga0310344, IMG submission 203801) | Marine microbial communities from station ALOHA, North Pacific Subtropical Gyre - HC15-DNA-20-200_MG | ecosystem: Environmental > Aquatic > Marine > Oceanic | place: Pacific Ocean: North... | reverse complement strand
GTATATCAGTAAATTCTGGAACTTCTGCCTTATTTGTCTCTCAATTAGCCGCAAGTAAAAAAAATAATAAGAAAGTTGCTGTTCCTTCAGTTACATTTAGTTCAACCACTTCTCAAGTGATTGCAACTAATAATATACCAGTTTTTACAGATATAGACCCTAAATCCTATTGTATGAATTTTGATTTAAACGATAAAAAAATTCTTATGGCAATTCCAGTTCATTTGTTAGGGCATCCCTGTAAATTTGATATGATTCAAAAAATGAAAGAATCGAAAATCTTTGTCATTGAAGATTGTGCACAAGCAATGGGTGCAAAACAAAAAAATAAGATGGTAGGAAGTATGGGTGATTGTGGAATTTTTAGTTTCCAAGAAACAAAGCATATAACAACATTAGGTGAGGGCGGAATGATTATAACAAATAATGAAGAATTTGCAGAAAAATGTCGAAATATTAGAAATCACGGTGAGTATTACAAAGATGATAATTCTATCGGATTTAACTTTAGACTAACCGATACACAAGCTGCATTTGGTCTTGCACAACTAAAACGTCTACCTGGCATCCTGAAAAGTTTTCAGAAAAACGCAAATTACATAATGAAGAATCTACCTGAAATGATTTTACCACCAATAATTCCAAAAGATGTCTTTCATGCATTCTTGATTTTAGGCTGCAAATTTGATAAGAGCAAAGCTGGTTTTACTAGAGAAAAATTTCTAGAAAGACTTACAAAAAATAGAAAAAAATTCCTTGATAATGAACAAAAATCAGATATCAAAGGATTGAACTTTAGACCAGGAAAAATTATCAGTTCTGGCTATAAGGCAACACAGTATAATATCCCTATTTATAGAAAATTTCGACCCAAGAAAAATGCTGTAACTGCTGAAGATTTTATCAAAAACAGTTTCTTTCTAGATATTCATAGATGGAGAACAAAAAATGAAATTGATGAAGAACTAAAAATCATTCATGATACTGCCAATAGTTTCTAAAACTACTGTTTAATCTCATTAAATCTTTCATAATTTATTTCAAAAACTTTCATCTTGTAATCAAAACCATAATCGTTTGAATCAAAAATTTTTTTCAAAAATGGGAATTGTTCTTCATTATTGTAAATTTCTATTAGTGATTCATTCCTATTTTCTTGTAAATCTACTACTAGATGTGTAATTCCAGTATTTTTAGATAAATCAATTAACTCATTTATTGAATTAAAACCATTTATTTTTTTAATAATAACATTATGCTCTATTGAATTTCTTATTGACTCACCAGCAGCTCTTTCATTAAAAAAATACAAACGGAAATCTGTCATACTAAAAGCAATATCTGAAATTTCCAAGAAAGTGCTTTCAGGTGAATAATCATTTATAGTTTTCTTTGAATGACTTAAAATTTTTGCAATTTCTATCGATTCATTTTGATGAATGTTATCTATTTTTTCATTAAGATAGAAAATTGACAAAACAATAACTCCAATTAAAATTAATAAAATAATTAAATTTTTTCGTTGTGGAATAGCATCCAACAGTTTTCTAATGGTAAATAATGAAACAACACAAAAGATGGGATATAGGAAAAATAAATATCGTAAATCCTGTAATGGTACCGCATATGCATAAAATGCCGGTAATGACATTACTACAAGACTAGATATCAGAATACCTGTTTTAGCGTTAAGATCCTTTAGAACTAAAATTATCCCAATAGGCACAAAAAAGATCAGTACAGGAATCATGCTCCAGCCTAAATATTTTGGGAAGTTCTCAATTCCTTGAAGAATAAAAGGTATACCTGAAATATTATCAGGTCCACAGATTGAACAATCTGCTTTCAAATGCTCAATACCAATTGCAGTCCTAGCAAACATTCGATCATCACCAAAAATTGAAGTTTGATAAAATATCATGGGTGTAAGAATTAAGATAAAAATTGCAAGAGGGAAAACATATCTTACAAGTTCTTGTCGATTCTTTCTATTTATAATAAAATACATTAAACTTATTGTAAAAAACAGAAAGACACCTTCTGAACGAACTATAGTTGCAATCGCCACTAAACCAAAAGAACAATAAACTATTTTTTGCCTAGAATCTAAAAATAGCCAAAATGATGATGCAACTAGAAAAATATACAATGAGTCAGTAATGCCCAAAATAGAATTTTGAATTAAGTGAGGTTCAAAACCAATAATTGCTGCTCCCATCAGACTGTATATTGGGTTAAAGAACCTCTTACATAGAAGATAAACCGGAATAATTGTTAGGCTAGAAATCAAAATTGTAATTATTTGTTGTAGCTGCATATAATTTTGGGCGTTATCAAATTGGAATGTTGAAAAAAACAATGATAAGAATAATGGCCAACCATTGTTTCCTAAAGAATAATTTTCAGGTATATGTCCAGTAATTTTGATGTCCATTGCATAAAAAAAGTAATTTAATGAATCATTTGTTATTGGGATACTAGAGTCATAATAATAAAGTCGCATTAAAAGTGAGGCAATAAAAATTGCTGATATTAAAGAAATGATTTTTTTATTAGAAAAACTATTTTTTATTTCCGATATTTTTTCGTTACTAACAGACATTTTACATCAGAATTTATTTAATTACTCCTCAACGCCTCTTGATTTTTTAAATGTCGAATTACTATAATATAGAAAATTGCCTGACATATACCAGATAAAACCAATGAAATTGCTACTCCATTAATTCCAATAATTGTTCCTAGTGTTAAAAGACCGCCTAAATACACTGAAACTGATATACCCTGACCTATCAATACGAACCTACTTTTTTCTTTTCCTAGTAATTCTGAATTATAAGCTAGAATAATTGAACTTGGAATTACCATGAAGCTTATAATTTGAATTAATTGAATTGCTTCAACATAATCAGGAAATATTATAGGTATTAGAACAGGAGATAGTACAATTCCTAAACAAGCAACTATTATTGATGAACCTATACTAATTTTTTTGATTTTTTTACTTAAATTTCCAGTAGCATCCTGTGATAATGTATACTGAAAAACAATACTTGGAATAATCAACATTATAGAAAGGAATTGTATGCTTAGAGCATAATTTCCTAATAGTGCAAAACCAAATATTGGTGCAATGATTAGTTTATCGACTTGACCATTCAAGACTTTTTCAATTGTTAGTGCATAATTATTTATCATGAAACCAAATCTTGGTTTTAAAATTTGGAAATCAATTTTTGTATTTCTAAATTCTTTTAAAACAATATATGAGAAAACTAACATAGACAACGCAAAGCCTAGAACAACACCTTCAAATCCAATTATAGAATAAAATAATAAAGCAAGACTAACGAAAAGTATTTTTTGAATAATTAAAATAATTGCATATTTTTTGTATAGTTTATTTCCTAATAGTTGTGCTACGCCTAAATTATAAAAAATATATCCAAAAACAAAAATGCTTACAATAATGTTTGACGAAAATATATAGAGAACTATAGCAGCAATGGTTCCTAAAATTAGTGCAATTGAATAAAGAGCGGATTCGATAGGGACTTTTTTTGCAGTATAGACAATCAACGTATTCGATGTACCAACCATCGAAATTGCTGCTCCCATTGATCCCAGGGCAATTAGGTAGCTCACCTGTCCATAATTCTCACTTCCCAAGACTGTAGCCATGTAAAACCAAAAAATTCCCACAATTACTTTCCCAGCGATATTCCCTATACCTACATGCTGGACATCTTTAGTATTGTCTAATAAACTTCGAATAAAATTCCACCCTAATTTCATGATAAAGTTATTTTTTTACCTTATTGGCATGATTTATCCATATCGTAGATATTATACTAAATTTTTTGTTTAAATTAATTCGTCATAGACATCTAAAATTCTATTAGCCATGTTTGACCAGTCATTTTCTAATGCAAATTTTCTAGCATTATCGGATAACCTGGCATAATTTTTCAAGATAAATTCTAACTCTTTTACAAAATTGTCTACATTCATTGAAAAGGTTTTTCCTGCTTGTGATTTTGAAATTATTTCTTGATGAACAGGTAAATCTGATATAAGAACAGGTTTACCACAAGACATAGACTCTAACAATGGCAAATTAAAAAACTCCCATGTACTAGCTGTTGCATATAAATCACAAGAGGAATAATACTCTCTTAACTGTTCATCATCAACTCTACCAACTAATTCAATTTGGTTTTGAAGATTCAAATTAGATATAATCTCAGCAAGGTTTTTTTTATATTTCCCATCGCCTACAATTTGCAAATGTGCATCTGGAAACTTTTGTTTCAACTTGGAGAATGATTTGATTATAAATTGAACATTCTTGTATTCAAATAAATTTCCAACAAAAAGTATCTGTGGATTACCTTTTTGAAATTTTCGTTCCTCATTTGTGGTGTAAAAATTTGTGTTGACACCATTGTAAATAACTGAATTTGGTGTTGTACCAAAATATTGTTGAATTTCTTTTTTAGCTGATTCTGAAATTGATATAATTTTATTGATTCTTTTTTTACACATAACAGAACATATACCTAAGTTAATTTTTTGCGATTTTGTCGATGCACCATGATAATGAAAAACCAGTGGCTGTTGTGTGAATAATAGATTATAATTCATTAAAGTTTGATGGTTATGGAGTATATCGAATTTACCATCTTTGATTGTCTTAGTAATATCTGATTTGTGTAATATTAATTTCGAAATTTCTTCCGGAGTATCCTTTTCAAAGTTAAAAGAACCAATTGTAACTTTATGACCAATTTTTACAAGTTCTTTACTTAATGAATCTATGACTCTGGTATGCCCACTAATTGCCTGATATTTTGAAGCTAACATTAGGATTGAATATCGGTCCATAATCTTTATTCAAAAATTACTTGAATATCAATTGTTTATCACTTGATAATAACATTAATTAATTTAAAACCACATGTTACTACTTTTTTCTAAATTAGGGTTATTAACTAGAAATTTAAGTAAAAACTGTGAAAATTCTGATTACTGGCGGGGCTGGATTTATTGGTAGTCATTTATGTGATTCTTTGCTTTCTAGTGGTCATGATATTGTGGTTTTCATTCGTGATAATCAAAAAATTCAAAATATTTCTCACATTGCCGATAAAATAATTATTGAAAATGTAGATGTTACAAAATCCTCTGTACTCACAAAAAAATTGTTAGATGTTAAACCTGACATTATTTATCATTTAGCGGGTCAAACATCACACAAACTATCTTTTGATGATCCATTATATGATATTGAAGCAAATGCAAAATCCACTTTAACTATTCTCGAAACAATACGAAAATCAGAACTTAATTCACGTTTTATCCTTGGCAGTACATTTGTAGTCATTGGAAAACCAGAAAATTTACCTATCAATGAAGATTCTCCATGTAATCCAACATCAATTTATGGTGCAAATAGATTGGCAAGTGAGAATTATTGTAAAATTTTTAATCAGGTTTATGGATTAGACACGATAACTTTTCGAATAACAAATTCATTTGGTCCTAGAGAGCAATACCTAACACCAGAAAAAAATGCTATAAATTTTTTAATTTATAATGCATTTAAAGGAAAAGAAATCACTATCTACAACGAAGGTAAATTTTTCCGAGATGTAATTTACATTGATGATGTAATTTCCGCTCTAGACATTTTAATGAATAAAGGCGAAAAAGGAAATTTATATTGGATTTCTTCAAATAAAAAAACTTGGTTTTATGAGATTGGAAAAATTTTAGAGGAAAAAACAAATGGAATAGTTAATTATGGTGATGCAACAGAATATAACAAAAAAGTAGACGTTGGGAATTTTCTGGTTGATAATTCTAAATTAAAGTCTCTTGGTTGGAATGCTAATATATCAACTCGAGATGGAATTTTAAAAACTATGGAATATTTTTCTAAAAAAGAAATTTCTTTAACAAATCTATAGATTTTCTGAAGCGATTTTTTTACGTGCTCTTTTGCTTAAATTTTTAATAAAATTTAAAAATAAAGAATTCTGGGCACTCTTGGATAATTCTGTGGGTATTATTATTCCATCATGAAAGTTTTGAATAATCTCATTATCTGAAATTTTTCTTTGTTTCTGAATTTCATTATATTTTTCTTTTATTTTTTTTCGATTTTTGATTATGTTAAAATTCGCTTTAATTTTTTCCAATAATAATCCTCTACTCGTATAGAAAATAATAACAGCAATTTCAACCAGAATTAATTCAGGCAAAATTTTGTAAAACGTTTTTCTTGAATAATGTGTAAGTAAGCAATAATGGCGATTTCTCTCTAATAAATAAAATTTGAAGGGTTTCCATTTAAAGCTAAAACCTTCTGCGTGATATATGATTGAAGTTGGAATGTAATATGATTTGATTCCTAATTCAGATCCACGCCAACCATATTCTAAATCATCATGATACGCAAAAAGAAATGGGTCTAATGTTCCAATTCTCTCAAATGTTTTTGCAGACATAAAAAGGCAAGTGCCTGATGCATATCCAACTTTTTCAATTTTATTATATTGGTTTTCATCAATCTCTCCCCTTCCTCTAGAAAATCCAAATCCAAAGATGTTTACAATGTTTCCAGTAGTTCCTAATTTTTTAGGATTAGACATGGATAATATTTTAGGCTGATACAACCCCTCACCAAATTTATGATATGAATTTAATAATTCGTCAGCCCAGTTTGATGTAACAGTGGTGTCAGGATTTAAAATCATTATAAACTCACCACGAGCTTCTCTTAATCCTACATTGTTCCCTTCACAATATCCTAAATTTTCTTTATTTTCAATTAATTTTATCATATCAAATTTTTTCTTACAAACTAAATGACTATTATCTGATGAACAGTTATCTACAAGAATTATCTCAAAATCTTTCAGTTCACTCTTAATAATTGACGAAACACAGTCAATTAGAAGATTCCCAGTATTATAATTAAGAATAATTATGCTAATCAATTATTGCCTCTTTTTTCTGCATAAACGAAGCCAACATAACCAATTTTTTTACGTGATATGGGTTTATTTGAGAATCTACTTACTAGATTACCTAAAACATTTGATGAAATGGGTTTTGATACGTGTACATTAAAACCACATTTTTCTAATTTGTCTTTGATTTCTTGATACCCATTGTGATATTCAATTTGTATATTGCTAAAGTGATTGATAACTTCATTTGTAACTGATGAAATAATTTCATCCTCACAACCTTCACAATCCATTTTCAGAATAGAATCTTTAGGGATGTTATATTTTTTAATAATTCCTTCTAATGTGGTTAAAGGAATTTCAAAACCAGTTTTTGTTTCCTTTATAATATCATCCACACTACCTCCAGAACTAGTATCAATTGTTATCTTACCCTCTTGTGATGAACAACTTTCCATTACCAATTCTATTTTTTCCTGTAGATTATTTTCAGATACATTCTTCAATGCCATTTCAAAATTTCTTGGAAAAGGCTCAACACCAATTACTTTTTTTGCTCCATTTAAAATAAAATAAATCGAAGAATCGCCAATATTCATACCTATATCCAAAACCCATTTATCCAAAATTGGTAAATTACTATAGTCACTTTTTAAAAAACTATGAATTAAATCACCATTGTTAACTCCACCATGAAATTTTATTGTTGAATCAACATCATTTTTTCCTTTATTTGAAATTAAAACTAAATCCTTGTTAATATCAAATTTTACATTTTTAAAGTCCGAAATATGGGAAATAAAATAAGCCGCATTGTATGTTTTTATTTGCAATTTTCCTGCATTTCTAATTTTTATTAAAATAGGAAATTGCATTTTAAGTAATTTTGATATGATTTCAAAATAATTAGAAAAAGTTCTGGCAAATCTAAACTGAATCAAAAAAAATCGTTTCCAATATCTTATATCACTCACGATTTTCTGGGATAAGGAAATTGAATTGATTATCATGCCTATTTCATCTTTTAGATTACTTATGTTCTAATTTGTGAAACCATCTTTATAACATTCACAATTAATTTATAACAAAATTATTTATTCATTTGATGTAAGTTACTAGTAAATGGAAATACTTGGAATCATACCTGTTCGAAAAAATTCCAGAGGCATTCCGCTTAAGAATATACAAAAAATCAATGGAATACCTCTAGTAGAACATACTATTAGAACGGCAAAAAAAACCACAAAAATTTCAAGATTAATCCTAAGTACCGATAGTGAGGAAATTGCTAAAATTGCTCAAAAATTAGGAATTGAAGTTCCATTTCTCAGACCCAAAAAGTATTCTAAGAATAATTCACCTACATCTGATGTTATTTTCCATGCATTAGACTATCTGAAAAAAAAAGAAAATTATGAACCTGATATTATTACAATATTACAAGCCACATCTCCACTGCGTCAACCATCAACCATAGATAAATCAGTTAGATTACTTGTAAATTCTAACGCTACGTCAATCTTAGGCGTTTCCCAAATGAAGCAAAATCCTTTTCTTGCATTCACTCTTGGTTCTAACAAATTTTTGAAACCACATATGAAAAATTTTCAAAAGTTTTTCCAAAGACAGAAATTTCCTAAATTCTATTATCCTAGTGGTTCAATTTACACATTTTGGAAAAAAACATTAGAAGAATATGGTAATATCTACGGACCTAAAATCAAGCCACTAGTTGTTTCAAAGGAAGAAAGTATTGATATTGATGACATTTTAGATTTATTCATATCTGAAAATATCTTAAAGAATTGGAAAAGTTACAAGAAAAATTTCTTGAAAAAAGGTGTTAAATTCTAGTTGGTTCCATCAATTAAAATAAAAAATCGAATAGTGGGAAAAGAATTCAAACCTCTAGTAATAGCAGAGATTGGAATTAATCACGAAGGAGATTTTCTTAAAGCAAAAAAAATGATTGATGATGCACATCAAAGTGGTGCGGAATGTGTAAAATTTCAATACCATATTACAGAAGAAGAGATGATAAAAAACGACGTCGTTCCCGGAAATACGACAGAATCAATTTGGGAAATTATTTCTAGATGTTCTCTAACTGAGGAGGAAGAATATAGATTAAAAAAATATGTTGATGAGTTGGATATGATTTATCTCAGTACACCATTTTCGAGAGAGGCTGCTGATAAGTTAGAAGAAATGGATGTGCCTGCATTTAAGATTGGTTCAGGTGAATGTAACAATTATCCTTTAATAAACCACATTGCATCATTTGGAAGACCAGTTATACTAAGTACAGGAATGAATAATATTGATTCTATTTCAAAAAGTGTTCAAATTTTTGAAGATCAAGGAATTCCATATGCACTTCTACATACAACATCAGTATATCCAACTCCATATGATAAAATTCGCCTTGGTGCACTTAATTCATTAGAAAAAGAATTTCCTAATGCTGTAATTGGTCTTAGTGATCATTCACTAGGAATTTACACATGTTTGGCATCTGTTGCACTTGGTGCATCTATACTTGAAAAACATTTTACATCCACTAAATCATGGCAAGGTCCAGATATTCCTATATCTATAACTCCAACTGAATTACGAGAATTAATTTCTGGAAGTGAGGCAATATTTCAATCACTTGGTGGTTCAAAAACAATATTACCTGAAGAGAAACCTACAATAGATTTTGCATATTCTAGTGTTGTAACAATCAGTGATATTAAAATGGGTGATAGTATAACATCAGAAAATATTTGGGTGAAAAGACCAGGAACTGGTGAAATTCCTGCAAAAGATTTTACTAAAATTTTAGGCAAAAAGGCTGTAGTGGATATTAAAAAGAATGTTCAATTAAAACCCGATATGATTGAATAATAATTTTTTTTACAGAATTTTTGAAATCATATAACTTCCCATCATCAAATAATCCATATCTGTTTTAAGAATCATTGAATAAGCCTGTTTTGGAGTATTTACAATTGGTTCTCCCATAACGTTCATTGATGTATTAATTATGACAGGAATTCCAGTGATTTTGTAAAATTGATTAATTAATTCATAGTATAATGGATTAGAGTTTTTAGATACAGTTTGTAATCTTCCTGTACCATCAACATGAGTAACTGCAGGTATTTTTTCAGGTTTTTTGACCTTTGCAACCATTAGCATGTATGGACTTGGAATATCTATATCAAAATACTCGGAAGAAAATTCTTCTAGTACACTTGGAGCAAATGGTCTAAACGATTCTCTATGTTTTATTTTTTCATTTAGAATATCTTTCATGTTAGCATCTCTTGGATCTGCTAAGATACTTCTATTTCCAAGGGCACGTGGTCCCCATTCCATTTTACCTTGATACCATCCTATAATGTTGCCTTCCGAAATTAATTTTGCAGTTTTTTCAAGTAATGATATTTTGTCTAATTTTTGATATTGAATCTTTTCATCATCTAAAAAACTTACAATCTCATCGTCAGAGAATGATGGCCCAACATAGACATTTTCATGTATTCTTTTTGAATTATCTACTTCAACGATCCTTTGATTTTTCTGATGAATATAATACAAATATTGAGCACATCCTATTGCACTACCTGCATCTCCAGGTGATGGAGGTATGTGAATATTTTCAAATGGAGATTCTTTTAGTAATCTATAGTTTGCAACTCCATTTAATCCAACTCCACCACCAAGACAAAGATTCTTCATGCTAGTTTCTTTGTGAATATGATTTGCAATTTTCAAAATTATTGTTTCAAGAACTTTCTGTGCACTAGCTCCTATATCGAAATGAATCTGACGTGCTTCTTCATCACCATTCCTTCTAGAAATTCCAAATAATTTAGCAAATTTCGCATTTGTCATGACTTTATCATATGTAAAAGCAAAATATTTCATGTTTAGATGAATACTTCCATCATCCTTTACATCAATTAATTCATCCAGTATAAGATCATAATACTTAGGTTGTCCATATGATGAGAGACCCATCAATTTGTACTCTCCCTCATTTACTTTGAAACCAAGAAAGTATGTGAATGCAGAATAGAAAAGACCTATTGAATGAGGCCATCTAATATCATTTGTTAATTGAATTCTATTATTATTTGCAGTTCCAAAAGATGCTGTAGTCCATTCTCCAACACCATCAACAGTTAAAATTGCTGATTCATCAAACGGTGATGTGAAAAATGAATAAGCTGCATGAGAAATATGATGTTCTGGAAATATTATTTCACCATCAAATCCTTTTAGATGTTTTTTAATATCATTTTTTAACCAGAGTCTTTTATGCAACCATTTTGGAATAACATCTAAAAAACTATGTAACCCACGAGGTGCAACAGAAATATAATTATCTAATAACCGTTCAAATTTTAAAACCGGTTTATCATAGAACGCAATCGAATCAATTTGATCAGGAGTTATTCCACAATTTTTTAAACACCAATCTATTGCTAATTTGGGGAATCCATCATCAAATTTTATTCGCGAAAATCTTTCTTCTTCTACAGCTGAAATCACATGACCATCTTTTAGTAATGAAGCTGCAGAATCATGATAGTAGCAGGATATACCTAATGTGTACAACTTAATACTGCTTAAATAATCTATTACTTTTTAGTTGTTCTACATTCAACCAATAGGTATTCTTTTGTTTTTTTAACCGTAAGGCATCAATCTGTAGAACTTTAAAGAATATTCCATAAACTGTAATGACAAATATGAATAATATTCCGAGAAATATCTTTGTATTAACAATAGCAAAAATATCTAATCCTTTAGAAAGTTTTACAGTAAAAATTTGAGTGATAATTACCATTACTATAACAAAACCTGCAAACAGTTCCAAAGAAAAAATTCCAACTATAGAAGAAATTATAAAAAACCAAAAAGAGAATCCAGCTGTAACAGCTAACGATTTGAATCTTGGTGAAGATAATTCCATTTTAAATAGGATAAATGAATGCAACCAAACCACTTTGAGCTAGTGTTGTTACACCGACCAAAGCGATAAGAAGTATAATTATTGGAAACATATAGAATTTTCTCTTATGAAAATATAACTCAAAAATTTCTTTAATCGTTCCTAATTTTGACATTTTAGTATCACCAACAATTAATTTTTTTTTTCAACTACCTTAATAAAATTAATTATTAGAAATAAATTAAGTTCTAACAATTTATTTTTATGTCATTACAGGTATCCTATAAAAAACAAGCAATTCTTGGATTATTACTCTTCCTTTCATTGTTAACAGTCTTGGAGATTGGGGCACGTGGTTATGATTACTTTAATCCATATTGCTCATTAAAAACGGATACAACGGTTTATTCTGAAATGTCTTATTCAGAAAAAGCCAAAATATGTGATAGCTGGTTATCCTTAGTTTGGCATTGGGAAGATGATACTAATGTGTATACACTTGAACCAAATCAACATAAAGAAACTGTAAATATTAACAATCATGGTTTTCGTGGAACCGATATTTCTTTAATCAAGAATGATGAAACATATAGAATTTTTGTTGTAGGTGGTTCAACTACTATAAGTCTTCGTGCACCATCAGATGATACAACACACCCTGGATATTTACAAGAATTATTTGACAAATCTGATTTAGATTTTAAAGTAGAAGTTGTCAATGCTGCAACACCTTCTTTCACATCTACTGAGGAACTAAGCGTTGTAAAAAATAAAATTATTAACTTTGATCCAGATATGGTAATAATTTATGATGGATCTAATGATTTGAATTTACCATATGGTTATACACCAGCAAAAACATCACTGCGTTCAGTTATTACCGATGGATTAAATCGTTATTTACCATTTTGGGAGACCATACCAGTAACATATCATATATTAAATCAGGGTGAGGTCGAGGAGAAATATAATTTTGATTCTTCCACAACTGAAAAAAAGGCAAATTTATGGAAAGATAATTTAAAGAAAATCTGTGACGTTGGAAATCAAGAAAATTTTGATGTTATCATCTTATTACAGCCTATTTTAGGGGCAGGAAATAAAAAATTGACTGATCATGAGCAGCAACAATATGAAATGTTTGAGCATGAAAAAGTTGTAGCATCTTATGAAAAGTTTGCAAATAAATTATCATACTTGGAAAATCATTGTACTAAATCCTTAGACTTCAGGAATATTTTTGATAAATATGAGGGAGAAATCTATTTTGATAATACACATATTAAATATCAAGCAAATGAGTTTATAGCAGAAAATATCTTTAGTGAGGCATATCCAATTATCAGTAATTTTGACAAAAACAAATAATATTATTATTTTTTAAAAATATCCTCTACTAATTTGATTGATTTTTTATGATCCTCTAGATTAGAACCAGGCCACGTAGTGTCATTTTTTGTAACAACATTCTCTAAAAAATAAGATAATTGTGAAAAAAACCCAGGCTTAAAGTGTATATCTTCTGCAGATGGAATAATTTCAATTTCATCATTTTTCGTAATTATTTTACCTTTTTCTAAAGGTTCGAAAACTATCTTAATATCATCTGCTAATATTGTAATATTCCATATTTTTGATTCATTCCAATTACTTGAATAGCAAAACTCAATATCATTTTCACATATTCCTGTCGCCTGAAATTTAAACTCATTAGGGATTGAATCTGATTTAATTTTTTTCACATCACCACCAAAAAATCGTATTAGATCAACACTATGAATCGAATTTGCAAACATCCAATTTTTTCTAATTCTGTCGTTGAATTTTGAATTATTTATATTAACAAATCTTTCAGGAGCATCAATCTTGATTGTGTTAATTGATTTATTTTGATCACTAAGAAATTCTATAGCCTTATGAAAAATAGAGTAGAATCGTCTATTTGTTCCTACCATTATTGGACAATTGAATTTGTTATTATGACCAATGAGTTGCTCAATTTCTTCCGTGCTGAACCCAGCAGGTTTTTCCGTAAAAATTGGTTTTCCAGATGGAATAATATCCATCAGTGTTGATGAAATTTTGTCAGCACTTGTCAGATTCATCAAAAAATCGCATTCAGCATTTAGTATCTCTTGAATAGAAGTGTAAGTATTAGGTATACTAAATTTTTTTGATTTTATTAGTGCTTTATCATAGTTTTTTGTTAATATTCCTATAACATCACAATTGAGCTCTTTTAGTACATCTAGATGTTTTTCTGCAATATCTCCAAAGCCAATTAGGATTGTTTTCATGTGACCATAAACTCTCTTTCATAATACTCTCCTTCAATAGGTAGAGAGATTATTTCATTAGAATCAAAACTTTTCCTAATTGCTGAATAGATTTCAACTTTATCTCTTGCCAGATCTGGGGTCATTTGCAATCTCTCATTAGAAATAATATCTTCTATCATTTTCTTTATCAAAGCATTTAGCGATTCAAAATCAAATGATTCATCTATAATCAGCTGATTTTCTAATCCATAGAAGCGCATTGGTTTGTCCCTATCATCCATTTTTCTAGAATAACCAATAATTTTTTTATTTATTTCATCAATTTCAATTCTTCCGTAACTCCCAATAATTTCAATTTTAGGCTGAAGACCTAGATCATCACTCATATCAATGAAAGCTCTCTTTTCATTGTAAAAATTTAAGACCAAATATCCACCAGGGTCTTCGAATAATTCTCCTCTTGGGTTAGGATGGTTTTTGTTTATAGATACACAATAAACTGATTTTACTTTTTCTGAAAAAATTAGTGTACATAAATCTATGAAATGAGTTCCTAATGTAGAAATTCCACCAGCACCACTCGTGATAATTATTGATTTGACATCACCAATTATTTTATTTTGATTTAATTTATCCAAAAGTCCTGAATAAGTATTTGAAAACCTTCGCAAATAACTTATACCCAATTTGGATTTACTATTTTTTAAGACTTCAATAATTTTATCTGCATGTTTTAATGATGTCGTAAATGGTTTTTCACATAAAATATATTTTATATTTTTTTTAATTGCATATTTTACAATTTCATAATGAGATGGACCATAAGTTGCCACAATCAACATATCTATTTCAGACGAATCTAGCGCAATTTTATAATCACTAAATGATTTTACATCATCAATTTTCTTTTCTAAATCACAGATAAAATCAACATCAAATTTCATTTCTTTAATTACTTCATGATATAATTTTCCCATTCTACCATATCCAATAATTCCAACATTCATGAATGATAGAATTATTGACAGAGAATAAACTTTCTTACAAAATTATCATTTATTAGAAAATCATTGAGATTTTTTTAAAAATTTATGTATTGCCTCAGCTACTCTCATTCCTGAATTTCCATCAAATTTATAAAAATATTTTTCAAGTTCGTCATTATAATTTTGATCGAATTCAATTTTTCTTTCAGATAATTTTTTGATTAATAATGGTAATTCATCAAATTTGTTACATTTTTGTATAAATCCTGAATTTATTGCTGAATCAACCAATGGCATTTCTCTAAAATCATTTTGCTTAAAACTAAAAAGTACCATTCTACAGCCTGCTAATGCAATTTCGGTGTGAATCATGCTAAATCCATATGACAGAACAACATCGAAATTTTCAATGATATCCCAAAACGACTCATTTTGATAAATCTCTGATTTTATGTTAATTTTTTTAATATAATTTTTGTATGTGTCTATATTTTCTGATGTTGGATGAATTTTAAACGAAAATGAAAACTCTCTCTCATCAGAAAGTATTTTCATAAAATTAGAAATAATTTCATCTCTTTGTTTTTCAGTCCAATGACCATGTTCAACAAGCGGAGTTGTAAGAATTAGAATTTTAATCGGTTTATGTTGGATTGGTTCTTTTGAACGATCTGATTGTCTAACAATTTGAAAATATTCATCCCAATATGGATTTCCTGTAATAACCATTTTTTCATCGTGAATACCACATTTTTTGAGTACATCAAGCCACATTTTATTATTAACGAGATTTAAATCTGCCAAATTAGAAAAACGTTTTTCTGGATTTCCTATAAAATAAAAAATTTGACTTCCTAACTGTGATTTTATATTTCCAATTATATTTTGGTCTACCTTCTTTTTTGTCTCAAAAAGAAATTTATTTTTGAACATAACAAAAGAACCATGAATTTGTTTTGTACTAGGATCTTTTAAAACAAATTTCCTTAAATTTCTTTTAAAATTATCTTTTACTTGGGTTAATTTCTTTGAATTTTCTAGATCAGTGAAATCTACTATTTTACAATAAATCAAGGGTATATTCAAAAACTTTGCAGCCAGACTAAAGGCAAAATCAATAGTTGCATATTTGTTATTATTTGTAATTACACAATCTGGTTTGACATCTTGTAAGACCTGAACAGCATTTTCATAATCATGTATATCTATAATTATTTCATTCGAATCTTTTGAAGTTTTGAGTCGTTCTGGTTGATATAAAAACCAGATACAAGAAACTGAATCAAACGTTTTCAAGTTTTTCACAATATTTCGTACTATTTTATTTAGTGTAGAATTTTTTGAGGGATGTGTTGACGTTGGCACAAAAATTTTCATATTATCACTTTTTTTCCTGCTAACTGTATCAATTTACCAATGATCAAATAATTCAACATAAAATTAAAGAGAAATTCTAGTTCCCTCTCCTAACAAGAATATCTTTTCAGTCTTATTTTCTTGATTTGTTCTTATATCTGAATTTAATGCAATAATACTATCTTTAATATTTATATCCAAATTTATCTCACAGTTTGACATAATAATTGAATTTTCTATATTACATTTTCTAATTTTACTATTGTTTCCTATACTTGTATTTGGCCCAATTCTTGAATTTGCATCTATCAGACAATTGTTTCCAATGATAGCAGGTCCTTCAATCTCAACTCCTGACCCAATAATTGTTTCATCACCTACCATTACATTACCTCTAATGATAACATCATCCGCTTTTTTTCCTTTGAAATATGGAGTCATTTTTTTTAGTATTACCATATTTGCATGAATAATATCTTGTGGTGTTCCAGTATCCTTCCAATAGTCAGTGATCATTTCAAACTCTATTTTGTTTTTTTCTTCTAATAGAATCTGTAATGCATCAGTTATTTCTAATTCGTTTCTCCATGACGGTTTTAATCTAGCGAAGACATCAAAAATTTTTGGAGTAAGAAAATAGATACCAGTAACAGCAAAATTTGTTGGAGGTTCTTTTGGTTTTTCCATAATTTTAACAATTTTATTATCTTTAACATCTGCAATTCCAAATCTTTCAGGATTTTCCACTTCACATAATAAAACTAGTGCATCATTATCTGAGGATTCAAATTTTCTAGCTGTATTATTAATTGATTTTTGAATTATATTATCACCTAAAAACACAAGAAATTTCTCATCTCCTATGAATTCTTTACATAGGTTTATGGCATGTGCAATTCCTTTTGGAGATTCTTGTTCTATGTAAGTAATTCTTACATTAAATTTTGAACCATCACCATAATACTCCTTAACCTTGTTTGAACCTGTGCCGCCTATGATTATTACAATGTCGGAAATACCACAGTCACGTATAGCATCTAAACAATATTCTGACATTGGTTTATTTGCAATTGGCAAGAGCTGTTTTGGCCCAGTATGAGTTAATGGTCGAAGGCGAGTACCATGACCACCATGAAGAATTATTCCTTTCATTTTCTATAAAACACCATATCTAGCA
>Ga0310344_10001522_pt1 | contig 17724 bp, 22 predicted proteins | sample HC15DNA20200_MG_FD_203801 | JGI IMG/M metagenome (GOLD analysis project Ga0310344, IMG submission 203801) | Marine microbial communities from station ALOHA, North Pacific Subtropical Gyre - HC15-DNA-20-200_MG | ecosystem: Environmental > Aquatic > Marine > Oceanic | place: Pacific Ocean: North... | reverse complement strand
TCCGAATCGAGAATTGCCTTACTAGAAAGTGTAATCCTTCCGGTCCTAGTTCTCTTCCTTGAATTGATTTGTTCCCTGATGACGGCCATCACATTCTCGAGATCTTGACTCTCCATGTCTAACTCGAGTTTCTTAGCAACCTGCTCGACTGTCATCCTCTTGATTGCGTCCATATTGGCGTCATCAGCAAGACGGTGAGCATGGGTCTCTGAGATGCCCAGTTCCATCAGGCGCTTTTTAGTTGAACTCTTTACTGCCATTTCGCGCCCCCCTGGCCCAGAAAACGTGGTCCTGAAGCCATATCAGGCGGGCCTGAGGGGATTCGAACCCCCGGCCACCGGGTTAAAAGCCCGGCGCTCTACCTGACTAAGCTACAGGCCCATGGCGTATGCTGGGCCCTCCTGCGACCATAGGTCGCTTCTAAAACCTTGCCATTTGACAGGAGCGACGCTACGCAGGGCAGCGATTCCCTCTAGAGGGGAAGAGGGACGGTCAAACCTTGTGGGCCCATCCGAATAAAGGTTTTCAGATTCGGCCAATCTTTGCGTGTCATGAGGGAGGGTTCGGACCCATCGGAACCGGACTTATCTCGCCCCGTGGAGAGGGTTTTATTCAGGGTTGAAGATAGTCAAGAATGGGAATTGCTAGTACCTAGGACAGTTTACCCTCCGCGCGAAGATACTCTACTTCTAGCACAGGCGTTAGGGACATTCAGAACGAAACCAGGAGTAGCCGTTGAAATTGGATGTGGAAGTGGAGCGATTTCGATATTTCTCGCCTCTTTGGGGTGGACAGTTGAGGCTTATGATGTCAATCCGATGGCAGTTTCTACGACTAGAGGTAATGCCCAGTCGGCTGGACTGTCAGAATTAATCTCAGTCGGCGAAGGTGGCTTGGGAGAGCAAGGTTGGGATATACCTGAGGAGGCTAATTTGTTAGTATGGAATCTGCCTTATTTGGACCCCGTAGAAGAGGGCGAGATGTTAGAGCCGATTGAGGATGCTTCAATGCTCGACATCGTCGGAGGATGGAGTGATGTACTACTTGAGAAGATTTTACATTCCAACACTTTGGATGAATGCCTCGTTGTACTGCTCCATCGCACAGATCCGCCTAGCCAAAGTAGGTCCGATTCATGGCTCAGGGCTGGTTGGGCTCATAGGACCCTGAAGACTCTGAGAATAGGTGAAGAAAGATTGGAGGCCATTTGTTATTGGAAACCCGCAGGTGGTAATGGCCCATTGGTCATAGAAGAATGTGATTCGACAATGGATGAGGCAAGAAGGATGGATGAATCACTGTGGGGAAGAGTGTTATCTCTGAATCAAGAAACTGGTCGTGGACGTAGGGGTTCTAATTGGGAGACTATTGATGGGGCTTTGGCATGTACATGGTCTATCCCATTTGCAGAATCTGGATTGCTGAATCCAGGACTCCTTCAGACCTCAATCGGTGCAGCAATAAGTTCAGCGCTCGGGTGCTATTGTAAATGGCCTAATGATTTGATTAATCCGCACGGAGTCAAGTTAGGAGGAGTTCTAATTGAAAGTTCAACTTCAGAGTCTGTTCTTAGAGTAGGAGTTGGAATAAATCGAGACTCGGCATTGTTGGGAGATACAGAGATTGCAGGCTGGCTGGAATATTTGCCTGAAATGGAACTGATGGATGTCTTCTCATTGGTAGATGCGTCAATGGCATCTCTGTTGGAGTCGAAGCAGAATATTCCAGAAGTATCAGAGTCCGATATAGTCGAGATTTCTTGGAATGGTTTGGCAAATATTCTTTCTCAGGGGGCAAGAATTCGTTTAGGAGATACTCTTCATAGAATAGTGGGCATGCACACTAATGGAAGACTAGAGATTGAGGAGTCCGGATATGTCGGAATTACTGATGAGGTCGGAAGATTGGAATGGGAAATTTCACTAGCTGAGCCCTAATCTCTCACGGACTAATCTGATCTTACCAGATTTTGTGAGAGTTTGAATTGGCCCAGAATCGTTCAATTTGCTGATGGTGTCATCGCATTCCTCGAGAGGTACTCTAATAATTACTAAAGTGCTTGATTGACTAGATTTGTAATCATACATCTTCCAGTTGATGTCAGATAAATAATCTGAAATTAATGCATGGCAAGACTCTCGGGAGTCAGTTGCAGGAGTAATGCATAGGCCTACCCAACGTCTCTTCCCTCTAGCGACCTTGCCCGGTCGAGCCATGTCCCTCCGAGAGGGTCGTCGTTAATCGTCTTGGTCAAAGCCCACTTACTACAGCGACTAGTCGAATCCTTCCTACCATCTCATCACTCGCCCTAGCTCCCATGATTACTTGGCAGTCAGGATCAAGTGACGAAACGAATGCTTCGGTAACTTCATTGAGGTGAGACAAAGTCATGTCGGGCCCTCCTTCGACTTGAATCATACATCCCTTTGCGCCTTCGACCCCTATATCTGAAAGTGGTGAATTCTGCGCCTCATGAACAACTCTGCTCGGCTTATCAGTAGTTCCGGTTCCTACGATCAGAGTAGCATTTCCGGGACGATTGATTATTGTACGCAAATCCATCAAATCCAGATTGATTTTTCCAACCCTAGCCAGAGTCGTCACTAGTCCTTCGACGAGTTCTTCTATCCATCCTGAGCCTGTCCTCCAGTCAGTTCCTCTGTAGCGAGCTTGCCATGCCAATCTTTCCATGCTTACTCGGATACACAGGTTGGAGTTGGCCTGAATTTCCGGAAGTGAGGCTTCTGCTATAGAATATCGAAGGGGCTGCTCGGCAAAGGGCAAACCTACAATCGAGATTACCAAACTATCCGATTCCATTGCTAGCGATGCTAACTCAGCAGCGGCCCCCGAACCCATCCCTCCGCCGAGTCCGGCTAGAATAATCACCAACTCGGCCTTTTCCATTAGTTGAGATATTGAGGAGTTTCCATCTCTGATTCGGTGGGCAGCTAGAGCCGTGAGTGAAGCGGTTCCTCTACCGTCCCCTCCTGCATCAAGATGCAGGCAATGTGCAGTAGCGGCTCCCGCAAAGGATTCTTCGTCTGCATCTATTAACAGTAGATCTGAAAGTTCCGGGCACTTAGAGTGGGCCTTCTCGGCCCAGATACAACCGATGCCCCCCACTCCTGCGATTAGTATCGCACCCTCATCCATGACAGTCGGTTACAGAGTGAGTCGTTAAATCTGCTCAATCATAGGTAAGATATCGGGCGTATCTGCGCCTCTCATCGCGCGCCCAAGCATTGTCTGGTTCTATCTCTAGGACTCTTTCGTAGTACTCGACTGCTTTCTCAAAATCGGACAAATATCGTCCATTCATGTGAGCCAGATTGTTCAACACTGGTATGCAATTGGAATCCTCCTCAAGCATTTCAAGAAGAATACTTTCGGCCTTGTCGATGTCTAGCATCTCCATGTATTCTTCGGCCTCCTCTAGGAGGTTGAGTTGTTCCTGAGAGAGTTGGTAAGAATTCTTCCATCGACGTTCTGACACGACTTGTCGGCAGGAGTGACGAGGTTTGAGTTTTCTCGATTGATGATGAAATTGAAAACTCGTTAGTCTTCCCTTCGGGAAGGATGTAAACTGGAACGTTAATATCCCTATCCTAGGTGGCTTGAAGCACCCCTAGAGGAATTGCCATGGGAAGCACCACTAGAGACTACCGAAGGGGCCTCGTTCTAGGTGTTATTTTGGTACTTCTTGCTGGTGGCTCACAGGCGTCTCACCTCGGTATGGGGGGCGATTCTAATGGAGATGGCGATGTTGCCATCGCAGGTTGTACCTGCCACAACGAAAATCCTGACAACTCGGTGACTGTGATTCTTGATGGTTTGCCATATCGATACGAATCTGGCTCCCAATATTCACTAGTCATCCAATTAGTAGGTGGACCTGACATAGATGCATCTTCCAATACTGGAGGATTCTCGATGATGGTTAGTTCTGGAACCCTTGGTGCATCTGAGGGATTCGAGAGCCATGTGCAGAATTGGGAAGATGATCCGACTAGACTAACTCATACCAATTCAGGTTCTCAAACTGAGGATCGCACTTGGGGCGTCACTTGGACTGCACCAACTGAAGGCGAAGGCCTGGTAACAATTTGGCTCGTTGGAAATTCGGTTAATGGTGATCAGATACCTAGTGCTCTAGATAAGTGGAATAGACTGAGTGCATCAGTTGACGAAGGAGTCGATGACGGTAGGACCAGGGTTGTCTTCTCCGGTAATGGAGAAATAGAGCCACCGGCCCATACTGAGCATGGAATGGAGATTCATGACATGGGAGCCGGAATGAGAGCACACTGGCTAGGCTTGCTTGGCTTCGCGGCGGTTATCATTGTCATTCTGTTCTGTGGTTTATTCTTGCGCTACGGATTCTCTAGACACTATGTTGGCAGGAGTAATTTGCTAAGGCTACGGATTAAGCATTTGAAGAGAGGTGATCAGATATGAATGAAGATGTCGTGATGACTCTTCTCAGGCAGGTCCAGTCTGGCGAGGTTAGCGTTGAAGATGCTCGAACTGCCCTAGAAGGTGCTGCCCTGACTCGTGATCAGTTAGAAGCGGCAGTTAATCATGGAGTCTTCAACGAGCCTGCCCCGGGCACGGTAGTCAGGGCATCTATGTCTCCTCATGGAGAATCCGTCCTGATTCTTCTTGTCGCATTGTGGGGAGTTCTGTGGACTCTATTTTGGGCTGGTTCTCTAGCATATGGTCTACTCAACAATTGGGATCAGCAACTTCTCTCATTCAATTTGGGCATGGTCATGCTGACTCTGATTATCATGGGAATTGTGTATCTGAAGTATGTGTTACCGGATGTTGTCATTGTGAAGCATCGTGGAGGGAAATACATCACTCCAAATGATCCCGATAAGTGGAAGCAGTACGAGGTGTGATATGGCGAGAAGATTCAGACTAAGGCCATTGCCTGGAGATGAAGGTTCCAATTCGGAATCATCCAAAATGATTGACAGGCGGCAATTCATGCGTCACTCATTCAACACAGCTGCCGGAGTAATTACGATGGGTAGTCTCGGTGTTGTTGGTTTTGCTTCCCTACTTATGGGGCAATCCGATGCAGATGGAGGAGATTCATCGGTCAGATTCTGGGTGCCAACTGGTACTGAGGACTCTGCATGGTATGGCAGTAGACATCTTGAACCCATGACTTACCAATCCTTTGTAGACGAAGCCGCAGAGTCTTCAACCGGCATGGCTGGTGCTTCGGGCGTGTGGTCTGGGCTTCCTGTGAATGTGATTTATGTCCCACACTCTGAGAATGCACAATCTCCCCCTGTCGAGGGAAATCCTAGATTCCAATTTATGGACGGATACAATGAGAGTGGTTCATATGTTGGCTCAGGATACGAAGTGGATGAAGATCCTCAGTACTCATCTCTATCAATCCATGATAACATGATTATCATCTTCTCCAGATGCACACATCTGTGCTGTATCCCTGGTTGGCAATTGGTTTCAAATGACTTCACAGCTGACCAGTGGGTTCCCGGGGGAGTTGACTCGGGCGGAAACAAGTTGTTCTGTATTTGCCACTCTAGTAGATTTGACCCTACTGTAATTGAGAAGAACATGAACAGGAATAGGAACAATGGAGAGAATTTCCAATTCTTCGGGATTAAGCGAACAGGTGGGCCGGCTCCTGTCGGAATGCCTCTGATTCCATTCGTAGTCAATGGAGACATCATCGAGGCCCTTGATGACTTCAAAGATTGGTATACATATTGTGATTAGTGAGATTATGATTCAATTCTGGTTCCTTTGGTTGTTCATCGCGATAGTGGTGGTATTAGTTGCATTTACTCTGCGACAGGAGAGGGATGATATGCCTCGAACTGACATCTTGAGAGCTGTAGAAACCAGTGCTGGCAGTATGGGTCTAGCAGAGAAAACATTCCTCTGGGCGTTCTCTTGGCTTGATACCAGATTCAGATTACAGGATTATTGGGGCATGAGTAAGGATGCATATCACCACATGCATAGACAGATGCCACTGACTCATGCTGAGAAGTATAAACTCAGAATCATATGGTATTGGTACCCCCTATACTGCCTTGGTGGAATCTCTTTCCTAGCGTTTGTAATTCTCGTGATTACTGGTACTGTGCTCGGGCTATATTATGTTCCAGGTGGAGAGGGTACTCCTTCTCCAGCATACCTTAGCATGGAGTTCATCATGACAGAGTTGCCATTTGGCTACATCATCAGGTCAATCCACCATTGGACTACTCACTTCATGATAGCAGCAGTTTTCCTACACATGTGTAGAGTTTACTTCACTGGCGCCTATAGAAATCCTCGTGAGTTAAACTGGCTAATCGGTGTTGCCTTGATGTTCTTCACCATTTTCTTCGGGTTCTCCGGGTATATCTTGCCTTGGGACAGTCTGGCCTTTGGTGCCGCTACCATTGGAATCAGCATGGCCAGCTCAACTCCCCTAATTGGAGGCTGGATGGCTACTGCTCTGTTTGCTGGGACGACATTGACGGCACAGACCGTCACTCGTATGTACTTCCTACATGTTTTCATCCTCCCAGTCTTGGTAACAGGACTAATTCTTGCCCATTTGTTCATCGTATGGGTTCAGGGAATTGCGGAGCCACATTGAGGAGGTAATTGAATGGGGATGTTAGATAGATTTGGCAGGATTGCTGATACCTATATGAGTGAGAAAGATCGGTTGATAGAGGCCGATCCGGAAAGGCGCAGGGTATTCGTCGGACATTCGGTATGGCCGACAGAAATCCTTCGTGATAGCATTATTTTGGCTTCAATGGTAGCCGTTATCGCATTCTACTCTTGGATTATTCCGCCTCCTTTGCACAGTGCTGCCGACCCGTTCGCTCAAGCCGGATTCGTTTTCCCTGATTGGTATGTTCTATTCTCGTACGGATATCTACGCTGGGGCGAGTATTTGCCTCAATACATTATTCCAGCTGGACCTATCGGAGAATTCTTCGGATCCCCTGTCATTGCATGGAATGCTGGTTGGTGGGGGGCAGCACTGACTGGAATCCCTGTTGGGATTCTGGCTCTGCCGCCATTCATCATCGGCAGAAGGGAGAAGAGAGGCGTTGAAGATCCATGGTTCGCCACTGCGGGTGCGATTTACCTTGCGCATGTCTGGTTCATCTCTGTATTTTCGATCAACATCTTCCTAGAATTATATTCGAAGGATTTGACGAACTATTGTTGGTCCGATTCACATAACTATCTCTTTTGTGGAAGACAGGCGCCTTGGACAGCCGAGTTGTTTAATGCATTGCCTTGGGTTTTGACTGGAATCTTCATCTTCGCTTTGATATACTTTGGAGTCAAGTGGTTTGCGCTGAAATCACTGGGCGCTCGAGTAAATCCCAGAATGGGCAGACAGGTTGCTATTGGTTCAATCATAGCGACTATTCTCATTTCAGTTGTCGCTTGGCCTGTCTATGATGGTGGGTTCTGGGACTATGGCGGATTAGGAGCTATGGACGAGGTAGAAGATCTCGACGCATTGAGAGTGCAGCCATCCGATACTCTTGTTCACGAGGGCGAGGGGAATGTATGGGATGATTGGGCGGATGATTGTCTTCCCTACTCAGAAACTCAGAGTTTAGCAGTATGGAACGATTTTGACTTTGAACATGAAGATGTTACTGATTGGTGTGTTATTGCTGCAATTCATTGGTCGGACTGGGGAATCTACCAACCTACAAGAGAAGTAATCCTCGACTTCGCCGGAGATAACGGACATGCCGACATAGATACAGGGAGAAATGCTGGTGGGATGAACTTGGATTATGATGGCAGTTCCGACGGTTCGGATGTAGTGGTTTCCGAAAGTCGTTCATTCGAGGTAGAGGATCTTGGAGTTGCGAGTGTGCCAACTGATGTTGGTTGTATGTTCAGAACTACTGTTCGCAATGCAGGGACTCATTCTGTAGAAGTTACGCTACATGATTCGGCCGGCAATCTACTATGGCAGAATTCTGGAGATAGTTGTGAAAGTTCCACGATGTATCTCGACTCGGGTAGCACCTATACAGTTGCATTTACTGCTACTTCTGTTGGCGTAAATGAATCGGTTTCTATGATTGCTGGATTCTCTGCTGTCTCATACCAGCCCTTGCTACTATCTGACGATGGTACGGCCTTGGTCAGATCCGATTCAACATTGAGTCTCGATGAATTGTCGGCTCTATCTCTTGACAACCCTACCTACAAGAAGAACCCAAAGAGTTTGGATGCCAAACTAATCTACAGTTTATTCGTTCCATGTCTAGGAGTGGGTGCGATAGTATTCATGGTCATGCGTAGTATGGCTAGAGGATATGAATGGGAGATGAACAAGTGTTACGGTTGTGACTTGTGTGATGATGCTTGTCCAGTTAGGTTGTTCAATGCTGGTGACAAGCTCAACATCATCTACAACACTTGGAACAACGAGGATGATGGAGTTCCCCTCTACTCTTGTTTGACCTGTACGGCCTGTACAAATGCCTGTCCGCAACTAGTTGACTACGATTCATATGTGGACATCAGAAGAAACCTGATTGTTGGTGGCCCACCTGCGACGGAGATACCTCACACACTACTACAGGCAGTTCTTGCTGCCGAGGCAGAGGAAGAGGCCGACGAAGCTTTCGTATCTGTCGAAGACTATCCAATCGACTCCAATGTCGGTTACTACCCAGGCTGTGTTGACTACATTGACCAAGAGATGATTTTCAGCCATGTTAACGAGGGAGAAATGAATCTAGGCGAAACTACCACCGCTGCTTTCACCATCTTCGAAGAAATGGGCGATGATGTTACCTATCTAGGACGTGATTTCCTGAAGTGCTGCGGCCATGATCAGAAGTGGCAGGGGTTGTCCGAGGTCTTTGAGAAGCTCAAGGTCTACAATCAAAAGAAGTTGGGCGAGAGCGGTATAGACACTCTAGTTACTTCGTGTGCAGAGTGTTTCAGGACATTTGCTCTTGATTACGAACTCGAGGGGATGAAAGTCATGCACACTACTGAATATCTTGTTGAGAATAAATTTGATATGAATCTAGCAGTAGATGATGATGTTACTGTGACCTATCATGACCCTTGTAGACTTGGTAGGCAAATGGACCTTTATGACAAGCCTAGGGATCTCGTCCAGTCCGTAGATGGGGTTAATCTGGTCGAGATGGAGCACCATGGGGAGGATGCTCTGTGCTGTGGCGTCTCTAGCATGATGGCCTGCAATGAAAATAGCCGTGCCCTAAGGTTGCAGCGCTTCGATGAAGTGAATGCAACTGGGGCTGATGTGATGCTGACCACCTGTCCAAAATGTGTGGCTCACTTTGAGTGTTTGAAATTCGAAGGTGACCCGAGACACGACTTCGAGATACTAGATGTCGTAAGCTTCCTTGCGAGACAGATTGAGAGTAAGCAGTGAGCTTTAGTCCAGAAATGCTTGAAAGCATACATTCAGAATGTGTAGCCTGAGTTGACAATCATGACTGGGATTCCCGATCTTCTAGCACGGCGTGCTGCTGAGCAGAAGAGGATTAGGATGGTTTTGGACTCTATGCGCGCCGAGGAGGAAGCTAAACTGAAGGGTGGAGAGGATGCTGTGGCCTGGGTCAAGGAAGAGTTGTGCATTGGATGTGACCAGTGCACAATTGTCTGTGACGATGATGCAATTGAGTTGTATGATACCCCCTTAGCCAGTCCGATAATGGATGTGGATGTGAACAGAAAGGCTAGAATTCTACGCGATGAATGCACGGGCTGCAGGTTGTGTGCACTAGGCTGCCCGACTGATGCAATAATTATGATTGACAGGTAGGTGGAAAGATGAAGGAAGAAGACCCAGTAAGATTCGGGGCCGAGTTTGGACCAAAGAGGACAAAGGGCTCTACGGGAGTTTCTCTTTCTACATTCAAAACCTTGGTTTGGGTATCCAACCTGGGAGGGCTACTTCTATTCGTTATCGGGTTAGAGTTGATGACAGTGCAACAGAGGTTCTATCTCGGACTGGCTTGCATAGTGGCTGGAATCGTTATCGCTCTGTTCCCCTCAAACTACGAGATAGTCGGAATGGATGGTTTCGATTTAGAGGAAGGCGAGAGCGGTGACTAACCCTATCCAAATGGAAGGTACTGATTTCCAGAAGTCGGTATGGGAGCAATTGCTAGACATCCCACTTGGTGAGACTAGGACTTACAAGCAAATTGCTGAGGCAATTGGGTATCCTAAATCTTCTAGGGCGGTTGCAAATGCTTGCGGAGCAAACCCTCTCCCTATCACAGTCCCTTGTCACCGCGCAGTTAGATCCGATGGAACCCTTGGAGGATATAGTGGAGAAGGCGGGATTAAGACCAAGGAGAAATTGCTTAGAGAGGAAGGAGCCCTCTAAGCCGGCCATGGGCTTACATCATCCAGAAGATCCATCAACGGTTTTGATTTTCTCACATTGGGATCGTCCGTAAAGTGAATGGAATGGAATAATCTGATTCCAATCGCCATGTCAGGTTGGTCACGAAGAATCGGAGCTAGACTCCCGTATTCGGAAGACCATTCCATTGCGTGAGGTGTCAATTCTTCAATCAGAGAGGAAACTAGGTCTGGAGTAGTGGCAGTACCTGCAGGTAATTTGGGGCGCCCCACTATGGATTCAGGGAGATTCGACAGAGTGGAGGCTTGTCTAAGGGCCACTTTCTCTGTTGAATCAGAGATCAGCATTTCCTCCGGGAGACTATTACTGGCCAAGACATGTTGCTTACCCAGGAACGGTACTCTGACCTCTAGTCCTTGTGCCATCCCATGTCTGTCCCCCAATCTTAGTTGAAAATTCGATAGTTGTCCTCTCTCTAATTCAAAGTCCAGTGTTTCTTGTATATTCTTGAATTGATGGGTTGGGTGGACATTCGAATCCTTCCATGGAGCCCCATCTCCTAACTCCAGTCGTGAAGGATTAAAGTCATACAATGATAGTCTATTGCTCACCATATTCGAGTGTTCTTCTAGACCCTTGTATCTAGGATACCCTCCATGCAACTCATCTGCGCCTTGGCCACAAAGGGCGACTTTGGCGCTATTGGAAATCTGTTGGAATAATGGTTGCCAGAACAATACTGTGATGTCTAGATCTTCTCCATCATAGATGAAACTGGGTAGACGATTCCAGAATGCGTTCTCTTCAATGATGCTAGTGTTATGATTCATCTCCAAATGATTGGCAACCAATTCAGCCGCGACGAAATCCGGGTTCTCCTCACTGCTGGCAACAGTCCAACATTCCGGAACTACACCTCCTGATTCTAGAGCTGTATCTTTGGCTAGTGCTGCAATTAGGCTAGAATCCAAACCTCCTGACAGAACGACTCCGATTGGTGCATCCGATAACATCCTAGATTCTACAGATTTTCTCAGACTGGAAAGCAACCAATCTGGGCCAGAATTGTTATCCCAATCGGCGATTACACGAGTTTGTTTGTAGTGGCGTTGTATTGATTTGAGTACGGCACGGCCCTTATTGTCCAGAGTCCAAATCTCTATTGTACCAGGTTCTACTTGAGTAACTCCTGAGAATAGAGTTGTCATATCAAGCGGATATTCATAGGCTAGCCTGATTGCAATTGCATCGATATCTGGAGTGGCAATGAATTCGGGGTGCTCTTGAAGTGCCTTTACTTCGGATGCGAAAATCAGAGTTCCGTCGGGTAACAATGCGCGAACTAATGGTTTGACTCCCAATGGATCCCTGCATAGCAGGAGTTCTTGTCTTGCTTGGTCCCAAATAGCAAAGCCCCAGATGCCATCTAATTTGTTTATCCAATCGGAATGATTTGGTTTGAAATCTCCGGAAACCGTGTTGTGTAATGCCAGAACGGTTTCGCTATCTCCTGAAGTCCTCCAAGGATAATTCTTGATTTGTCTCCTAATTTTCTTGTAGTTGTATATCTCTCCGTTCTGAATTAGTACTGAGCCGTGGTCGGAATGGATGGGTTGGTATGAACCTTCCAAATCAAGAATTGAAAGACGAGAATGTCCGAACGCTACTGACCCATTTCTTAGCTCCTCTTCGAAGCCCCCTCTTCCATCGGGCCCTCTGTGAGCTAGACAGTCTGCCATCGATGATGCAATGGCGGCATCAGCATTGCCCAGAATCCCAGTAATGCCGCACACGACCAATGCACCTTGGATAGGTTCATCATTTTGGCGTTTAGAAGTAAACGAAGAAGATGGCGAAAGAAACTAGTGATGCGATGGTCCATACAACCACATATCCAGACTGTGAAACCGATGATTCCACGATTTCGCCAGTAGATTCTTCCTCAGCCATCATGTTGTCCAACAGAACTCTGATTGTAAAGATGACGGGGTCGCGCACTCATAAGAACGGGAGCAGTAACATCAGTCCAGTCAAGGGAAATAGAATCATAGTTGCATTGTCATCAATTTCCTTGGTTTTCGGCAACTCTCCCAGAACAGTAAGTGGGGCGAGTAGTATTGCTGCAATTATGTCAGTACCAAGCCAATAGTGACACCCCAGCCAGACAGCATAAGATACTACTAAGCCAACATATATGGCCAATCTGAGATCTTGTTTTGTTCTCTTTATCTCTCCCATAACGGGGTCAACCAGAGTTAATCCAACAATTAGAGGGATGCCGTAAATTCCGGCTTCCAATCCTTCTCCTTCTCCCGGAGCGAGTAATAATGCTAGGGAAACGGCCAAGCCACCCCATGCTAGGGCCGAAATCTGGTCTGCCTCATACTCTCTTTGTCCGAAGATAACAATGCCCAAGCGAAGTCGGATAACCTCTGCTAGAATGATTAGAAAGCAAACTATACTGACCAATTGTTTAGCCTCTATTGAGACAATGTCAGCAACATCTTGTCCGTACAGGTAGTAGATGAAAGGTACTGCAGTCATGGAAACATGAGTGAAACGTCTGAAGGCATGGCCTCCGAAACCACCGACAGAGTGATCGACATGGTCAGCTAATACATGTGAGTCTTCAGACATGTTATACCTCGTACGAAGCAATTTCTTTGATAGCATCTTCTAGTGTTATACTTCCGGTCTCCAAGAGGCCGACAACCCGATTTAACTCGGGATTGTTAAGCAGACGGGAGTCCCATGCAGAAATCAAGCGTTCTCTAGTCCTTAATGCACTTCTAGCCTCCGGAATACAGTTCTCGATATCGTGAATCAACTCTTCAATTCCAGAGCCATCGTGAGAACATACCAAGTGAACAGGAGGAGGAGAAGGGTCCATCGATAGCGATGAATTGATTGCCTCGGCTGCTTGTTCTGAACCTTCCAAATCTGACTTATTTACTACGATAATGTCGGCTAACTCGATTATTCCTGCCTTCTCGGCTTGTACGATATCTCCTCTATCTGGGCCGTCCACGAGAAGAATTCTATCTGCAAAAGCAGCGATTCGATAGTCTGACTGTCCTGAACCCACGGTCTCGATGACTATCTTGTTCCAGCCGCACGCTGCCAAACAGTCAATCATCGTGGAGATGTATGCGGATAGGCCTCCCGGATGGTTTCTCGTTGCTAGAGATCTGACGAATACGGAGTCCCCCGAGTCTGCAGAGGCCATCCTCATTCTATCTCCTAGCAGGGCCCCTCCGCTTTTTGGCGAAGATGGGTCGACTGCTAGGACAGCTACTTTGTCCCCTCTACTCGACCAATAGTCTACAAAATTCCCAATCAATGAGGATTTTCCTGCCCCAGGTGGCCCAGTTACACCCATCGTCCATGATTCTTGTAAAGGGATGTTTGGCTCAAATCCCGACTCAATAAGAGTGAGTAGTCGGGAAAGGTCTCTGCGTCTACCTTGCAGTGCAGAGTGGATAATATCCTGTTCCTTTACTCCCATCTCCATTCTGAACTCTCTCCAACACCAACAGATTCTCCGGACTTCTTCCTAGAAGACACTTCATTGAGGAAGTCGAGAATCTCAGATGTACTAGTGCCTGGTCCAAAAATCGCTCTGACTCCCAAATCATGCAACGCATCCCTATCCGATGCTGGAATGATTCCGCCAGCGAATACTACCGTTCTGCCCAGATCTTCTTTGATTAACCCCTCACAGATAGCTGGAATCAGAACATCGTGCGCCCCAGATAGAGTTGACAGGCCTAATGCAGCAGCGTCCTCATCCATAGTGGCGCGTACTATTTCGTTCGGGGTCTTTCTTAGGCCGGTGTAAACTACCTCGTGACCTCCATCTCTGAGGGCCCTAGCGATTACTTTAGCACCCCTGTCATGGCCGTCTAGACCCGGTTTAGCGACAATGACCTTCATTTCGACGGTGCTGGCACGCGGGCGTGAGACTTCAAGCAACCGATTGAGAATTGATTACACAAAACCGTAGGTAATGCTCATTGGCGGGGTTGTGCTGACTGGACTGGTTATGAGCGTAAACGATGACCGAGTAGAGGATTTGCGGCGCAGAAAGTCCCAGGCTGCCGGTGGAGGCGGGCAGGCTAGAGTATCGGCCCAGCACGCCAAGGGAAAGATGACTGCTCGTGAGAGGATTGAGTCTCTTCTAGACGATGGTTCATTCATGGAAGTCGATACACTTGTTGAGCACCGGTGCAGGGATTTTGAAATGGATAGGAATGTAATCCCGGGTGATGGAGTAGTTTGTGGACACGGCACGATTGATGGCAGAGTAGTCTATTGCTTCGCCCAGGATTTCACCGTTTATGGTGGATCTTTGGGAGAGATGCATGGTCTGAAGATTTGCAAGATTCTAGATATGGCCCTCAAAACTGGTGCTCCCGTGATTGGTCTGAATGATAGCGGAGGCGCCCGAATCCAAGAGGGCGTTGCTAGTCTTGGTTCATATGCCGAGATTTTCTTCCGCAATGTCAGGGCCAGCGGAGTTATTCCGCAGATTTCCGTAATCATGGGACCCTGTGCAGGAGGCGCGGTTTATTCTCCAGCAATAACGGACTTCGTCGTAATGGTAGACAAGACATCTCACATGTTCATCACAGGGCCTGAAGTCATCAAGACAGTAACCAATGAAGAAGTGTCTTTCGAAGACTTGGGGGGCGCCTCTACTCACGCAACTAAATCCGGAGTGACTCATTTCACGGCCCAAGATGATGATGAGGCGCTTTCAATTGTGCGTGAACTCGTTGGATTCATGCCATCAAACAATCTTGAGAAACCTCCAATATCTGGTACATCAGACCCTCTTGACCGATCCTGCGATGGCCTAGATAAACTGGTCCCGATTGATCCAAGTCAGCCATATGACATCACTATGGCGATAGAAGAAATTCTTGACGATGGTGCTTTCCTTGAGGTTCAGGCGGGTTTTGCAGGAAACATAGTAGTGGGTTTTGGAAGGTTGGGGGGCCACACAATTGGCGTAGTCGGCAATCAACCCAGCGTGCTTGCTGGATGTTTGGATATTGATGCTTCAATCAAAGGTGCTAGATTTGTCAGATTCTGTGATGCTTTCAACATCCCCTTACTGACCTTTGTCGATGTCCCTGGCTTCCTGCCAGGGGCGAGTCAGGAATGGGGGGGAATAATCAGGCATGGTGCTAAACTATTGTACGCATACGCTGAAGCTACTGTCCCAAAATTGACAGTAATAACAAGAAAGGCGTATGGAGGTGCTTACGATGTAATGTCGTCCAAGCATATCAGAGGTGACTACAATATCGCTTGGCCAACTGCTCAGTTAGCGGTCATGGGGGCTGAGGGCGCAGTCCAGATTATTCATCGTAAGCGCATTGCGACTTCAGGTAATCCTGAGCAGGAAAGAGATAGGCTAGTAGATGATTATGAAGAGACTTTTGCTAACCCATATCGAGCCGCTGCTCTGGGGTATCTGGACGATGTTATCCAGCCTAGTCAAACTCGTGAGGTTTTGACTCGCGCCCTTGGTGCCTTGCTTGAGAAAGAAGAGATTCGCCCTGCACGCAAGCACGGCAATATCCCGTTGTGAGGAACTGTCATGGCCGAAGACGAGCAAAGAGAATCTAAATTGAAGGTGGCGGCTATTGTCGCTGTTCTGTTTGAGATGTCTGAAGGTGAGTCGCTCTCGACTTCTGGGCAACGAGACTCTGGTGGAGCATGGTCAAAGGATCACCGAAGGGTTCTGATTGGAAGGAGGAATTTGTTTCGTGCGCGTACGCGTAGGAGTACATCGAGGTGAGGTTGTGGCAGTCAAGAGAAAAGTCTCGGTCGATGGAGAGATTTTCGAGGTCGAATTAGAGAAGGTCGAAGATGGTTGGAAAGTCAGTGTGGCTGATTCTCAATTTGAAGTTCAAGTGGAACAGGAAAGAGAGGGACCTCCAAAGAGAGGGTCTCAAACGCGATCTAGTTCCGCTAAATCCGGAACGATTTCTTCACCGATTCCCGGAAAGGTCGTGTCGATTCACATTTCCGTAGGAGATGAGGTCGAGGAAGGTTCAGTTCTGATGATACTTGAGGCAATGAAGATGCAGAATGAGGTTCAGGCTCCAATCTCGGGAACTATTGCTGAATTGAATTGTCAAACTGGCGACAACATCGAAGCCAATTCCCCCCTAGTTGTAATCACTCCTGAAGAGGAATCAGAGTGATTCAGAGAGTTCAAGAGAAGGGAGTGTCAGGGTTGTTCGTGGCTAGATGCGACTACCCGGGATGCAAGAATGATGGTCCCCTAGTCAGTAGACTGTCTCCCGAGGGATTTCTAGTTGCCACAGGTAGCAAGGCTTACTCTTTCCGAGAGGCGTATCGAAGATTCCACTACTGCGAAGAGTGTCATGACGAGTTGATGGCTTCAGTTTGGAATAGAGTTCGGGATGCAGAAGACAAGGGAGATGACCACATAGCGCCCACATCAGTGTGATATGTGGCTTTTCAACTGCATTTTCAGAATATTATCGAAATATTTGGAGAGACTGAATGATTACTCTAGATCAATCCTAGGGCATCCTCAATTCGGTTTAACTCTGGACCTGTAGAACCAGAACCAACTAGAGCATGCGTATTACTGGCCGCACAACCTGCTCCAACAAATGGTGAGCCGAAAGTCACAGTACCAACCATTACTGGTACTTTCATTACTGACTCAATTGCTTCGGCTTCTTCTCTGGTAATGTCAGGATGTGCCAAAACTCCGTTGCTATTTGCAACTAGCATACTACCTACGGTGTCGTGTCCTGCAACTTTGGAATGCATCGCATCGACACATAGGACTTCTGAAATCATCTCAACTCCAGCTTGAGGGACCACGGGGCTAACCACAGCGCCGTGTTCATTACACTCGATGAGATTCCCGGCAGCATTTACTCCACTTTCTAGAACTACGACATCGCAGAAGCTAGTTAGTTCATCCAGATCTTCTTCAGTAGCAATATCGGCGACGGCTATTCCCTTTGCATTACCACTCAGTAAACTGCCAAGTAGAGAAGACCCTCCGACTAGGAAAGGGTGCATTTCCATCTCGAATGACTCGGTCAGCATCTCAATTGATGTTTCATCGAGTGAACGAGGATAGAATAGAATGTCATCTACAACCGAGAGGTATACTCCGACCTGAGTATGCCCCAAAATGTCGCCTGTGCTAATCGCCATATTTCACCTGGTAGTCATGGCTATTGATTTTCAAATTCGCGGGGTGAAGGAGAGTGGCACAGCGACGAACTTTCCCGTGGGCTTTCGCGCCACAGTACAGGAAACGACGCAGGAGGGCTTGACTTCCGGGTTCG
>Ga0310344_10001521_pt1 | contig 17725 bp, 8 predicted proteins | sample HC15DNA20200_MG_FD_203801 | JGI IMG/M metagenome (GOLD analysis project Ga0310344, IMG submission 203801) | Marine microbial communities from station ALOHA, North Pacific Subtropical Gyre - HC15-DNA-20-200_MG | ecosystem: Environmental > Aquatic > Marine > Oceanic | place: Pacific Ocean: North... | reverse complement strand
GCCCGAGAGCCTGAGTTGCAGGCTCTTGTCCGCCGCGGTGATCTCGACGCGACGATTGACCACGTCGCTGACCTCCACCGAACCGTCGGCCGACAGCTTAGCCGTGGCGAACCTTTCCCCGTGAAGGTTCCACAGTACGCACAGCGGCGTGCCGTCGCCGTGGCGGAATCGAAGCGCATAGAGGCTGGTCGTACCCGTGTCGAGCTTGCCGTCGTACGCCATACCGTCCAGCTGCTGTGTCATGGCCGCGTAGGCAGGGTAAATCAGCTTCGGGCTGCACTCGGGTGCCCGGTTGCAGTAGGCGCACGAGCCCCAGAGGCTGTAGACGTAGCCTTCGCTCGAGTCCACCAGCGCGCCAGTCATCCCGTAGATCGAATCGTACGGGAAACCCAGCAGGTAGCTGCGAATGTAGTAACCGGCCTGCTTCCTCTCCGAGATCCTCGAGAACCCGATACCGGAGGGGTAATAGATGGCCTCGGAATGGAACAGGGGCACGTTCTTGAAGCCGTAATGCCGGCAGATGGCCCGCGCCCACCAGCTGATGTTACCGACGGCGTCGGCGGGCTGCTCTGGCGCCAAGCTGAACAAGCCTTCCTCAGTGCCGAAGTAGTCGAAGTGTTCCCCGTGCTTGATACCGCGCTCAAGTAGGAAGGTCACCCAGTTGACGCCCGTGTTGCCAAGCGAGATCTTGATCTCCGGCCGCAGTTTGCGAAGCGCCTTCGAGAATCGTCGGAGCTGCTCGGCTACTTCATCGACGTTCGCGTTGACCTCGTCCGAGAGTTCCTCCGCCTTGCCCTCGGAGATCACGCGCGGAAACTGGTAGGTCACGCCGTACCCTCCCTTGTCTTCCCACTTCCGCTCCCAGGCGAACATCGCGACCCTTACCTCGGGACCCATCTTGCTGACGATTTCCTCGGCCGTCGCATCGTCTGGAATCTTGTTACGAATGCGATGGGCGTAGGTGTGCCTGTCGTGGTCATAGCCGATCCCGAGTTTCTCACGGAGGTATGCCTGCTGTTCGGGCGTAGAGTTGTCGCCCGACAGACGCCGCCAGATGCCGAAAGGCGAGTTCTCCTTCTTGCGCGTGTCCGGTGCAAGCAGCGCGACGTTTGTGCGATGTTCTAACCTGCCCGCCGCGCCGGCGTCCGCCACCACGCGCACCTTGTAATGACTCCGCTCCACCACAGGCGCCGCCAGTGCGTCAACTGTCTCCTCCTCGCCCGGGGCGAGCTCGATGATCTCACTGCGAGCCGTCGCCTGGCGTTCGAAAGGGAGCAGCTCCATCTTGACCTCGACCTTCACCGGCGCGGCCGTGATGTTGCGAATGGTGGCCGAGAGATGGGGTACGTCGGGTTCCACGTACACGTTGCCGATGCCATTGCCCTCCACGGCCAACTCGATGCCCGCCTCCTCCACGGTGGCGGCCGCCACGCGCAGCGCTGAATCTCTCTCGTCGGGCTCCGGCCTGGAGCCGCTCCGCCAGGGGCGTGCCAGCTGCAGATACTGCACGCCCAAGCGTCCGTACAGGGCCTGCGGGTTCACCGGAACTCGGGCCACGAACCAGCCCTCGCCCAGTTCGGGCACCGGTCTGACCGTCACACCCTGATCACTTGTCCGCACCGGCACCTCGCCCGTGTACACGTTTCGAAGATCGCCGCCGTTCTCCTGGTCCAACTGCAATCCCGTGCCCAGTCCGGGAGTCACGCGCTCGCCCTCGGCCACGGCGTGCAGCAGCAGGTGCACGGCCGAGTATGACTTTTTGGGCAGACCGACACGGTGCGCGCGCGAGTCCGCGCCCACGTTCATCGCCGACAACCGGCCCTTGATTTTCCACGATCCCTGGATGACAAACGGCACGCCCCCCAATTCCAGCACAGCGCTGTGCGCAGAGGCGACCGACATATCCTCCACCGGCTCATGCGATATCGACTTGTTCCACATGCTCAGATCCCAGCCGCTGAACGGCACATAGTTCCGAGCCACCCCTGGCAATACGCGGACCGACTTGAGCACAACGCCCCGGCACGTGAGTGAAACTCGGCGCTGCTCGAAGGGGGCGCATTCTATCTCACTCTTCCTGCGCCCGGTGCCGAGGATCCGGCACCAGCCATTGCCGATCATCAGGCCCAGTGAAACGGTCTTCTCGGCCCATCCACTCTTCTCGCCCTGGGCCGAGGTCCTGATCCGCTTGCCGTCGGGGCCGACGCCTGAGAGCGTGGAACTATACTCGGACAAGCTATACTGCGCCCGCGCCGTCACGCCGCCCTCTGTGTCGTTTTCCGGCGCGACGGTAAGCGAGGCCGAAATGTCGTCCCACGCCGCACCATGCACCGGGAGCTCGATGATCAACTCTACGAGGCAGTGCTCTGGCAGGTCGAGCGTCCAGGTGGCATCGCAACTCTCCACGGCCCTGGCACCCGCCGGCGTCAACGTCCATCCCTCCCCCATCTGCCACCCCTTGGGGACCACGGTCCCGAACCGGCTCTCTGCTATGGGAGGCGCCGTCAGCGTTGCTTCGATAGCCGAACTCTCCGGCACGGCCGCCACGTTGAGAAGCGTTACGACACTCAACGCCACAACAGCGAGTCTGCAGCGTCGTGAACAATCGCCAAGCCTGATACCTGCCAATGAATTGCGCATCGGGCGGGATACGAATCCATTGTGAAAACCAACGTTATCCCTTGTCATTTTCAGATCCACCTATCGCAACGTTTCCTTGAATAGCACTGGTGACCGTAATCTCCACTCCGGGTGCAACGAACCCGGCGGAAACGGTAACAGTCCCCACTATTTCTCCCTGCGTAGACCGACCGTTCGGGTCGAGGTGACGTTTCCGCTGTGCGGAAGTTCGAACGGCATGTCCGCAACCATTATACTGTTCTTCTCCACCGCGCGCGCCCGAGGGGCCTACCGTTTTGGATCGACAACGTTTCTCTGATTGTGGTATTATGTCACCATGAGCAGTTCATTTGAAGCGATCTATACGCTAAGCCTCCCAGGGAAATCATGACTCTCGGTGCGTGTTGGTGCTGGTGACGCTAGGCGAAGTCCACCTGTCTTACTGATAGCGATTACAATGTTCCGGTTCAGTCGATTTTCCCGCTGCTGCCTGGTGTTACATGGCGCCAGAGTCGCATTGCTGTTGGTGTTTTCAGGACTGTTTCTTTCCCGCTCTTCGGCGCAGGAAGGGACATATGACTGGAGCAAGTCAAAGGCGTTTTATCCAGGAATCCTGTACACACATGTGGAATCGACCAGCCCGCAAAAGACGGTCATCAATTGCATGCGAGTCGATCTTCAGACGCCGGGGATCAGGTTCGACACGACCCGCCGTTGTCTGAATTGGATGGAGGGCAAAGAGGAGACAAGACGGCGAACCGTTCGGGATTTCGTTCGCCAATCGCAACGAACTGACAAGAAAATCGTCGTGGCAATCAACGGGGATGGATTCTCCCCCTGGCCAGCCCCTTATCAGAAAGAGACGCTGACCGACGTGGGGGGGTTGCTTGTTTCCAACGGAACGATCGTATCACGGGGACGGGGAACACCGTCGTTCATCGTGACGAAATCGGGCGAGGTGCGAATCGAGAAAACCTCGTCAGACGCGGATTTGACGGACATCGAGACGGCCGTCAGTGGCTTCGGGTTATGCCTAATCGATGGTCACGTTCCAGCATCCAACAGAGACCTGGCCCCGCGCACCGGGTTGGGGCTGTCGGCCGACCGCCGTTACGTCATTATGATGACGATTGATGGGCGTCAGCCCGCCAGCGTGGGCGCCTCGACCCAGAGTGTTGGCGAATGGCTGGAACATTTCGGGGCCCACAGAGGAATCAATATGGATGGTGGTGGCTCAACGACGATGGTGTGGTGGGATCCAAAGGCGCCGGAAAGGGACAAGTGTCGCCTGTTGAACAGTCCCGTCGGAAACGGCGTTACCTACGATCCCCAAAAGGCGAAGGCCTCGTTCCACCCGACCGAGCGTGCGAACGGCAGTAATCTTGGCGTCTACTTTTCGAAGAAGTAGCTCGCACTGCTCGCGCAGCAAGAGCGTGACCCGGTGAGGAATATTCATGCGTTCCCGTGCTCACCCTGCCGTGTACGGCGAATGTCGCTTGATCGGCGACGCTCGAGAACGGCCGCCGCCCTTGTCGAACTCCATCGCCTCGAAGAGTGCTGTGGGTGTGGAGACGCTGGCGAATGGCGCCAGCTCTGTGGCAGGACGTCCTGGATTTTTTCGGAGAGTGTGGGGGGCCAGCAAAGTCGTCGCCAGAAGGAGTACCCGAAGCCACTCGCGATAACTGGATACTGGTGAACGCTTCCAAAGGCGGAACGCGCGAATCGCGGCCTGCACCGGTGGCCCAGTTCAAGCAGCCTTGGCCCCAGGTGGCGATCTCAGACCAGGCGCTAATGTGAGCTGTTCTCACATCGTGTCAAATGGGATCGATTTTCAAGGTGCAGAGCCTGCGCGGCGGCAGGATGAAGGAGACTCGCGTGCGAGGACCGTTCACGGTGAAATTCATGTGCTTCATCGGCTGGTACTTGTCCCATATTCCGTCGCCAACGGCGATCATGAGATGGTAGTCTCCTGGTTCAAGTAGATAGAGTTCAGCGCCCATCTCGCGCGGTTTGTTCCCGAAATGAAAAACTTCCGCGGCGAGGTGCTTCCTGTCGGCGTGCGTTACCAGGGTGGCAATCTCCCGCGATGAAGTCATCCAGCGCACCGCATTGAGTGGGAAAAACTTCTGCGAACCGGGTTCACCGGTAGCGCTTTGGTACAAGACGCGGGGTGTGGGGTTATGCAACGTTGCCAACGGGCGACGGTACATCCTGTTCGGATGCATCAGCAAGCGGTTGAATTTCAGAATCTTGTCGGTGTAACGAGGTTCACTCGTGTACGCTTCGAAATTGAATCGCAACGCCTCGGCATTGTTGCGCAGGGCCTCGATCAGCGCCTCGCGATTTTGTGTCAGACGGAAGTTCACGTAAGGCGATGCGTCTTCGCTCAGCAGCAGTTCGAATTCCGTGTCGCCGCTGGCGAATCGATGTTTCGCCAGCGCGTCGGAAAGCACTTCGAGTTGTGCCGCGCACCACGTGGCGGATCCCGGTTCCGGATCGGTCTCTGGAGGCGATTCGAGGTATGCCTTTCGCAGACGAGCCATGGATCGAATCGGATTCAGGTACTTGTCATCGCCCGTCATATGCCAGGTCAGCACGAGAACCGTTGACATGTGCTCCAGAGCTCCCGGCCACGAGTAGAATTTGCCATGGTGGTAGTTTTCCGGATACCACCAATTCTCGCCAACGCCGCCGACGCTACCATCGGGCCAGTGCATGGCGCTGGGTAAAACCCCCGCCGGTTTCCCCCGATCCGTGCCGGCGGTCGCCTCGACCCAGGTGTCCATCCAGTCCGTAAACAGCGCGGTCAGATCCGGATCGCCCGTGCGCTGCCAATACAGCAGCGTTGGCATCAAGGCGCAGGGGTGCTCGTTGGTATCGCACGCCCGCTTCGGCGATTCGTCGACGGCGCTTGCCGAGAAATACGTGCTCTTGAATTGAAGGAAACCTCGCTGGTTGCGCCCCGTCCAGCGTGTCTTCATCAGCTCTGCCAATCGCAGCGACATGGCGCCCCATTGGGGATCGTCAGGCTTTAGATACATCATCGGCGTGATCGTTTTGGAGGACGGCTCGGCCGAGTGCTCGACGTCCGTCATTTGATCGGTGTAACCATTGCGCATGTGCGGCTGGTTCATCAGGGCTTTGGAGAAACGTTCCTGGGCCGCCGTGATGTGAGGGTTGTCAAACGCGATCATCACCGCTGGCCACCAATCCGACATTTCGCAATCGTCTGCCCATCGCCCGCCATATTCACCGTTTTCCTGCTCTCGGTGTTTGATCCACCATTCGATGATGTCAGTCAGTCGCTCCAAACCCTCGCGCTGGTAAACGGCCCATGAAGGTGCGCCGGGGACTGGGGGGTATTGCTTGTCAGGCGGGATCGGCTCGCCAAGATACATCCGGGCGATTCGATTCTTTGGGAAATGGCGTGCCGCCTGCTTGAAATTCCATTGCGCCTCCTCGAAGACCTGCCGACGGCGGGTGGGGTAATGTTGAATACCGGAGTACTCGAAGGCGGTCCACGTTAACATGCGTCCCCGATAGAGAAAGGTCAGCGGATAGAGCGAAGAATCTTCCTTGATTCCGAAATCCCAGCCGTGGTCGTCCCGTACCCGATGGTAGAAGTACATCAGTTTCTGGCAATGGATCCACTGATCTACCTGTTTGATGAGACTATCGAGTTCGACTGCGAAGTCCGGTTCAAGATCGGGCAACGCCCGCAATTCCTTGAGCAGCGCCAAGCGGACCTTGTCGTCGTCCTCGTCGCCAGCCTTCTGGATCAAGTCAACGATGGCCTGGGTCGCCGGAGCGTCGGCGACAGCGGGTGATACCCATGCGATTCCCAGGAGGCACAGTAACAAAGACAGATGAGCGGGCAAGTTGTGCGTTTTCAAAATGGAGAGCCTCGAACATTGGCATTTTTCTATTATTGCGTCGCACCTCTGCTTTGCGACCGCCAGAAGCAACCTGTTTCCAGCATAACTGATGCTGATGATGCATGACAACAATCGTGGAACGATTTCCCCATCGTATAAAGCGAGCAGCAGTTGAAAACTGCTGCTCCGCTTCTGGTGGGAGCCGTTCCATAGCGACGAAACGCTACCACTACTGTCCATGGGACAATTGCGCTATTATGGTTCTGAAAACGGTCAACGGTTGTCACCCTTGGAGGTTCTGCATCATCAAGACTTGCACTCTTTCTTGCATGATCACCCTGGCGATGTCGGTTGCATCGCCAGTGCTGGGTGAAACAACTACCGGCAAGAGGACACCGGCGTTTGGGCGATTCGCTTCCGCATCACCGCCGACAAGAAGGGGATCTAGCTACTCGCCGTTCCCGGCGCCAGCGGGTACGACGCCCGGATTCAGGGGTTCGGCCCACAACTCGCTCCCGACCGCACGAGTGTCGATATCGACGCCTTGGACAAGTGACTAGGAAATTGCAAACGCATGACTGAGTTCTCACGACACGAATTCTTGCGGCAATCCGCAGCTTGGGCAGGATTACCGGTTCTGGGAAGTTTTTCGCGACCTGCGATCGCGCACGGTACCGAACGGCGCGTCTTGCCGGTGGCGGGAATCGCGACCGTTTATCAACGGAATTCTCATGCGGATGCCATCCTCGGAAAAATCCTCGAAGGCTACAACCAGCAAGGTGGACCTGGGCCCGCCTTGGAAGTCGTGTCGTTGTATATCGACCAGTTTCCCAAAGCGGACCTCAGCCGCGACCTAGCCAAAAAGTACAAAGTACCAATCTTCAGCACGATCGAGGAAGCCGTGACCGTCGGTGGAAAGGGCATTCCGGTGGCCGGCGTGCTGAGCATCGGCGAGCACGGGAACTATCCTTCCACGGCGGATACCAATCAACAGAAATTTCCGCGGCGGCGTTTTTTCGATGCGATCGTCGCCGCATTCAAAAAGCATGAAAAGGTCGTGCCCGTCTTCAGCGACAAGCATTTGGCCTATAACTGGAAAGACGCCAAGCATATGTACGACACGGCCACACGAATGAAGATTCCATTTATGGCAGGTTCGTCAGTGCCGGTGATGTGGCGCAAACCATCGATCACCGTTCCGCTGGATTGCCAGATCGAAGAGGTGGTTGGGTTGGGCTACGGCGGAAATGAGTCGTACGGGTTTCATGCATTAGAAGGCATGCAGTGCATCGCCGAACGCCGCAAAGGTGGTGAGACCGGAATCAAATCGGTCCAGACCGTTCGAGGCGAAGGAATCTGGAGAGCCGAGAAGGAAGGTCGGTGGTCGCGCGACTTGCTGCTGGCCGCTATGGCCGTGCAACCGTATTCCGTCAAAGGAACGCTGGAAGCTCGGGTCGGCGACAAATCACCGTTCTATCTGGTTGAATATAAAGACGGCCTGCGAGCAACCATCACCATGTCTAGTTCGTTAGGCCACAACTTTGGATGTGCGGTTAAACTGAAAGGCAAGGAGGAGCCAGTCGCCTTTGCGTATATCTACGAAAACAGCCGGCCGTGGGGTCATTTCAGTTATCTTCTCGCCGCCATTGAACACATGGTGCACACCGGTGAGCCAGCATATCCCGTCGAACGCACACTGCTCACGACTGGAGCTTTGGATCGGGCAATGCACAGCTTGGCGAAAGGCAACCGTCGATTTGACACGCCTGAATTGGAGATCGCGTATAAGGCCAACGAGTGGCCTTTCGCGAAGACGACCATCGGTGTGCCGCCGAAAGATTGAAAGCGGCACGGCCCAAGTCAACAGACAATTGGTCGAATGATGCAAACACTACGGTTATCCATTCATGGCTCTTCGTCATATTTCGTGGCAAGTTTATCACTTCACCTCCCTCTGGGAGGGTGAAGTAGGCAAGGACAGCCACTAAATTCGCTGCAGAGCCTCCATCCATAGGAAATACAACGTGATTTCGAAGACGACATTTACAATCTGTTTGGCTTTTTTTTATGCTCGGTTTGTCCGTCCATGAAGTGACTTATTTCGTGTCGCCCCACGGTTCTGCGGGGGCGGTAACGGCACGAGAATAGGAACACTGTACCACTTCTAATGATTGGCTCTGGTAATGTCGGCCGCGCGAACCTGCAGTACGCTGTACGGATGCAACGCCAGGATGTAGACATCGCCGTCGCGAGTTTCGCAGACGCCTTCGATCACGTGCCGGCTGACCGTCTTACCATTTTTCAATTTTGGAAAACCGCTGTGATATGGTAGTGGCTTGCCACTGTCATCTGTGAATTGAGTGAAGTCTGGATTCCGAATCGCAACCGCGCCGAGATCAACGGGGGATTTGTCTCCCGCACGATAGCGGACAAGGTGTAGCATTTTCAAATCGCCGTTAATTCGTTCCGTTACCGCGCACCACACCGTACCGGTTGGGCCAACACACAACGCGCGACAGTCAGTGCTCTTTGCTCCAGGAATCAACGGTCCAAGATATTTTCCTGGCAACGTGTCGCCTTCCGCAGTCAGATCGTAACCGTAGAGAGCGTTACCACTCTTTGGCTTAGCGTATAGCTTCTTGCCGTCTGGCGAGATGTCCCAGTTAATTGGATCGGGTTGCGGAGTCAGGGCAAGCTTAGTCGCCGGGGTCGGTGGCTTTCCGTCAATTGTCTGTTTGAGCCGTTGCAGCTTGCGAGCCGTCGGATCGTAGCGGGCAATCTCGCCGCCGAGGATTGGATGATAAGCGCGACCGAGATAGTCGACGACGATAAAACCATAAAAGTGTTGGGTGTCCATCAGCTTGCGATACTTGCCGCTTTTCAAATCAAGGATCAAAAAAATGGCGTTTTCGCCAGGGCCCGGACGGCGGTCGGAACATGTCGAGATGTATGCTACCCCGCGCCGCTCGTCGGGCGTAACACTAATGATTCCATGATGCGGCACGGGAATCGGGTAAACTTTGATCTGGCTGGTCTTCGGATCGTAAACCATCGGGTAGCCGCCTGGATACTCTTCGCGTTTTTCATTCTTGGTCGGGTAACCCTGCTTGGTGCCAAAGTAAATTTGGCCGGACAGTTTGCCCACGTTGTTGCGCGTGTGAATCTTTGATTGCGCACCAAAACCCTTCAAATCCGTGCCAATTGCTTGGTGCGCATCGACGACGATCTTCATTTCTTTGGTGGCCGGATCGAATTCGACCAACCACGAATTATCCCCGTTGGCATGTGTTCCGACGTAAAGCCGGCGGTTATGCCCTTCGATGATCGAGAAATAACCTTCGCCCTCGGTTGCGGTTTCTTTGGGGACGACGTAGGCGGTCGCTTCGATCCACTTTTTCGGCAACGGCTCGGCGGAGACCGTAAATGTTGTAGACACCGTCATCAACAACGGCAATTGACGAATCAGAACTTTCATCATGACAAGAACTCCTGGTATTCTTTATGTGACCAGATTATATAGTATTGGTAGCGGAGCGGCGCGAGCCGGCCGGTAATTCATTAACCAATCAGCGTCCAATCTGTTTGTAACGAAACGGCGCCAGCTACCGGTGACAGTTATTTATTCCTCGAACAATCCCAAGTACGCGTCAGGCAGGTGATACATGTTGAAATCAGTCCTTACAGTCTTGTTTCTGGTGGCATTGCTTTGTCTCCATCCCACTACTCTCTGCGCTCAGGAAGATGCTGAAGGCGGCAAGGACCACCCGTTAGTCAGCAGGCTTCCTGGTTACTACATCGACGTCTACGAGGAAAGGGATTTCGACGCTTGCGAGTTAAAGGTAGGGCCGGGCAAGTCCGAGAACGTGGCCGGTCGCATGTACAGGATCAGTTACTACACGAAACAAGGAGTGAAGGCTGCGAGCATGCCGGAAATCATCGGGTCTTATGAGAACGCCATCAAGAAAATCGGCGGAAGTGTTCTCTACAAGCAGATCCCAATCCCCGGAAAAAGCATGGCATTCGCAACGATGAAGCTTGTGAAGGACGACCGCGAGATCTGGGTGCGACCTCAGCTCTGGAATAGCGGAAGAGGGATCCTGCTGATCATCGTCGAAACGCAGGATATGCAGCAGCAAATCGTGGCCAACCCCACCGACCCTACCTTTTTCAACCAGTTTCCCGGATACAAACTTGTCGCTTCCGAGGACAAGGGTTTCAAAACCTGTCACTTCGAAACAGGGCCCGACAAGTCCGTGACTGTGCAGGGTCACATGGTCGAGATAAGTTACTACGCGCAACAGGCAGCACAGGCCGTAAGCCCGTTGGCAATCCTTCGTAACTATGAAAACGCCGTCGGAAAGATTGGCGGCAACGTTATGTATTCGCGCTGGCAGTCATCCGTGACCAAAACCACTGGCGATTCATTCACGAATCTGAAACTGATCAACAACGGCAAACAGACATGGTTGCAGGTGCGTCCCTGGAATAGCGGGAGAGGCATGCAGTTGACGATCGTCAAACAGGGCGGGCCCGCTGGTGATTCGGCGCCGAAGTTCCTGTTCATTGACGACCATCACATCCAGGAGATGGAGGGCGTCCGTCGGGTCTTTCATCAACCAGTCAAGCACAAAGGGCCGGTGTTGTTTCCGGAACAGCCATGGGAACAGGTGCGGCTGCATCTCTGGAGCGCGCCGGTTTGGTCCGAGCAACGTTCCGTTTGGCAGATGTGGTATTTCGGCAGCGATGGAAGTTCAAAGGGATTGGTGCCGCTCTATGCCGAGTCGACGGACGGCCTGGCCTGGGAAAAACCAAGGCTCGGCCTCGTCTCCTGGAATGGTTCTTCCAACAACAACATCTTCGATCTGGGCTTCAAGACGCGAAGCGCCAAGGAGAACCGAATCGTGCTGCTCAAGGATGACAGGGAAGAGAACTCGGCACATCGCTTCAAAGGTCTCGTGCGAGTGAGCGGTAAGCTGCGAGCGCTGGTATCCGCCGACGGCCTGGCCTGGAAACCGCTCGACAGTGATCCGATCAAATCAGGCGACGAATACCGATTAGGCTACGATGCGCTCAACAATCACTTTATCGCCACGGCCAAAAGAGACGACGACGATGGGGTGGGGCGACGTGTTACGCTGGCGGCCAGTGATGACTTTGTGCGTTGGAGCCAGCCGGAGGTTATCCTGTCAGCTGACGAAACTGATAGGGAGAACGGTCGCAGGCGCTTGGAAGAATGTCTCGAAGACCCGGATCGACGGCATCCTCAGTATGTCCGCCCCGACGAATTCTTTACCGACATCTACAACATGCCTGTGTTCACTTACGGGGACATGTACCTAGGGCTGCCCACGATGCTTCACCAATCAGGCCCTTTCGCCCACAGCACGGCTTGGAACCAGGACGGCATCAGCTATCCCTCACTGGTAAGCAGCCGCAATCTGCGAACATGGGACAAGCTCAACCGCCAGCCGTTCATCCCCCATTCTCGCCTTTCCGACAAGCACAACTACGATTTCGGCGCGATCCAAGCGAACGGACCGGTTCGCAACGGCGACGAGTTGTGGTTCTACTACCATGCAACGCGGTTCACACACTTGAAGCAGGAAGTGATTGAGCGTGCGGGGCTGCGCAAATCTCCCGACGAACCGATGGGCGCAATCTACGTGGCTCGCCTGCGCCTGGACGGGTTCGCTTCCCTGCACGCTGGCGAGAAGCCTGGAGTCGCCGTGACTCGATCCATCAAAGTCACCGGCCGACACCTTCACGTTAATGCCGATGCGTCGGGTGGCGAGTTGCGAGCAGAGATCATCGACGCGAACACTGGCGACCGGCTACATGCGCTCGACACCAATGTGCCATTGAAGGAAAACGAAATCTGTGCATCTCTAAAGTGGCAGGAAAGCGACGATCTATCGGCATTGATTGGCCGCGAAGTGCGAATTGAATTTCGCCTTCGCAACGCGCACCTTTATTCCTTCTGGTTCAGCGATTGAATCGGCTCGCGACACGCCCGCTATTATTGAACATAAAGAGAATTTCGTGTACAATCAATGAATCATGACACGTTGGACCTGAAACCATCAGCCGGAACGCGTTGACGTCCGAAAAACCGGGGCCAACGTCCTGCGGCTGATTATAATTCTTACGTTTCTCGGACCGCTTCTAGTATTTGGTACCATCCACTGGGCGCGATGAAACAACTAGAACAGCACCTCACGCGGCGCGACATGCTGCGTATCGGATCGCTCGGTTTGGCAGGCTTGTCGCTGCCGGAATTGTTGCTTGCAGAAGCTAACGCGGCGACAAAAAAGGAACCAGCGGCGAAGTCTTGCATCTTGTTTTTTCTCGAAGGCGGGCCGTCGCATATTGATTTGTGGGACATGAAGCCGGACGCACCAGCTGAGATTCGTGGCGAATTTCAGCCGATCTCGACCAGCTTGCCAGGTATTTCGGTCTGCGAACACTTGCCGATGTGGTCACGGCATATGCACCAGTTGGCTCAGGTTCGCTCGGTTCATCACAAAGTGGTCGATCATAACGCCGGCGCCTATTACGCATTGACCGGACGGTCACCGGTCAACCCCGACGGTCTGATTGTCGGTGACGGGCCAGAGAATTTTCCGCCGCTGGGATCTGTTGTGGCAAAGCTACGACCGCTCTCGTCGTTGCCGCCCTTCGTCCATATTCCCGACATCATGTTCAACAACGGCAACGACCTGCCTGGTCAAAGATCCGGCATGCTCGGCTCGGCATTCGATCCTTTCGTGGCTGGAGATCCCAGCGTGCCGGAGTACAAGATTCCAGGGATTGAACTTCCCCAGGGTGTCTCGCACGCACGTTTTTCGCATCGTCGCGAATTGCTGGCACTACACAATCACAAAACGCTCAATGCCGACGCAGCAGGTGTTTACGAGCGAATGGAGCGGTTTCGCCATCAGGCGGCCGACATGTTGTCCTCGCCTCGCGCGCGGGAAGCTTTCGACGTGAGCCGCGAATCGCTGAAGACACGCGAGCGATATGGCTTGCCCGATCGAGTGGACCGCAGCGTCAAAGCCCGGAAATTCGGCGGACTGCCGCATCTAGGCCAGTGCATGTTGATGGCTCGGCGATTGATTGAGGCGGGCGTACGGCTCGTCACCGTCTGCACTGGCCGTCGCAGGGATCAATCGTGGGATACGCATCGTGACCACTTTCCGTTGCTCAAACGATCACTCCTGCCATACGCAGATCGCGCGTTTTCGGCACTGTTGGAAGACATGGAACAACGTGGATTGTTGGAGGAAACTCTGGTTGTGGCAATGGGCGAATTCGGACGTACCCCACGGCTGGGACAAATCACCAGTATGGCCGGCGCAGACAAGGCAGGACGCGATCACTGGCCGCATTGCTACACGGTATTTCTGGCGGGCGCCGGAATCCGCAGCGGCTTGATCTATGGAGCTTCTGATTCGATTGCCGCCTACCCAGCGCACGACGCTGTGACACCCGAAGACATTGCCGCGACAATTTACACGGCCATGGGCATCACCCCTGAAACTCGCATCATCGATCAACTTGGCCGGCCCCAATCGGTCGCTGTGGGACAACCGATTCATCCATTGCTCATCTGACAGCCGCGCGTAGGTTAGCTTTCCAAAGCCAAGATTTCTTTGCGAGTCCTGGTTGTGTGTCTGGCGAATTTATTCCGTTTTCGTAAAGGGCAACGGCTGGAGTTCGTGCGTTTCGAGGAATTTGCGAATGTCCACCCAGATATCTAACACCTGTTCTTCCGTGAATCCCCAATGCTCGCCACCGGGCACTGTCACCAACTTGTTCGGGACATCGACGGCGGTGAGACGCTGATGAAGCTCGACTGCGTGTGCATATGGCACGGTCGGATCCGCGTCGCCATGAACCGACAGGATTGGTGGCAGATCTTTCCGGACTTGGTTCACTGGTGATAACCGATCCGCCAATTCGTCGTGATTCTTCGCGCCGGAGAGCCAGCGTGTAGCAAAACTCCTCTTGTTCGGACCATGGAACACATCGGAGACATCTGTGATCCCGTACCAGTTGATGATCGCGGCGACCTTGAGTTCTTCTTTTCCAGTGCACCCGCCATCGAAGCCTGCCGAAGACGGCAACATTCCGGTAATTAGGCTAAGATGCCCGCCGGCGGAATGGCCAGATAGAACCAGTTTGTTCGTGTCGACATTGTATTCTTCGGCATGTTGAATGACCCACCGCAAGGCACAGCGACAGTCTTCGACTGCAGCGGGAGCGGGAGATACGGGCGCGCGGCGGTACTCGATATTGACAACGGTCCAGCCCATCTCGAAATAGGGGATCAGTTGCAAGAATGACTTTTCCTTGCTCCCGCGATACCAGCCCCCGCCGTGAATGTAAACCAGCGTTGGGACCTGTCCCGCACCGAGCCGCCGGTAAACATCCATAGTCGCTTCGTAGTTCGTCGCTCCGTGATCGTTCGCAGTCCGGTAAGTGACGTTTGGAATCGAGTTGTACCGGCTCGACAACAGTGAGGCCCAGCGACCCGCATCACCAACATCGGACCCCTGGACGACAGTTGGCAAGAGAAGAACGCCAATGAACCATGCGATCTGTTTTGTCATAATTGGCCTCATCACTTTGGAATATCTTTCGTAGTGGCCTCGCCACACGTCAGCTCACTTAGCATGATGCTCCGACTCGTGGCATTGACCAATTCGTCGATGTACACGAGCTTTTCTCGTAGTTCCACCACCAGCCCGGTTAGGCTCAATGGATAATCGATTCGGCCGTTACCGCCGCGATGTCGCCAGTTACAATTGCGCGGCCAGTTGTAATTGCCGAAGGCGTAATGGCCCGGCAATGCTACTGAAAGCTGTCGCCAGCCATCGAAATTCACGAACGTGGTGCTTTCCGTGTCGTTCGTGTTCCAGTCTGCCCGTCCGTCCTCGGCGGCGGCTCCCATATTCGACCAGCTTTCACCCTCAGCATCGACCAATTCAAACGTGATCCGCGCCCAACTTGAATTGCCATTCACCCACAGCCCCAACTGTTTCGGCTTGCCGGAAAGTTGGATGGGCTCGCGGACCTTGAAACGATTGTAGAACGACGCCGTCTTGGGACCCTGCTGCTTTCCGTCCAACGAAATTTGGATCACATTGCCGCGGTCCGCGTCATTGATTGTCTCCCAACGGAATTTGCCTGGACGGCGGATTTGATCCCAGATGTACTGTTCCAAATCTTCATCGCGGTCCGGGACGACTTGCCACTTGTCGAGTGTGTTCATTGGCGATACAACCTGGGCATCTGGTGCCAGTCCCGGGCGATAACGCACCTTGCCACATTGGATCCCAGTGATTTCGGCTCCGGTTACATAGAGCGGCGACGAATTGATTGTTATGTTGACTTCGCGATCAACGTTTTGATGCTTTTGTTGATTTCCCATGGCGTCGGTCGTGGTCATCTCGCCACCGCCGGACAAAGAAAGCTTCACCTCTCGCTCGCCAAGAATCGTCCACAGAGTGGTTACTTTGGAATTGTTCGGCTTTGTGAACTCGAGGGCAAAGACGCTGGTCGATCCGGTGGGCAGCTTTTTCGAGAACTTCGCCTGATCAAGCAGAAGCGTCATTGTCGCGAAGCTGACGTAGCCCGGCTTCGGATTCAATTCGGGCGGGCGGCGACAGAGACCCGCTGCGCCCCAATTCGAGAAATAGTACGCGTTGCCCACATCGTGAATCAGCGCAGGGTTGACGTGCGGTACACCATACGCGAGAGCCAGAAGACAATCGCGGATGTTCAGATCCGAAGCGGTGCGTTCGGAGTTGTTTCCTGGACTGGTACCGTGATAGGTCCATTCGTAGGAAACCGAAATTGGTTTGTCTGCGTAGCCGTAGTGTTTAGCCATCTCCTTGAGCCACCAGAGACTGGCGAAACCGGCAACTTCTGGCTGGCGTTCCGGCATCCGCATGAAGGCGGGCGACTCGTCGCCCAACAGATCGATGTACTTGGCCGGATAACCGCGCGACAAGTATTGTTCGACGGCCGGCATGGTCATGTTGCCAAAGACCAAACGAATGCGGGGCGACACGTCACGAACCATCTGACTTGAAATGACTGCGGCCTTCCAACGCTGATCGAATTCCTGCTGCGTCTTTTCATCGAGCGGCGCGGGTTTTTTGCCCAGCAGAAACGCCGGATAAGTCATGATCGGACCGATATTCGACTCGTGAAAGACCAACACTTGGTCGGTGTCGGGCCACTTGGCGAATCGTTCTTTCGTTTTTTTCTTACGTGCTTCGTCGACCTTGGAACCGACGATGTTGTCAAACTGAACCAGCTTCAACCCATATCGTTTCAATTCCTCAGCCGTACCTCGCTCCAGCGTGTTGCGGACTCCTGCCTTTTGCATCAGCGGACCTGCCTGCTCAAGCGGGCTGCCGCGATGGGCCGTTCCGAAATACCACGTTCCAAACGGTGAGTCCTTCAACGTGGCTTTGCGAGTGTCGCGAGGCAGAATTGCAAAGGTTGTACTGCGATCCAGCAATTGTCGGCCCGCTTCTAGCAGTCGAAACTTGATGTCGAACCATCCTCCTCGTGGCTGTTTCAGCGGGATCGCAACCGATGATTCGGAATTGGCCGCCAGAGATACGTCAACGCGTGAATTTGCCGTTTGCCCATAATAGTCTGTCACTTCGACTTCTATCTGGGCGCGGCGTGGTTTTTCGGTGATGTTGTGAAGGTTCACATGAAACGTTGGCACCTGCGGCTGAACAAAAACATTGCCGCTCTCTTCGGACGTGACGGTCATCTGAATCGGCGACCGCTCAAGGCTCAGCGCAAATACGTGAACGGCACTGGGCAGTCCCAATGGACGAATCCGAAAGCGACTTGGATCGGGCTGTTTGACCGCGAGCTTGAGTCCTGTGGTGATTTCCAGATCCAGATGATCGTTCCCGTGCAGCTCCTGGGTGTCGCCTGATTTGAGCGGAGCGCGGATCACAAAAACACGACCCGTTACGTTCGTTCCCTGCGCGTCCGTGAGTCGAACCTCACCCGAAGTCGCCACGTTTACAAACGCCGCCGCGCTGGCATCACGCGATTCGTTCCAGCGCGGGACCGAAACCGAAGTGTCGTAGAGATAACCGTTCTTGTCATGCAGTCCCAATCGCAGCGACACAACTGGTGTTTTCTTTTGGTTTGTGTCGGCAATGCAAAGTAGATAGGCTGCCGAATAGTTTTGCTTCGGC
>Ga0310344_10001520_pt1 | contig 17729 bp, 14 predicted proteins | sample HC15DNA20200_MG_FD_203801 | JGI IMG/M metagenome (GOLD analysis project Ga0310344, IMG submission 203801) | Marine microbial communities from station ALOHA, North Pacific Subtropical Gyre - HC15-DNA-20-200_MG | ecosystem: Environmental > Aquatic > Marine > Oceanic | place: Pacific Ocean: North... | reverse complement strand
AGGGTCCAGACGGCCGTGATCCACCGCGGGCGGCTCGACGGGCATCGGCTGGTCGACACCGAGCAGATCTTCGAGTCCGTGTCCTGGACCGACGGACCATCAGCCATCCGCGCCATCTTCGGCCCCGACGACAAGCTGTTCGTGGCGATCGGCGCCCCGGGGTTCGGCACCGTGGCCGGCGAGACCGGCTGGGCGCAGGACCCGCAGCACCACGGCGGGAAGCTCCTTCGCCTGAACGACGACGGGTCGATTCCCGACGACAACCCGTTCTTGAACGAACCTGGCCATCTGCCAGAGCTCTACGTCCTGGGCATCCGAAACGCCATCGGCATGGCCTTCCACCCTGAGACCGGGCAGTTGTGGGAGACAGAGAACGGCCCTCAGGGTGGCGACGAGGTCAACGTCATCCGACCGGGCCTGAACTATGGCTGGCCGGTCGTGACCTACGGGCGAGCGTATTCGAGCGATCCGGAAGGGGCGCGCTCGGGTCTCCCGCCCCCCACGGTGCAGCCACCCACGTCGGCGCCGGGGATGGAGGAGCCGTTTCTCTACTACACCCCGTCGATCGCCATCGCCGGCATGGCCTTCTATACCGGCGACCAGTTTCCCGAGTGGACCGGCGACCTGTTTGTGGGAGGCCTGATCGGACGGCAGGTTTCTCGCATCCAGTTCAACGCCAACAACCTGGAGCGCCGCCGAGAAACGCTGTTCGCCACCCTCGGTCAACGGATCCGTGACGTCAAGCAGGGCCCGGACGGCTACCTCTATCTCACCACCGACATGCAGGACGGCGCGGTGCTCAGAATCGAGCCCGCGCCATAGAGGCACTGCCATGAGCGCATTCTCACGACGCGAACTAATGAAGCTGTCGTCCGCCGGCGTCGCGCTGGCCAGCCTCGGCTCCGGCCTGGCGGTCAGGGAAGCGGGCGCCCAGCCTACCGGGCCAGGCGTACGCCTGGATCCCTATCCCTCGTCCTGGCTGCCCGACGGCGTGCGGTCACGCTTCGTCGAGAACGTCAACGGTTTGCGGGTGCACGTGCTCGAAGCCGGCAATCGAGACCAGCCCGGACTGCTCCTCCTCCACGGCTTTCCCGAACTGGCCTACAGCTGGCGGAACGTGATGGTCCCGCTCGCTGAGGCCGGCTACCACGTCATGGTGCCAGACGTGCGCGGCTATGGCCGCACTACGGGGTGGAGCCCCGACTACGACACCGACCTGGCGCCCTTTCGCAGGCTGAACAAGGTGCGCGACGCGCTCGGCGTGGTGCTAGCGTTCGGCCACCGCTCCCTGGCTGCCGTGATCGGCCACGACGCCGGCTCGCCGCTGGCGGCCTGGTGCGGCATCGCCCGTCCAGACGTCTTCCCGGCCGTCGTGATGATGAGCGCGCCCACTGGGGGCACGCCTTCGCTGCCGTTCGACACCGCCGACGATCCGCCCCGCGAGGATGGCGGCGCGCGTGGCTCGAGCATCTACGACGATCTCGCCGCCTTGCCGCAGCCCCGGAAGCACTATCAGCGCTACTACACGACACGCGGAGCTAACGACAACATGTGGCGGGCGCCGCAGGGCGTGCACGCGTTCATGCGCGGCTACTACCACTTCAAGAGCGCCGACTGGGAAGACAACAAGCCGTATCGACTCGCCGCCCGCACCGCGAGCGAGTGGGCCAAGATGCCCAACTACTACGTCATGCAGCTCGACCAGGGGATGGCCGAAACGGTGGCCGACGAGATGCCCTCGGCCGCCCACATCGCGGCCAACACCTGGCTGCCCGAAACGGCCCTGGCGGTCTACGCCGAGGAATACGGGCGGACCGGGTTCCAGGGTGGGCTCAACGGCTACCGGATGGGCAGTAACCGGGTCGGCCGTGAAGAGGTCGAGCTCTATGCGGGGCGGACCATCGACCAGCCGTCGATGTTCATCAGCGGCGCCTCAGACTGGGGTACCTACCAGAGCCCAGGAGCGTTCGAGCGGATGCAGGAGCGGAACTGCACGGACATGCGGGCGGTCCATCTGGTCGATGGCGCCGGTCACTGGGTCCAGCAGGAGCAGGCCGAGGTGACGAGCGAGCTGTTGCTCGAGTTCCTGGGTGGACTCGGGTAGCTCGGCGAGCTACGGCTTCGTCGCGAACACGATGCCGCTCAGGCTAGCGGCGTCGGCCGGAAGCTCCTTGCTTCCCGTCGGCTTGCCACCCACCGACAGCATGTAGGCGATGACGTCGGCCACCTCCTGGTCGGCGAGCGACTCGGGGTTTTCTTCGGGCATCCTGGTCTGGGTGTAGGTAAACAACGCACCCAGCGACCGTCCTTCCCACTCCCGGTCGAAGCGAGCCCGGGCCAGCGGTGGTGTTCGGCCTCATAGTCCCAGACGACCTCCTGTGCGCCGTCTCCGCCACGGGTGCGCACGCCCCGGCCATAGCGCCAGGGCCCAGCCCGGCCGCCACCGAGGTCTTCAAGAAATCGCGCCGGTTCGGGCCTCTCTTCTTCGTCCTCATCGTCCGGTCAACCGGCCTAGTCGCGCCCGGCGGCCTCCCGACCACGCTGCAAGGCGGTGCTGGCGCCCGTGCTCAGACCACCGTCCGCACCGACGGTGACAAACCGGAAGCCCTCGTTGATCCGCTGTTCGACCGAACCCGCTCCGGTGGTGATCGCGCACGGCACATCGTTGTCCAGGCAGGCCTGGAGCACACGCTGGATGGCCGCCTCGACCTCGGGCGCCGCCGCATTCGTGTAACCCATCGAGGTACTCAGGTCCGACGGACCGATGAAGATCCCGCCCAGGCCAGGCACGGTGACGATCTCATCGATGTTCTCGACACCCTCCGCCGACTCGATGAACATCATCGCCAGCAGCTCACCCTGCGGGTCGAGGGGCCATACATCCGCCTTCGCGTGATAGTCGCCGGCACCCCAGTACCATGCGGCGTTCGACGGATTCCTGCCCCGCAACCCCGCCGGTTCGTAGTCGGGCGCGTCGTTGTACTGAGGATACCGAGTCGCCCGCACCGCGAGCAGCGCGTCCTCTCGCGTATGAACCGCCGGGAAGAACACTCCATACACCCCGACGTCGAGCACCTGCTTGACTTGCGCCACCAGCTCCTCGGCCCCCCCGGCCGCCGGAATCCGGACAAACGGCATCACGTCCGGCTGAAGGTTGCCCTTCTGCTGGATCGAGCGCTTGTTGGTCATCCCCAGGAGAAACAGCCGCAGGCGCTCTACGTCGAACGGCGCATGCTCCATGTCGATGAAGACAAAGTCGAGCCCCGAGGTCGCCATTGCGCGGGCGTTGTTGAGCGAGTAGTCGAATGAGAGGATGCCGAACGCGGCTTCGTCGCTCTCGAACAGCTCGATCACCTTGTTCAGGCGCGGGCCGTCCTGCGCTGCGCTCGCTCCAGCGAATCCCAGCAGCACGAGACTGAACGCCACGGCGCTGGCGATGACACGGGTCATTGCTCCACCTCTCTCAGAATCTGGAAGATACGGCACCCTTGTGGGCTTGCCGATTATACCGGGCAGCCCGAGAGCGGACTGCCAACGAGGAGCCAGCATAAAGGGCCAGGAGCCAGTGTCTTGGCGAGGCGGGAGCAGCCAGCTGGGCTGTGACCGACGATGCAACGTCGTCCACACGAGCGGATCGCCAAGAAACTACGGCAGCTCGAACGGGAGGACGTTGCCCCGATACGCCCTCAGGCGAGCTCTGTTACAGGAGCGTTGGAAAGCTACGGAGTCGGCAGGCGCGGTTCAACGCCCTCCGGAAGCCGTTGATCGAACGCCGCAAGCACCGCGGCGTCGGCGGCATGGGCGCCCATCAGCGCGACCAGGTCGACGAGGTCGGGCACGCCCAGGGCCGTCTCCATCCGCCGATACGTCTCGGCCGAGACGTTGTTGTCGTCGAAGAGCTCTTCGGCGAACGCCAGCAGCGCGTCGTCAGCCTCGGCCAGGCCTGCAGGCCGTTCACCCAGGCGCATGGCGTCGATCAGAGCAGGCTCTACCCCCGCCTCACGCGCCAGCGGTTCGTGCATCGTCCAGTCGTATTGCGAGTCGTGCGCCCGGGCCGTGGCCAGAATCGCCAGCATCATCGTCCGCCGCCCGACGCGATCCTCCAGCGTCCCCCGCCCCTTGCCGTACGCGCGGATCTGCCCCGGGCCGATCCCGCCCGGTGATGCCATCCGTCCGTAGAGCGCATTCACCGACGTGCGGTAGGGCCCCGGCCTGAGCGGTAGCCGGTTCCGTGAATCAGGGTGAATGTCATCAGGCAGCGCGAACGGCAACGGGAGCGACTGCCGCCACCCCATCGGCATCTGTTGGTTGAACGCGGTCAGCGTGGCGCCGGTCGATACGTAGTTGCCGATGAGCACGATCAGGTCGACCAGGTTGGTCTGCCCCAGGCGAGCCAGGGCCCGCGCGTAGGTGTCGGCGCTCAGCGCATGGGTCGAGAGCAGCTCCCGGCCCACCTCCATGATGACCGCCTCGGACCCGCCCACACCGTCGAGCGGCTCGCGGTGCCGAATGATGTCGATCAGCACCTCGTCCACACCCACCGCCAGTCCGTCCAGCTCGTGCATCGCCCACTCGTAGAGCTGATCGATCTCGCGCGCCGTGATCAGAATGGCCACCTCGGTCAGCGGCCGGCCGACCGGACCCGAGAATCGGAGATCGGTCCCCGAGCCGTGCAGTCGAAGCGCAGCCGACGCCGACGGGCCCTCGGCACGCATGACCGCATCAAACGCTTCGTGTCGGCTCTGGTCGAGGTCCTGCCGCTCGATGGGTGGCAACCGGTTCCGCGACACGGGATGCGCGTCGTCTGGAAGCTGTCCGGCGACCGCCGTCTGACCGACCAGAGTGCACGCCGCCAGGACTACCACCCGCACCCATTCCATTGCGACCTCCGTCGGAGGAAGTACCGATACGGCAGATCATACCGGGCACCGCAACGAGTTACCCAGGCTGAGCAGCCACAGAAGGACTCATGAATTCGCGGCCCTGCACATGACAGACACAAAAAAGGGGCTGCGCCCTGCTCGGGACACAACCCCTTCTCAAATACAGCTGCCAGGCCTGCCCTATACCGAGTGTGCCCTCTCTACGAACAGCTTGACCCGGAGCGTTCGCCACGCACCCAGCTGGCCAGCATCTGCCATTCCGCGTCGGCCTGACTCTGCCACCGCCGCGGCCCGTTATGGGTGTAGGCGCCACCGCCGTCAGGATGGAGCGGCTTGATCATGAACCGACTCTGCTCCGGGTTGCCCGGCGTGATCACACGGGTGATCAATTGGTAGGCACGCCGTGCCTCCTCTTCAGTCCAGGTATCGCCACGTCCGGGCGCCGGCGCGAATCCGATAAGACCGCCAGAGTGGCATCGGCTACACGGTAACTGGCCATCACGCGGGTTCGCGAATACCTGCTGCACACAAGCGCGGAAGAATTCGAAGTCAAGTTCCGGCTCCGGTTCGGGGACAAACTGATTATCCGGCAGGCTCTGGATCCACTGAAGCACCCGTCCATACTCCGGGTCGTCGGTCGACTCCCAGAACGTTCCCCCCGTGTGCGGCAGACCGCCCGCATCGTTCGCGAGCGGCTTCAGAAGCAACCTGCTGCTCGCCGGATCCTGCGTGTTAATCAGCTGGCCGACCACGTCAAGATTGCGCCGCGACTGCTCGCTGCTCCAACCCTCAGCGCTCTCCGGTGTCTCCAGACTGAAGCGAACACTCGTCTGCCACGTGTGGCACATCACACACGACGCAAAGCGCCCAGTCGTGCCGCCCCGGTCCTCGAGGAAGACAGCCTCTATCGTCTCGCGGTAGGTGTCTACGTCCCCGGCGACCGGAAAGTTCTGGGCCCCGGCCGGCCGCGCGACGAGGCTGGCTCCCACCGCTGCCATCCCGAGCGCAAGACCAAGTCCGGCCCGTGTCACGGAGTGTGCCGCCCGCCGGGTCGTCATTCGTTCTCCTCCGCCATGCCCGTGCCGTGCGGGTTCACCCGATCCGGCGGCAGCACTGCTGTAGCGATTCGTGCGGGACGCGCGCCGGCCTTGATCTTGCCAACGATCTGCTGCTTCGCGAGGTCGATGGCGAGTGTGTGGTCGGCGCCCGACACCGCCACATACATGTACTTGCTGTCGGGTGTGGCCGTCATCCAGTTCGCACTCGGTCCCACGATCACGCTCCCGATGAAGCTCAAGTCGGGCAAGCTCCATCCATAGATCCGACTGTCAAGCCGGCTCGAGGCCCAGACAGCCGACTTGTCCGGCAGGACCTCGAGTCCGTGCATATCACCGGTCTGGATGCCGTCCGCGTTCTTCTCCCACAGTGGCAGCGCGGGCGGGACCAGAAAATCGACGTTCTCACCGGTCTCCCAGTCGAGCACCCAGATTCGATTGATGGCGGTCGCCTGCGCGAACAGCCACTTGGTCGAGCCGTCCTCATTGGCGAGGAATGCCATCGGCCGCACCTCGTGATGCGTTCGGCCGTACTGCTCGTAGCCGGTCAGTTCAAGACCGCGCACCACGGTGTCAGTGACTGGGTCAATCACCTGAATGGTGGGCTGCCCCGACTCCACCGAACCCCGAAGGCCTGCCACCACGTGGTTCTCATCGGGCGTGACGAACACGTTGTGGACGACGCTGAACACTTCGATGCTTTTGACCAGCGTATGGGTGTCGATGTCGATCACGTCCACCAGCGATGGGAAGCGGCCGTTCGGATCCACCGTGACACCTGGGCCAGGGTTCGCCGAGCGTCGGGCGATGGCCACATAGGCCTTCCGATGTTTCTTATTGATCGCCACCTTATTCGGCCGTGCCGACAGCGGAATCTGGGTGACCAACTCGAGGGACTTCGTGTCGAACACGTCGACCGTCTCTTCGAGTTCGTTCGCGCAGTAGTAGTTGTTGCTATCCGGGCCAAGCGTGACGTTATGCGGATTCGGACAGCCGTGAATGATGCCGACCACCTCATTGATCTCGGGGTCGATAATGTGCTGGACGGTGCCTGCATTGTTACTTTGCAGCAGTCGCACTTCGACACCGTCGTACGAGTCGAGTTTCTTCACAGCCTGTGCGCTCGCCGACACGGCGATGAGCACGCCAGCCAAGGCAGTCAATGACAGACGGCCAATCGATGAACCGGTCATCTGGACCTCCGTATGATGGTCGCAGTCGGAAGAACCGCTGCGAGCAACAAGTTGACGCATCTCAGGGGGACATTATACGCGGGGAATGCCGGTGCACTAAAGCCTCTCCGGCTCCGTGTCCCAGGCGAGGTACACCTCTTCGGGCAGAAAGTACATGTGCACCGTATAGCGACCTTCTCTTGAATCGTCAGTGCCAAAATGCAGCACATGGATATTATCGATTGGAGGGATCGACAGGTCGTCGAGTGGAATGGCCGGCCACGACATGCCCTGGATGAGATCCGCCTGACCGAACACGTACTCGATGAAGATCAGCTTCTCGGCCGCCTCGCCGAAGATTACGCCGGCCGTCCCCGTGTCGGACGGTTGACGGCTGAACGCCGGCCCGCCGGTTGGCACTGAGAGGTCGGTGTAGTGCCGGCCCATGCCGGGACAGAACCGGGTATCTGGCACGTGATCGCACGCAATCACGGTGTAGCCATCTGACAGATCGCCACGGGGTGGAAGCTGCCCAACGTCGAGTGCCTCAACTGGGCTGTCGGCAAAATGCCACAAAAACAGATACTGCCCGCCAACTGAGCCGCCACCCGGAATCAGGTCGACGGTCATCGACCGCGCAACCGGCAGGTCCACCTCGCGCAACGTCATGCCGTGGAAGCTGCGTCCCGCGGCTAGATCGTCCTGCGCCAGTAGGTAGCCCGCCGAGACCACGCCGCCGTCCTCCACGCCATAAACCAAGCCCTGCGCCCCGCTCCCTTGTCCCTCCTCCGCCCAGACAAGCGGGCCGTCGTACCCATGGTAGTGACTACCGTCGTGCTCGCGAAGCTGGGTTGCGCTACCCGAAGCGTAGAACTCGCCCCGACCGGCCAGGCCTCCCACCGACCCGTAGTGCGCGGGAAGCGCCTCACCACTCGGCAACCTCGGACGACCCGGGACCGCCCCCTCTGGCAGGGCATCAATCTCCTCCGGAACAGGGCCGCCGCAAGACGTCACGCCGAGCGCACCGACCAGGAGAACGGTAGTAAGGCTTCGCATGCTCACCCTCACGGCAGGGCATAGGCCAGCAATGTCGTGCCCGCGGCCACGGCCACATACTGCTTGCCGTTCTCCCCCATGTAGACAATCGGATTCGACCCGCTGATCATCTGCTCGGTTTCGACACTCCACAACTCGCGCCCGGTCTTGGTTTCATAGGCGCGAAACATCCGGTCCGACGCGCCGCCGATGAAGAGAATCCCTGCGGCAGTCGACGTGGGACCGCCCTTCTGGGAATTTGGCGCCCCAGTGAGCAGTCCGGGCGGCGCCCCCTCAACGGTTCCAAACGGGATCTTCCAGGCGATCTCACCGCTGTTGACATCGACGGCGACCAGTTGCGACCAGGGTGGCTGCCAGCAGGGCCAGCCGTCGACGCTCAACCGGTCGACGATGTGCCAGTACCGCCGACGTGATTCGGGTGGGCCCACGTACCCTCGCCGATCCGGGTTCTCACCCACCGGTTCCAGCCTGCTAATGTGGCCGGTGTCGGCATAGTTGATGATGTAGTAGCCTAGCTCAGGGTCAAACGTCCCGCCGGTAAACTCGGTACCTCCGCCCGTCGACGGAAAGACCAGCGCCCCCTCGAGCGACGGAGGCGTGTAGGCTCCCCGATTACGTCCACCGTCATACGCCATTAGTCGCTCGCGGCACGCCGCGGTGTGCTCCGGGGTAACCGTCGCGATGTCGTCCATCGTGAAATCGATCCGCCCGAAGACCGGAGGCTTCACCGGGAAGGGCTGGGTCGGCGAGTAGTACTCGCCCTGCATGTTGCCCGCCGGGACGGGACGCTCCTCGATCTCGTAGACCGGCTCGCCGGTCACTCGGTTAAAGATGAAGAGCACCGGAAACTTCGTCATGACGCCGACCGCCGGAATGACCTCGCCACCCTGCTCGACATCGAACAGGATCGGCGGCACCGGCATGTCTAGATCCCACAGGTCATGATGGATAGCCTGGAAGTGCCACAGCCGCTCACCCGTCATCGCATCAACTGCCACGATGGAATTCGCGAAAAGATTGTCGCCGGGCCGATCCATGCCGTAGAAATCGTTAAGCGCCGACCCCAGCGGCATGTAGAGAATGCCGCGCTCCTCGTCGATCGTAAAGAAGCTCCACGTATTCGCGCCACTGACTCTCTCCCACGAACCATCCAGCCAGGTGTCGTTGCCGAACTCCCCGGGATGCGGCACGGTGTGGAACGTCCACACCAGCTCGCCAGTCCGAAGGTCCCAGGCGCGCACGTCACCGGCTGGCCCCTTCGAGCCGGTCTCGTCGGCGTTGTGAACCGGAGTGAAGACTAGGTGCTTATAGATGGCTACGCCCGAACCGATCCCGTAGTGCATGTTCGGAAAGCCGTTCATGACGTCCTCGGTCTTCAGATTGACGTAGCCGTCGTTCCCGAAGTGGGCACCGGGAATGCCAGTGGCGGCGTTCAGTGAGATCAGCTCCCCTTCCTCGGTACCGAACACGATCTGCGGCGCAATACCGTTCTGCCCACCCCAGTAGGCCAGACCTCGCATCGACCCTCCGGTCCAGTGCTGCTGGTGCTCGACCGAGTCCCACTGTCCGGGCGCGGTGTAGTCCCACAGTTCTTCTCCCGTTTCCGGCACCACCGCGACCACCCGGTAGTAGGGGAACGAGAGATACAAGACGCCGTCGACCATCAACGGTGTCGACTGCGCCGGCCGAGATGGCACTCCGGGCCGCGGCATCTCGTAGCGCCAAGCTAGCTCGAGCTGATCGACGTTGTCGGCGTTGATCTCAGTCAACGGCGAATGCCGTTGATTGCCCAGATCACGCCCCCAATTACGCCAGTCGTCTTGAGCCACTACCGTCGATCCGGTAAGGGTCGCGAACACGAGACCCGCCAGGAAATGTCGCCTAATGCTGACCGCACTGTGCTTCATCGCTTCACCACTTCAGTCTGCTGAGATCGAGCCAGATTATACGCCGCGCTAGCTATACTGCCAGGATGAGCCTTGACCCTGCCCCCCCCCCAAGTCTCGGTGGATCGCCGCGTGACCGCCGGCCACCACGAAGGCGAGCCGACCCTCGACGTCATCCTGGCTCGCACCTTCCCGGTCTCTCGACAGACTCTCTGGAAAATGCTGACGACGCCCGACCGCATTGCCCAGTGGTTTCTCCCAGTGCGGGGTTCGCTGACGCTCGGAGGGCGCTATCAGCTCGACGGCAATGCCGGCGGCGACATCGTCTTGTGCCAGCCACCGAACCGACTCGGTCTGTCCTGGGACTTCGGGGATGACGTCAGCTGGGTCGAGCTCGTCCTGAACGATGACTCGACCGCCTCTCGTCTAACGCTCACGCACGCGTCACGCCCTTCCTCGCACTGGAGCGAGTACGGACCTGGCGCACTTGGCGTCGGCTGGGAGTTGGCCTTCCTCGCGCTGTCGCGTCATCTTGCCGGTGAGGAGCGCCTAGTCGAGGAGGCCTTTGCTGCCTCGCCCGAAGGTCCGACACTGATTACCAGGTCCAGCGATGAGTGGGGGCAGGCATCCCTCGCTTTTGGCACCGACGCCACCGAGGCACAGGCAGCCACTGACCGCACCACCGCGTTCTACACGGGCATTTCGGTCGACACCGAGTAGCAACACCGCGCCGCGACTATTGCGCGGCCTCCACAGTGATCTGTCCGATAGCCCAGGGATGGTCGGCGCAGTGATACAGAAATGTCCCCACCTGGTCGAAGGTGGCATAGCCCCACTCGGCGCTCTGGATGGCATCGGTCGACCAACTCCCGTCCCGCGCAGCGATGGTGTGCGCCTCTTCGCCGTTGTTAATGAACTGGACGCGGGTGCCCTGGGTCACGAGCGCGCGTACTGGATTGAACCGGTGCTCGTCGAAACCATAGCGGGTACCGCCCACCATACCTCGCACTCCCTCGACCAGCGTCGCGGTCTCAATCCGGCGGGTCCGGGTGGGCTGCGGCTGCGGCCGCTCATATCCGTCGAACGGATCCAGTATCGGCTCCCCCCTTGCCTGAATCTCGCCATCGAGCGCGAACGCCCACAGCTCCGCGCCCATCGGAATCAGCAGATACTGCGTGTTGTCGATCTCGTAGGTACTGGCCGGACCCGGCCTCACGAAGGCCCCTTCCGGGCTCGTCCGGAAGGTCCAGAGCCGATCGCCACTCGCAGCATTGTAGGCCTCTACCTGTCCGCCGGCTGACGCTCTGAACATCAACCCGCCTGCAGTCGTCAGCGGACCACTCGTGCCCAACCACGACGCCGGCATTTCGTGCTTCCAGACAATCTCCTGAGTGCGCGTGTCGACCGCCGCCAGCACTCCGACCGGATCCGGCAGTGTCAGTTCGTTGTCATCGAGTCGCCAGTGGAATGGATCTTCGAACCGGCGCGCGCGCCCGACCACGGCCCGGCCTTGAGCATAGATGTAGCCGGTCTGCGGACTGAATGACATCGGGGTAACCCGCACCCGAGGAATAGGCACGTTCGGCGCCACGATGGTGTGCTCGTTCACCATAGGCGGGGTATAGCTGCTGCAGCTGAGTTCAAAGGGCGGCGGCACCCGGTCGCGCCAGTAGGAACAATCGGGAAGAATGCTCTCAACGCCCACCGGAAAAGGCTGGGTCGCCGCCGTTTTCTGGTACTCGTCCTGCGGGACCTCGCGCTCCTCAATCTCGATCAACGGCTCCCCGGTCTCCCGATCGAATAGAAATAGGATCCCATCAGCCCGCATCGCGGCCACGGCCTTACGCGGTGCGCCGGTCCCGGTGTCGTGGTCGTAGAGCAGCAGCGGGGTCGCGATGTCAGCGTCCCAGACATCGTGCCGCACTACCTGATAATGCCACCGCCGTTCGCCTGTCTCCACGTCCAACGCCAGCACCGACGCGGTAAAGAGGTTATCGCCCTCCCGGATCTCGCCGCCGAACATTGGGGCCGGGTTACCAGTAGAGAAATAGACCAAGCCCAGTTCCGGGTCGACGGTGCCCAGCAGCCATACGCCACCGCCACCCAGTTCCCACGAGCTCGAGTCTTGCGGCCAGGTCTCGTGCCCGAACTCGCCCGGGCGCGGAACGATGAAGAACGTCCACTGGGTCTGGCCGGTTTCGGCGTCGAGCGCAATGATCCGACCCTGCCCACCGGTGTCACCGTTAGCCAGCCCAACAAACACGCGTCCCATGGCATACATCGGGGCCGAAGTCACAGCTTCGCCATCTTGGTGCGGGTCACTACCGACCCGTTCGTTCCAGACCTGTTCCCCCGTCTCCTTACGAAGGGCGATCACTTCGCCGCTCCGCAACCCCACAAAGACCAGTTCATCGCTCAAACCGACGCCCTGCCACGACGGTACCATGCCGCTGCCGTCCTCGGCCTGCCAGCGCCAGATCTGGTCCCCATTCCCCGCGTCGAGCGCGTACACATTCGCACCGCCGGTGAGATACAGCACGCCGTCCTGAACAACCGGAGTCGCACGGGAAGACGCGCCCCCCTCAAGCCGAGTCACCCAGGCCCCAGCGAGGCGTCCGATCGTCTCGGTGGAGATCTCGTTGAGGGCCGAATACCGAGTGCTCGACCGGTCTCCGCCAGCCAAAGGCCAGTCGCTGCTGGGATACCCGCCGGCTGGCCCCTGTGACCGGAGGCCGACGCCCCCGGTCAGACCAAGCGCGAGCAATGTGGCAAAGACGACGTAGCGGGAACGAGGCAGCATCTACTTCTCCTTGCGATGGCGACGGAGCTTACGATCTAAATTCGACTTTATGGGCGCAATTCGCGGCCAAGTCGCTCTAGGTTACGCGCTCCGGCCAGAATCCCGTACATCCCAATGTTCCCCTCGTGGCAGGCGTATTCGAAGATCGGACCGTCGGTCCGTCGAAGCGGCATCATGACGGTGTAGGGCGCAGTAAACACCGTGGGGTCGGTCACGGTGTATTCGTAGGTCACGGTATCGGCGTCGCGCCGGGTCAACCGCTCGACCAAGTGCAAGTTCTGGCCAGTCACCGAACTATCTGCCCGAAAGTTCGTCGTCTCGATAACCAGAGTCTCCCCTTCCCACCGCCCGCGTGACAGACCCTTCAGCTGAGCAAACGGGGGTCTCACCCGATCGTCGAGTGGGATGATGCGTGACTGATTCGCCATCTCGTTCTGGATGACTACATAGTCGGCCGTCTGGAAGATCATCGCGTTGTTGTTGTACGCGCCCGATCGCATCGGGGGGCCCGCCAGCGACGTGCCGAGGCACCGGTCGGACATCGTACGGTTTTCATACGAGTCATAGCGGTGGACCTCAGTGTGCGCACGGCGGCGAGCTAAGTCGGCCTGCCCGGCCGCAGTCCGCGGAGGGCGCCGCCCGTCCGGCGGGTCAACGATGAGCGAGGTCCGCTTGTCCGACGTTAGCTCGACCCCGCGCTCGTACCAGAACTCGTTGTAGGAGAGCACCCCGCCTTCCGATCGTGGCGCGTACCCGGCGGTGCGAGCGCCCCTCTCCGGATCGAACAGGTCGCGGTTCTGACGAGTCCGTTCCGATGCTTCGAACGCGGCGGCTTCTTCGACACCTAGCGTTTCTAGCCCCTCGAATTGCGCCGGACGTTCGAACGGCGTCAGAGTCCGAAAGGTAAACATCCCGGAAATGTCAGGATGTCCATCCACGGTCCGCATCGGCGCCCCCCCCGCGTCCTGCGCCGACACCAGCATCGGTGTCACGAGCACGCTCAGGACGAACACTGCGGCAAGACTTCGCTGACGCATCTTCAGGCTCCTTCCGGACCGGGTTGATTACTGTATGCCCCACACTAGACGTCCCCTCGCCCCCTGACAAGCGGTATCCGGGTCACCATGCGACAATCTCACCGTGGCTGAGTTCCAGCCGGCAACCGCGACACCGCGCTCGCAAAGAAGATTCGAGAGCTCGAAACGCACTTAGAGGTCTCCTTTCTCCTGCCACCCTGAGAGACTCACCTTCCCGCTACTATGGCGTCCAGATCGGTGAGGTCGCGTCCCACTTTGACTCCTAACCGTTTTAACTCCGAACCGTGCGAGTGGCGAGCTGCACCAGACGCACAGAGCAGCACCTGAGGCGTTATTGAAGGTCGCAGGATGCCCATCGGAACGCTGAACGAGGGACCGCTACACGAGGCACTCAAGCTTGAGTATCTGCACCAGTATGGACGGTCGCGCGACAGCGCGCTCGAGGTGCCCGTGGGCGACTTCGTGGCCGACGTCCAGGGTACGGACGGCGTCCTGTATGAGATCCAGACGGCCGGCTTTGGCGCCATCCGTCGAAAACTGCGGGCGCTCCTCCAGCAACACCGCGTCGTCCTCGTGTATCCGATCGCGGCACGTTACCGGATCGTAAAGCTCTCGATGGACGGGGTCAGTCCCTCCACCTGTCGCAGATCCCCCAAACACGGCCACCCAGCTCTCGTCGCCTCAGAACTCGTCTACATTCCTGACCTGCTCGCTCACCCCAACTTCGAGGTCGAGGTCGTGATGGTCGAACTGGACGAACTCCGGAGATACGATCCAAAGAGGACTCGACGGCGAGGCGGCTGGCGGGTCGAGTCGCGGGAGCTAACCCGCATTGTTAGCCGGCACCGCTTCCGCGCCCTCCACGACCTATTCGGACTGCTCCGCTCTCCGCTTCCGGAGCAGTTCACAACGGCCGAGCTGGGAGAGGCACTCGCCCAGCCCCGCCGGCTGGCGCAGAAACTAGCCTACGTCCTGCGCGAGGGCGGCGCCCTCACCATCTGCGGAAAGGAGGGCAATGCACTCCGCTATCAGCGCGCACCCCTCCCTCCGGCCGACTGACATAAGATGGAGACCTTGCAATAATCCAGTGGCTCACTCGGAGGTGCCTGATGTGTGACGAACGAACCGAATCAGCAAACGCGGACTTTCTCAGCGGACAGCGGATCACACGACGACAGTTTGGCACGGCATCGGCAGTCGCCGGGCTTGCCGCCTTGCTTCCAAGTCCGGCTAACGCTCAAGCGGTCACCGAGCATGAGATCGACATCAGGACCCCTGACGGAGTGGCCGACAGCTACTTTGTGCATCCCGCAAGCGGGACCCATCCGGGCGTGCTGATTTGGCCTGACGCCTTCGGTCTCCGACCGGCGAAACGCCAGATGGCCAAACGGCTCGCGGAGTCTGGCTATTCCGTGCTCGTGGTCAACCAGTACTACCGGTCGCAGCGAGCGCCCATCGTTAGTTCCAACGACTTCTCGGAAGTCAGCGGCATTATCCGCCCGCTGATGGGCACGCTAAACCCCGACACCCAGGTGACCGACGCCAGGGCCTTCGTCGGATGGCTCGACGAGCAGAACTCGGTCGATTCGAACCGCAAGATGGGCACGATGGGCTATTGCATGGGCGGCCCGTTTGTCATGCGCACCGCGGCCACCCTGCCTGACCGTGTCGGGGCTGGCGCGTCCTTCCACGGCGGTGGTCTCGTGACCGATGGCGAGGACAGCCCCCACCTGCTTATCCCGCAAATGGAGGCGCATCTGCTGATCGCGATCGCCTCGAACGACGATGAGAACGAGCCCGAAGCCAAGAACATACTGCGCGACGCATTCGCCTCAGCCAGCGTACCAGCCGAAATCGAGGTCTATGACGCGCTGCACGGCTGGTGTCCGCCCGACTCACGTGTCTACGACGAGGCGCTGGCCGAGCGGGCCTGGACCCGAATGCTCGCGATCTTCGAGGAGGCGCTCAGCTAGGAGGCCCATGCCATCGATGATTCCTCGCGCCTGGCTCAAGAAGCTGGCTGGGGCCTGCTCTCTCGTCGCCTGGTAGGACCAATGCCTGGGAGGGCCGGGACCTTCGGTGCCCGTTGCGCCCTGCTCTGTACGCTTGCGGCTTGGGCTTGCGTCCAGGCCTCTGCTAGCGCTCAACCTGCGCAGCCAGCCAGCACGGTCCTTCTTTCCATTGTCGGCACCACCGACCTGCACGGACGCGTGTTCTCAACGAATGGTCGAGGCGGCCTCGCCCTCCTGGGCGGCTACCTACGCAATCTCCGAGCGGCTCGAGCCAAAGACGGCGGCGCTGTGTTACTCCTCGACGCCGGAGACACGTTCCAGGGCGGGATCGAGTCCAACCTGTCGGAAGGTGCGCTCGTCATCGACGCTTACAACGCACTGGGCTATCACGCGCTCGCTGTCGGCAACCACGACTTCGAGTACGGCGCGGCAGACGGCGCGAGCGGTCCGGCGGCGACAGACATGCGGGGAGCCCTCAAGGCGGCTGCCGCCCGCGCCCGCTTCCCTTTCCTAGCGGCAAATGTGATCGACGACACCACTGGCACACCTGTGTCTTGGCCGAATGTTCGGCCTTCGACCCTGATTGAAACCGCTGGCATTCAAGTCGGCATCATCGGGGTGATGACTTACGGCGGGCTTCGCCAGACGATCCAGGCCAACGTGCAGGGGCTCAGCACACTTCCGCTGCTACCTACGGTGGAGGCCGAGGCGCGGCGCCTTCGAGAACGCGGCGCCGATATTGTTCTCGTACTCTCCCATGCCGGCGGTTGGTGCGAGCGATTCGACGACCCTCAGAACCTCACTTCGTGTGGCGACGATTCCGAGGTCTTCACCCTTGCGCAACAGCTCCCTCCGGGCCTCGTGGATGGCATCGTCGCCGGGCACACGCATGCCGGGGTCGGTCACGAAGTGGCCGGCATCCCGATCGTCCAAGCGTTCCAGCGTGGCGCCGCGTTCGCGCGACTCGACTTGCTCGTGCAGCCCGGCACCGGCGTGGTCGACAGTCACATCTTTGCCCCCCAGGGGGTCTGCGCCTTTGTCGACAGTCAGGGCGCCTGCGCAACCCCAGGAGTCGCGCGCTCAACCTATGAGGGTGAGCCCCTCCAGCCCGATCCAAACGTGGCTGCGGCAATGCGGCCACAGCTCGACTGGGTGAACACGTGGCGAACCGAACCGCTGGGTGTGACCCTGGCCACACCACTTGACCGGCGCCCTGACGGTTTCGAATCTGCGCTTGGCAACCTCTTTGCCGAGGCGCTCCTCTCGGCCGTGCCGGATGCTGACGTGGCTGTCGGACTGGGGGTCCGTCGCGGCGGCCTGCGCGCAGGTCTCCCGGCTGGCCCCCTCACCCAGGGGCTCCTCTACGACGCGTTTCCGTTCGACAACCGCGTGGTGACCTTATCGCTGACCAGCCGCGACCTCGCTGAGCTCCTGGCGCTCTCGGTGGCTCGTTCTTGGAGTGGTATTCCGAGCGTGGCCGGGATGCTGGTGCAGGTGACGTGTGCGCCGGACGGCGCTGACATAACACTGGCACGCGTTTCTGGTGAGCCCATTCACCCGGACGCACGTCTGACGGTGGCCGCGACGGATTTCTTTGGTCGGCGGGTGGGCGTCGGCGCTCTATCGGGACCGGCGGAAACCCTCCCAGCGGCGCCACTGGTGCGCGATGCAACTGCCGACTGGCTGCGAGCGAGGGGGGGGCGCCTGCACGCGGCCGAGTTCGGCGCGCCCCGTTGGCAGCCGGTCAACGGCGGTGAGTGCCTCGCCGCGAACTGACGTCTCAACGTCGCCGAGCCATCAAGACCAGGTCCGCAGAACGGTTCGGCTC
>Ga0310344_10001519_pt1 | contig 17730 bp, 12 predicted proteins | sample HC15DNA20200_MG_FD_203801 | JGI IMG/M metagenome (GOLD analysis project Ga0310344, IMG submission 203801) | Marine microbial communities from station ALOHA, North Pacific Subtropical Gyre - HC15-DNA-20-200_MG | ecosystem: Environmental > Aquatic > Marine > Oceanic | place: Pacific Ocean: North... | reverse complement strand
ATATCTAATACTTGTTATTTGAATGGAGATAATTTAGTTAGTGGTCCAATTTCGCGAATTAATAACATTAATGTTATTCCTTCTCCTTATCTTACCGGCGCAATGGATGAATTTTTTAATCATCCGTTAGTACCAATACTTGAGACTACAAGAGGTTGTCCGTTTGCTTGTGCATTTTGTGCTGATGGTGTGGCTAGCAAAAACAAAATTCATAGATACGATTCTCAAAAAACGAAAGATGAATTAAATTATATAGCGAAAAGAGTAAAAAACATGAGTGAACTCATGATGGCGGACTTAAATTTTGGAATGTATAAACAGGATATAGTTACAGCAAAAATGATTAGAGATCTCCAACAAACTTTTAATTATCCTAAAACCCTTGATGTGTCTGGTGGAAAAAATATGCCGAGAAGAATTATTGAAGTAGCAAGTATTGTAAAAGGTTGGCATTTAAATGCTGCGATACAATCTACAGATCCTGATGTTCTTAAAGCAATTAGTCGAGATAACATTTCTAGTTCTGCTTATAAGGAGTTAATTAATTTTGGAAATAATCAAAATTTTGCAAAAACATATAGCGATATAATTCTTGGTTTACCAGGCGACACAAAACAAAAGCATTTCGAGTCTATTCGTTTTGCTATAGATAATGATGTGAGTACTATTCGCATGCATCAATCTATTTTATTAATAGGAACTCCTATGGCATCAAAGCAGACTCGTAAAAAATATGTTTTAAAAACTAAATTCAGAACTTTACCTGGTACGGTTGGATATTATGAAATATTAGGCAAAAAGTATCCTATTGCTGAAATTCAGGAGATTATAATTGGCAGCAATACTTTAACAGAAAAAGAATATCTAGATTGTCGTGTAATGAATTTATTGGTCTTTACTTTTTTTAATAATTCTCAATTTGAAGAAGTTTTTGCTCTTTTAAAATCCCTTGGAGTTTCACCTATTGATTGCCTTATTTATATGAAAGATCATCCGGAACTTTATTCAAATAGCGTTCAACAAATTATTCAAGATTTTGTTGAAGAGACTACTGACGATCTTTTTGACAGTTTCGAAGATGCTCAACAAAAAGTGTTATCACCAACGATTGTAGACAAATATATTAAAAGTGAAATTGGATATAATGAATTAATAGACAATCGTGTACGATTGATTAATAATTTTGAAGATTCATGTGATCTAATTTTTAAATCAGTTAAAGCAATTTTGAAACAAAAAGCTTTGTTAAACGAAGATATAGAAGAATACTTAATTGAACTAAAACGTTTTGTATCGATAAGAAAAAAAGATCCCTGGACTAATGTTGATAGCGTTAAGAGTATGACTTTTAATTTTGACTTTGAAAGTATAAGTAATGATAAATTTTTTATCAATCCACAATCAATATCATTACTAAATAAACCTACACGATTTAATTTTTTTCACGATCAAGAACAACAAAAGTATATAAAGAATCAAGTAAAATTGTATTCTGATCATGCCGAAGGTTTAGGAAGAATGTTAGCACAATCTGATATTAGACTGTTTTTCAGAAATTTTTCGAGACCCTAGAAATTTAGTCTTTATATATTCCCGAGTTTTCTAAGTCTTTTCCTGATCTTTGTAGCAGATATGTTCCTATAGATTGGTGGAGTTAAAATTCTATTAACTTTATATCCAACTTTTCTTCCTAAAATAATATTTGTTATGTTTGGTGCTTTTGTAATTTTAATTCTAGACTTAAAGAGTTTTAAATCTTTTTGAATCATCTTCTTAATTTTAACAAAAGAAAATGGATTATTTTTATTAATTCCATAAACATCTTTGACCTGAATATTGACCTGCAAATCTTGTTTAACTATGTATTCAAATAATTTTCTATGACCATCATGCCAAGGTTGAAATCTTCCCAACATTTGTGCTGTAGGTTTTTGATTGTCCCATTTATTCTTTTTTAAAATATCTAAGAGTATGATTTTCCATACCTTTGCGTCTTTGTTAGTTACTCTTAAATTGAACCTTTTTGGTTTTGTAAATATCGGATTTATATCATCCAAATGTTTGCGAATGTGCCTACCTTTTTTAATTGTATCTACCCATACAATAAAATCGGCTTTAAAATTATTGAAAGAATCTTTATTTGGACATATAAAATCTACAACAACATTTTTTCCCTTATTAATATATTTATTTGATAATGTATTTAATCTTCTTGCTTGTCTTATTCGTCCTTCTCGAGAAAAATCCCAGTCTTTATTTATTTTTCTTATAGCATCGCCATTTATCCAAACTGCACTTAAGTCTTTATAAATTTCCCTAGCAAGAAAAGTTTTGCCCGCTCCAGGCAAACCCATAATTAATATTTTTTTTGCTTTTCTTTTTTTAATCATATAATTTTTTATTATTTTTAAAGACTTTAATAATTTTTGATAAAAATTTCACAGATTCTATTGAATATTTTCCCATTGCTGTCTCTCCAGCTAAAACTAATGCACTTGCTCCCATTTCAAGTGAATTATAAATATCGTTAGCTTCAGCTCTGGTTGGATATGGATTTTTGATCATACTTTCTAAAAAATTTGTTGCAATCGCTAATTTTATATTTTTATATTTTTTTGATTTTTTAAATATGCGCCTCTGAGTTATAGGGATATTCTCAATACCTATGTCCTTTGATAAATCTCCTCTGTCTATTAAAAAATTTTTTTGATTCTTAAAAAAAAAGTCTAAATATTTTAAGCTTACAGCTGTTTCAATTTTAAAAAATTTATTTTCTGTTGGTAAGAGTTTACAAAATCTCATCATATCTGCTTTTGAATTTGTAAAAGAAAGCGCAAAATTTTTTATATTAAATTTTTTTGCAATTTCAATAGCTTTTAAATCTTTTTCCGTAACAAAACTTAAATCAATTTTTCTATTTTTTAAATGAACTCCTTTATTATTTTCAAAAGTTCCTGGATTTGTGCAAATTAAATTTATAGTATTTTTATTTTTATTTAAAATTTTTAATTGCAATCCTTCAAACCCAACATTTAAAATATCATTTTTTTTTAAAAGATTAAAAACTTCTGCTGGGTAAAAATTAAATTTTCCGTTTTGTTTATTTATTTTCAATCTCTCTTTTTTTTTTAATTTAATTAATTTCACTTTATTAAATTTGATTCTAATTTGAGCACCTTCGGTATCAATACAAATTGGCACAGAGCAATACTTTTTTATAAAAGAAATTCTTTTTTCCAAATTTTGTAATTTGACATGAGACATGTTTAATCTCACTAAGGAGGCTTTGTTATTAATAAAATTTAAAAATTGTTTATTAATTGATGCCGGACCCAATGTGACAATAATATCTATTTTTTTCATTGAAAAATTTAATTTGAATTTTTTTATTATTTTTTTCCATTTTCTTCCTTTTTCTCTTTTTTGTCATCTTCTAATATTTGTTGCGTTTTATCTTTCCAAATGAACTGTTTTTTGTCTGGTATTTTCCAATTTTCTCCATAATACATATTTAGGTATTTTTCAGGATTTTTAGGTGAATAAAATTTCAATCCATATGATTTAATTGTATCTAATTCCAAAAGATCATTTGGAGAAAAACGCACAGGATATTTTTGTTTTGACAACAAGGATTTGGGTCTGATTTTCAACCACACTTCATCTTCTCCAATCCAATATTTTTTATCATTAATATTTTTTAACGAATAAATTTGAATATCAATATTCATTTGTCGCAATTTGAAATAAAAATGATAAGTATTAAATGAAAAAAAAGTGACAGCATCTTTTTCAGACCACTGTCCTACATTCTCTTGGATTATTGCAAAATTAGTATCAATTTTAAACGGATTTAAATCTAAAATTTTGAATTTTTTTTTCTCAATATCAATTAAAGTATAATCAATTAAAGCTGGAAAAGTATAAAAATTCTTTTGTATTAAATTAATATTTTTATAAAATTTATCAAAGTGAGTATCAATTAAACCTAGATCAATATCACCAGGCCCTCCAGCAAAAGATTCTTGCCTCACAGCACCAAGTAGTAATCCACCTCTTAAAAAAAACTTAACACCGTAAGGTTCATAAATTTTTGATAATTTTTGAATAATATCTATAGCCGTTAAATGTTTTAATGGTACAAATTTATTTATTCTAATCAATTTATAGTATTTTAATCTCAGTGGTAAATTTGTAATGTTTATCAAGATTGGAAATAAATAATTTCTACATAAATTAGAATGAATAATTAATAAAATAATTGGTTTTAAGCCTATTTTAGTTAGAATTTTTTTTATAAGAGATAAGGATCTAGCCTTTGTCAAATTTCCTAAAATTTCTTCCATTTGTACGGGCATATATTTAAAAATTTAATAATTTATAAATTTTTTAGCTTATTTGTGAAACTATACCATAAATTTTCTTAACTGAGCACGCCATGTTTAACGTTGGTGTTTTGTATGTTTTACTTCATAATGTTTGGTAAGATAATTGCAACGCAAGTTATTTGGTGCCCCCACACGGACTCGAACCGCGAACCTACTGATTACAAATCAGTTGCTCTACCAATTGAGCTATAGGGGCTCGATGGTTTATTTAGTTGATAATAACTAATTAAGCAAGTCAAATCATTAGACTTCATTTATTTTTTTCCCAAGTTATTTATATAGTGAAAAACCACTGCAGCAGAGTTTGATATATTGAGGCTCTCAATTTTTTCATTTATGTAAATTTTTAACAAAAAATCAGAATTTTTTGTAGTTTGATATTTTAACCCATAACCTTCTGAGCCAAACAATAATATTTTTCTTCCTTCCCAATCATGTTGAGTAAAATCTTTTTTACTATTTTTATCAAAACCACAAACCCAAAAATTTTTTGTTTTTAAATATTTTAATGTTGTACTTATATTAGCTACCTCAAATATTTTTATGTGTTCAATAGACCCGCTAGCACTTTTATATAAAAGTTTACTTTCGCTTGGATATGATCTTTCCTTCACAATTATACCATCTATATTAAAAGAAGCTGCACTTCTAATTATTGAACCTATGTTTCTTGGATCTGTAACTTCTTCTAAAGCTACTAATGTCATATTTTTTCTATCTTCTAATAAATTTAAATATTCTTTCAGATTAACTTCTTCAAGATGTTCTATTTCTGCTATCAAACCTTGGTGTGAAATCTGTTCTTTTGAACATAGTCTGTCTAATTCTTTTTTAGTTTTATAGAATACTTTAACATTTTTAAGCAGATTTCCATTTTGATCATGTTTATTCAAATTTTTCTTTGATTCTTCTGTTAATAGCACTTTTAATACTCTGCGGTTTGGATTTTTCAAAGCTTCTGTTACAGCATGCTTGCCAGCAATTAAAAAAGTCGTTTTTTTCATGTTTTTTCTATAATAAACGAGAATTAATAGCATATTAATTGCTAAAATCATTTATTGCTTTTGTTTATGAGAATGCTTATAAAACCTTGTTGAATGGAGCTCTATTGTATCGGTAACCTCCAAAGTTAAAGGAGGGGTACCAAAGCGGTCAAATGGGGCGGGCTGTAAACCCGTTGACTTCGGTCTTCGAAGGTTCGAATCCTTCCCCCTCCACCAAGTTCAATAGAGTTTTGGTCAATGCTTGAGTGTGTTAGGTTTGGAACGCTGCGGGTGTAGTTCAATGGTAGAACACCAGCCTTCCAAGCTGGTTGTGAGGGTTCGATTCCCTTCACCCGCTCCAGATAGAATAAAAAAGGAATTAATATAAAGAGGTAAAAAAAATGGCAGAGAAGAAAAAATTTGAAAGAAAAAAACCACATGCTAACGTTGGTACAATAGGTCATGTGGATCATGGAAAAACTACTTTAACAGCTGCAATTACAAAAGTTTTGGCTGAAAAAGGTGGAGCAGAATTTATTGCTTACGATCAAATCGATAAAGCACCAGAGGAAAAAGAAAGAGGTATCACAATAGCAACCGCTCACGTTGAATACGAAACTGATAAAAGACATTATGCGCATGTCGATTGTCCTGGTCACGCCGATTATGTAAAAAATATGATTACAGGAGCAGCGCAGATGGATGGAGCAATTTTAGTAGTTAATGCTGCTGACGGACCTATGCCTCAAACTAGAGAACATATTCTTTTGGCAAGACAAGTTGGTGTTCCGGCTATAGTGGTTTATTTAAATAAAGTTGATCAAGTTAAGGATAAAGAATTATTAGATTTGGTTGTTGAAGAAATAAGAGAACTTTTAACTTCATACAAATTTCCTGGAGATAAAATTCCAATTATTAAAGGTTCAGCTTTGAATGCTGTCGAAGGTAAAGATGAAGCTACAGGAAAAAATTCAATTTTAGAATTAATGAAGGCAATCGATGAACATATCCCTCAACCTGCTAGACCAAAAGACAAACCTTTTTTGATGCCTGTCGAAGATGTTTTTTCAATATCAGGTCGTGGTACTGTAGCAACAGGACGTGTTGAACAGGGTGTAGTTAAAACTGGTGAAGAACTTGAAATAGTTGGTATTAAAGATACAAAAAAAACAGTTATCACAGGTGTTGAGATGTTTAGAAAAATTTTAGATACAGGTGAAGCTGGTGATAACATTGGAGCTTTGCTAAGAGGTGTTGAAAGAGAAGATATAGAGCGAGGACAAGTATTAGCTAAACCAGGATCTGTTACACCACATACAGAGTTTGAAGCTCAAGCGTATGTTCTAAAAAAGGAAGAGGGTGGAAGACACACTCCTTTCTTTACTAAATATAGACCACAATTTTATTTTAGAACAACGGATGTTACTGGCGAAGTGACTCTTCCTTCAGGAACGGAAATGGTTATGCCAGGAGACGATGCTAAGTTTAATGTAAAATTAATTACTCCAATTGCAATGAATGAAAAATTAAATTTTGCTATTAGAGAAGGCGGTAAAACAGTAGGAGCTGGTGTAGTAACAAAAATTATAAAGTAAGCTACTAGGAGTGTAGCTCAATTGGTAGAGCGCCGGTCTCCAAAACCGGAGGTTGGGGGTTCGATTCCCTCCGCTCCTGCCAAAATATAAAAAGGAAAAAATGATAAACCCATTAAAATTTGTTCAGAGTGTTAAGCAGGAGGCTTTCAAAGTAACCTGGCCAACAAAAAGAGATGTTTTAATCGGATCATTAATGGTTTTTGCTTTAGCTAGTATAGCAGCTATCTTTTTTTTACTACTAGATCAAATATATAGATTTTTGTTGGATATAATTTTAACTATAAATATTTAAAGATGAAAAATTGGTATATTGTTCAGACTTTTTCTGGTTTTGAGCAAAAGGTAGCAGAAACTATCAAAGATAAAATAAAATCTAATGAAATGAGTGATAAAATTGAGGATGTTTTAGTACCTATTCACCAAGTTACTGAGGTTAAACGAGGAAAAAGGATTCAAAGAAAGAAAAAATATTTTCCTAGTTATGTTTTAGTAAAAATGGAAATGAGTAAAGAACTTTATCATATGATAAAAAATATTCAAAAAGTTACTGGATTTTTGGGAAGCACAGGATCACCAGTACCTGTTCCTGAAAAAGAAATTGATAAAATTATAGGAAGAATTAAAGAAGGATCATTGGCTCCAAAATCTCAAGTTACTTTTGATATAGGTGAGCAAGTAAAAGTTTGTGAGGGTCCATTTGCCTCATTTAGTGGATTAGTTGAAGAAGTAGACGAGGAAAAATTAAGACTAAAAGTATCAGTATCGATTTTTGGAAGACCTACTCCTATTGATTTAAAATATAATGAAGTTGAAAAGTTTTAATTATGGCTAAAGAAATAACAGGATATGTAAAGTTGCAGATAAAAGGTGGACAAGCGAATCCTGCTCCACCTGTTGGACCTGCTTTGGGACAAAGAGGAATAAATATAATGGAATTCTGTAAAGCCTTTAACGAAAGAACTAAGAGTTTTATGGGAAAGCCTGTGCCTGTTGTTATTACAGTCTACAAGGATAAAAAATTTGATTTTATAATTAAGTCACCACCAGCTTCACATTTTATAAAAGAAGCTGCCAAGTTAAAAGGAGGCTCAAAAGAACCCGGAAGAGTTGTTGTGGGCTCTATTACAATGAAACAAGCAGAAAAAATTGCTCAAGAAAAAATGAAAGATCTAAATGCTCTAGACTTAAAAGAAGCTACTAAGATAATATGTGGATCAGCTAGATCAATGGGAATTGAGGTTAAGGAATAATGAACAAAAAAACTTCTAAGAGATATAGAAAATTAATTGAATCTTCTAAAGATAAAAAACCACTATCTGTTATGGAAGCAATTCAAAAAGTAAAAAATAATTGTAATGTAAAGTTTGATGAATCTATAGATGTTTCATTTAGATTAAACCTTAAGCAAAAAAAAGAAGAATTTAATTTAAGAACTAATGTTAATTTACCTAATGGAAATGGAAAAAAAATAAAAGTAGCTGTTTTATGTGAAGAAAATAAAGTTAATGAAGCTAAAGAAGGAGGAGCAGACTTTTATGATGCAGAGAAGCTTATAAAAGATATTAACGATGGAAAAATAAATTTTGATAAACTTGTTTCTTCACCATCTATGATGTCAAAAATGGGTAAGTTAGGAAAAATTTTAGGTCCAAAAGGATTAATGCCAAATCCTAAACTTGGTACTGTCACAAATAATATTAAATCTACAGTTCAAGCACTAAAAAAAGGACAAATTGAAATCAAAAATGATAAAGATGGAAATTTAGCAGCTTCAATAGGTAAAAAGAGTTTTAAAGATGACAAAATTAAAGAAAATTGCGAAGCTATTTTGGAAACTCTAAAAAAGGAAAAACCAAGTGGTATTAAAGGCGATTTTATCTTGTCAGCTTTTCTCACTTCTTCAATGGGCATATCCTACAAACTTAAATTAAGGACTTAATTTTTATGATAAGTAAAGAGAAAAAAAAAGCGTATATAGAAGAAATGAAAGGTTTCTTTACTAAAACAAATTCTATCTTTGTTACTCACTATCAAGGTTTAACAGTTAAACAAATTGATGAACTTAAAAACGAAATGAGAAAACATGGTATAATGTTTAAAATTACCAAAAATAGAATCACTAAACTGGCATTAGAAGGCACTAAATTTAAAAAATTGGAAAATTTATTTAATGGACCAACAGCAGTTGCTTTTTCTGATGATGCTATAACATCTGCAAAAATACTAACTAAATTTGCTAAAAAAAATTCAAACTTAAAAATTATTGGTGGAATCATGGAGGAAGCTCCACTGACACTAGAAGAAGTGGCTAAAATTGCCACATTACCCACATTAAATGAAGCACGCTCTCAAATAGCAAGTATTTTGACTGCCCCAGCTAAAAAAATAATGACTATTTTGCTTGCACCTGGCTCAAAAATTGCTATTTTGGCGCACGCAAAAAGTAAAAAAGCATAATCAGGAATTTCATGGCAGACTTAAATAAAATTATAGACGAATTATCAAAATTAACAGTTGTTGAAGCTGCAGATTTATCAAAGCAGCTAGAAGAAAAATGGGGTGTTACAGCAGCAGCTCCAGTAGCGGCCGCTCCTGCAACAGGTGGAGCCGCAGCAGCAGCAGAAGAAAAATCAGATTTTACTATTTTTTTAACATCGGCTGGTGATAAAAAAATTAATGTAATTAAGGAAGTTAGAGCCATTACGGCTTTGGGTTTAAAGGAAGCAAAAGATTTAGTTGAAGGTGCTCCAAAAGAAATAAAAAAAGGTGTACCTAAAAAAGAGGCTGAGGAAGCAAAGAAAAAACTCGAGGCAGCTGGAGCTAAAATAGAATTAAAGTAGTTTTTTTTAAATTTAAATTTTTAGTTTACATTTACGAATGTAAATTTATACATGCAATTATCTTTTACTGAAAAAAAAAGTGTCAGAAAAAATTTTGGAAAGTTAAAGGAAACTCTATCAATACCTAATTTAATAGAAGTTCAAAAAAAATCTTATAATCAATTTCTATCATCAAAAGATGTTTCAGATGCTAATTTGCAAAAAGGATTAGATAAAGTTTTTAAAAGTATCTTTCCAATAGAAGAATTGTCTGAAAAAGCAACTTTAGAATATTTATCTTTCCGTTTAGAAAAACCTAAATTCGATGTTGAAGAGTGTCGACAAAGAGATCTAACTTATTCATCTGCTTTAAAACCTATACTTCGCTTAGTAATTTATGACATAGATAAAGAAAAGAATACGAAGCAAGTGCTATCAGCTAAAGAGCAAGAAGTTTATATGGGTGATATTCCTTTGATGACACCTAGTGGTACATTTGTAATTAATGGAGTGGAACGAGTAGTTGTTAACCAAATGCACAGAAGTCCTGGAGTTTTTTTCGATCACGATAAAGGTAAAACACATGCTAGCGGCAAATTACTTTTTAATTGTAGAGTAATTCCAAACAGAGGATCATGGCTGGATTTTGAATTTGATGTCAAAGATATTTTATATTTTAGAATCGATAGAAAAAGGAAATTACCAGTAACAACTTTATTATATGCTCTTGGTTATAAAAGAGAAGAAGTTTTAGATTTATTTTATACTTTCAAAACTTTCAATTACGATAAAAATTTACAACAATGGAAAACTAAATTTGATCCTAATGATTATAAGAGACCTCTTAAACTTAGAAACGACCTAATAAATGCAAATGATGGAAAAAAAATATTAAAAAAGGGTTCTAAAATTAATTTTCCTATTGCAAAAAAAATATTTGAAGAAGGGCTAAAAAATATTTTAGTTTCTTCAGAATTTTTTATAGGTAAATATATTAAAAATAATTTAGTGAATCCAACAACTCAAGAAGTCTTTTTAAAATCAGGAGGTACTATTGAAAGCGATAGTCTGGATAAAATAAAAGAATTAAATATAAACTCTTTAATAATTGCTGATGTTGATCCAATAAATAAAGGACCTTATTTAATTGATACTTTAAATATAGAAAAAAATAACACAAAAGAAGAAGCGGTGAATGATATTTATAAAGTTTTGCGTCCAGGAGAGCCTCCATCTTTTGATGTTGCTTATACAATTTTTAATAATTTGTTTTTTACTTCTGAAAGATATGATCTTTCTGATGTAGGTAGAGTTAAATTAAATAGTAAATTACAACTTAAGTGTAGTGACGATATAACTATTTTAAGAAATGATGACATAATTGCTATTATAAAACATATGTTGGATTTACGTGATGGAAAAGGAGAAGTTGATGATATCGATCATTTAGGAAACCGTAGAGTCAGATCAGTTGGTGAGTTAGTAGAAAACCAATTTAGAATTGGAATTTTAAGAATGGAGAGAGTTATAACTGAAAAGATGTCAACTTTATTAGAAGTTGAATCAGCTATGCCTCAGGATTTAATTAATCCTAGACCTATAACTGCGGCAATGAAAGATTTTTTTGCTACATCACAATTATCTCAATTTATGGATCAAACTAATCCTTTGTCAGAAATTACTCATAAAAGAAGAGTTTCTGCTCTGGGTCCAGGAGGACTTACGAGAGAAAGAGCAGGTTTTGAAGTAAGAGATGTTCATCCAACTCATTACGGTCGAATATGTCCAATAGAAACTCCGGAAGGACCTAATATTGGATTAATAAATAGTTTAGCAACATATTCAAAGGTGAATAAGTATGGTTTTATAGAAAGCCCCTATAGAAAAGTAATTGAAGGAAAAGTTACATCAACAATAGAATATCTATCAGCTGTTGAAGAATCTAAATATACTATAGCACAAGCTAATTCACTTATAGATGAAAAAGGTTCTTTTGTAGAAGAACTTGTCTCTTGTAGGAAGTCTCTTAATTTTGTTCTTGCTAAACCAGAAACAATTGAATACGTGGATGTTTCACCTAAACAATTAGTTTCAGTAGCAGCTTCACTAATTCCTTTCTTAGAAAACGATGATGCAAACAGAGCATTAATGGGTTCAAATATGATGCGTCAAGCAGTTCCATTAATAAAACCTGAGTCTCCATTAGTTGGTACTGGTATTGAGAAAGATGTAGCTATTGATTCTGGAGTAACAATTATAGCAAAGAGGGATGGTGTAGTAGATAAAATAGATGGAAAAAGAATAGTTGTGAAAGCATCCGAAAAAGATCTTTCAAAATCAGGCGTTGATATTTATAATTTACTAAAATTTCAAAAGTCTAATCAAAATACCACAATCAATCAAAAACCATTAGTTAAAATAGGCGATATTATTAAACAAGGTGATATCATAGCAGATGGTCCATCAACTAAGTTGGGTGAATTAGCGTTAGGAAAAAATGTTACCGTCGCCTTCATGCCATGGCTAGGATACAATTTTGAAGATTCAATTTTAATTTCAGAAAGATGTGTAACAGATGATGTTTTTACATCAGTGCATATAGAAGAATTTGAATTGATGGCTAGAGATACTAAATTAGGTACCGAAGATATTACAAGGGATATACCAAACATCAGCGAAGAGTCATTGAGAAATTTGGATGAATCTGGTGTTGTTTATATAGGGGCTGAGGTTAAACCTGGCGATATATTGGTAGGAAAAGTTACTCCAAAAGGAGACACTATTTCAAATCCTGAAGAAAAATTATTAAGATCAATTTTTGGAGAGAAAGCTACAGATGTAAGAGATTCATCATTAAAGATGCCACCAGGAAGTAACGGCATTGTAATTGATGTAAGAGTTTTTAATAGACATGGAATTGAAAAAGATGAGCGATCAACTGCGATTGAAAGGTCAGAAATTGAATCCGTACAAGAAGATAAAGGTGTAGAAGAAGATATCTTGGAAAGAAATATTAAAATACGTGCGCAAGAAATAATCAATAATAGAAAATTAGATAATAATTTTAATAAATTTAAAAAAGGAAGCAAAATTTCAATAGAAGATATAGAAGAAATTAGTTTAAACGATTACTGGAAGATGAGTTTTCAAGAAGAACAAACTAATAAGGATTTACAAATTTTAAAAAATCAATATCAGAAAGTTAAACAAGATATAAAAGAAAGATTTGAAGATAAGGTAGAAAAAATTAGACAGGGAGATGAATTGCTGCCAAATGTATTAAAAATGGTTAAAGTTTTTGTCGCAGTTAAAAGAAGTCTAAAACCAGGAGACAAAATGGCAGGTAGACACGGTAATAAAGGAGTTATAAGCAAAATTGTTCCAATCGAAGATATGCCATATATGGAAAATGGAAAACCAGTGGATGTTGTTTTAAATCCTTTAGGAGTCCCTAGCAGAATGAATGTTGGTCAAATTTTAGAGACTCATCTTGGTTGGGCATGCTCTGAGTTGGGCGAAAAAATTAATCAAATTATAAAACTTAACAATGATAGAGAAAGAAGAAATAATTTGATAGTTGATGTTCTTAAGAAAATATATGGTAAAGATACTTATGAGAAAAAAATTAAATCTTTAACCAAAAGGGAATTTGACGAATTGTCAACAAATTTGTCTGTAGGAGTTCCTATATCGACTCCAGTTTTTGATGGTGCTTCGGTAGATGATGTAGATAAGTTATTGCAATTAGCAGATTTACCTTCATCTGGACAAACCTCTCTTTGGGATGGCCGAACAGGAGAAAAATTTGACAGAAAAGTTACAGTTGGAACTATTTACATGTTAAAACTGCATCATTTAGTTGAAGATAAAATTCACGCAAGATCGACAGGCCCATATAGTTTAGTAACACAACAGCCTCTAGGAGGAAAAGCTCAGCTTGGAGGGCAAAGGTTTGGTGAGATGGAAGTTTGGGCTCTTGAAGCATATGGTGCTTCATACACTTTACAAGAAATTTTAACAGTAAAATCAGACGATGTAGCTGGAAGAACCAAAGTATATGAAACTATAGTAAAAGGAGACGATAAATTTGAGTCTGGAATCCCAGAGTCATTTAACGTTTTGGTTAAAGAAATTAGATCACTTGGTCTCAATATAGAAATAAATTAAAAATTATGGACAAAGATATAAGCAAATTATTTAAACCTGAAACAGTAGAAAAAAAGTTCGATAAAATTAAAATTTCATTAGCGAGCCCAGATAAAATAAAATCTTGGTCATTTGGTGAAATAAAAAAACCTGAAACTATAAATTATAGAACTTTTAAACCAGAAAAAGACGGATTATTTTGTGCTAGAATTTTTGGACCAATCAAAGATTACGAATGTTTGTGTGGAAAATACAAAAGAATGAAATTTAGAGGAATTATCTGCGAAAAATGCGGAGTAGAAATAACTAGAGCAAATGTAAGAAGAGATAGAATGGGTCATATAGAACTAGCTTGCCCAGTTGCTCACATTTGGTTCCTAAAATCACTACCAAGTAGAATATCTTTAGCAGTTGAAATGAAGCTTAAAGAAGTAGAGAAAGTTTTGTACTTTGAAAATTTTATGGTCATAGAACCAGGTCTTACAAAACTTAAGAAAAAGCAACTACTAACAGAAGAAGAATATTTAAAAGCTCAAGAAGAATTCGGAGAAGATTCTTTTCATGCTGGAATTGGAGCGGAAGCGATAAGAGAATTATTGTTAAATCTAGATTTAAAGGGCGAAAGAGATAAATTAAGATTAATATTGGCTGAAGTTAAATCCAAAGTAGCAGAAGAACGGGCTATAAAAAGATTAAAATTAATAGAATCTTTTATTAAAACTGGAAATAAACCTGAATGGATGATTTTAACATGTATTCCAGTTATTCCACCAGAACTTAGACCTTTAGTTCCTCTTGATGGAGGAAGATTTGCTACCTCTGACCTAAATGATTTGTATAGAAGAGTTATAAATAGAAATAACAGGTTAAAAAGATTAATTGATTTAAAAGCTCCGGATATAATTGTTAGAAATGAGAAAAGAATGCTTCAAGAATCTGTTGACGCCTTATTCGATAATGGCAGAAGAGGAAGAGTAATAACTGGTACAGGAAAACGTCCTCTTAAATCCCTTGCTGAGATGTTAAAGGGCAAGCAAGGTAGATTCAGACAAAATTTACTTGGTAAAAGAGTAGATTATTCTGGTAGATCTGTGATTGTTGCAGGACCTGAATTAAAACTACATCAATGCGGTCTTCCAAAAAAAATGGCTGTAGAGTTATTCAAACCATTTTTATATGCAAGACTTGATAAATTAGGATTGGCTACAACAATCAAACAAGCAAAAAGAATGGTTGAAAAAGAAAAAAGTGAAGTTTGGGATGCTTTAGAAACTATTATAAGAGAACATCCAGTAATATTAAATAGAGCACCAACTCTTCATAGATTAGGTGTTCAAGCTTTTGAAGCTAAGCTGATTGAGGGAAATGCTATAGAATTACATCCTTTAGTATGCGCTGCTTTTAATGCAGACTTTGATGGAGACCAGATGGCGGTCCATATTCCTTTAAGTTTAGAAGCTCAATTGGAAGCTAGAGTCTTAATGATGTCTACAAATAATATATTAAGCCCATCCAACGGTAAACCAATAATTGTACCAAGCCAAGACATGATTTTAGGAATTTACTATTTGTCACAATCAAAGGAAAAAATTTCTGAAGAAAAATCTAAAGGATATTTTAGTAATGTAGCTGAAATAGAACAAGGTCTAGAAACTAAAAATTTAAGTATTCATTCGACAATCATTTCAAGATTTGAAACAGTTGACGAAAAAGGAGCAAAGGTCATTGAAAAATACAAAAGTACAGCAGGAAGATTTATTTTATCTAGTATTTTACCAAAACATCATAAAATTAAGTTTTCATTAATTGATAGAATATTATCAAAAAAACATGTGTCGGAAATAATTGATATTGTTTATCGCTATTGCGGTCAAAAAGAGACAGTAATTTTTTGTGATAGAATTAAAACATTAGGATTTAAACATGCATTTAAGTCTGCAATTTCTTTTGGTAAAGATGATTTAATTATACCTAAAACTAAACAAAAGCTTGTAAATGAAGCAAAAAAACAAATTGAAGATTACGAAAGTCAATATTCTGAAGGTTTAATAACCAGAGGTGAAAAATATAATAAAGTAGTAGATGTTTGGTCTAAAACCACAGATTTAGTCGCAAATGAAATGATGAAAGAAATTTCATCAGCAACAAAAATTATGGATGATGGAAGAATTGAAACTAATTCTGTTTATATGATGGCTAATTCTGGCGCAAGAGGATCGGCTGCACAAATGAAACAGTTAGCAGGTATGAGAGGATTAATAGCTAAACCTTCTGGTGAAATTATAGAAACACCTATAACAGCCAATTTTAAAGAAGGATTAACAGCTTTGGAATACTTTAATTCAACACACGGAGCTAGAAAAGGTTTGGCTGATACAGCTTTAAAAACTGCTAACTCAGGATATCTTACAAGAAGACTTTGTGACGTAGCGCAAGATATTTCTATCACAAAAACTAATTGTGATTGCAAGACAAAAAACTCTATTACTTTATCTGAGATTATAGAGGGTGGAAATATTATAGTAAGTTTATCAGAACGTGTTTTAGGAAGAACAGCAGCTGAAGATGTAAAACATCCGATAAATGGTGAGATAATAATTAAGAAGAAAGAAATGATAGACGAAGAATCATGTGAAAAAATTGACTCAGCAGGTGTAAAATCTATTCAAGTATATTCAGTATTAACTTGTGAATCTAAAGAAGGTGTTTGTGCTTTGTCCTATGGAAGAGATTTATCTAGGGGTAAATTAGTTAGTGAGGGCGAAGCCATAGGAATGATAGCTGCCCAGTCAATTGGTGAACCAGGAACGCAGTTAACAATGAGAACTTTCCACGTTGGTGGAACAGCTCAAATCAAAGAAGAGTCACAAGTGATAGCTCATTGCGATGGTATAATTAAGATCATAAATAAAAATTTAATTGAAGATTCCAGAAAAAATAAAATTGTAATGGGAAGAAATACTCAAATATCTATCGAGGATGAAAACGAGAGACAGCTTGCTATTTATAAAGTTCCTTACGGAGCTAAACTTTTTTGTGATAATGGTGAAAAAGTTAAAAAAAATAAAAAAATTTGTGAATGGGATCCATATACTTTACCAGTAATAGCCGAAAAAAGTGGTTTAGCAAGTTACATGGATTTGGTAGATGGTATTTCATTGGCCGAGACAGTTGATGATACTACAGGCATATCATCAAAGTCAGTTTTAGATTGGAGATCTCAATCCAAGAATAGCGAATTAAAACCAAGAATTACATTAAGAGATGATAAAGGTAATGTAATTAAAAAAGCTGATGAAAATGAAGCTAGATATTATTTAGTTCCTGACTCAATATTATCAGTTAATGATGGACAAAAAGTAAGTGCTGGCGATGTTTTAGCACGATTACCTAAAGAAACTTCGAAAACAAAAGATATTACGGGAGGATTACCAAGAGTTGCAGATTTATTTGAAGCAAGACGACCTAAAGATAGTGCAATAATCGCAGAGAATGATGGTTCTATTGAATTTGGTAAAGAATTAAGAGGAAAATTAAAAGTCTCTATAGTAACTCCAGATGGACCTTCATCTTCATATTTAATTCCTAAAGGGAAGCACATCAATTTTAATCAAGGTGAAAAAATTAAGAAGGGAGAATATCTTTTAGATGGAAGCCCAGCTCCACATGATATTTTAAGAATTTTAGGTATAGAAGCTTTAGCTGACTATTTTGTTAACGAGGTTCAAGAAGTTTATCGACTTCAAGGGGTAGTAATTAATGATAAACACATTGAAACTATATTGAGACAAATGTTAAAAAA
>Ga0310344_10001518_pt1 | contig 17730 bp, 11 predicted proteins | sample HC15DNA20200_MG_FD_203801 | JGI IMG/M metagenome (GOLD analysis project Ga0310344, IMG submission 203801) | Marine microbial communities from station ALOHA, North Pacific Subtropical Gyre - HC15-DNA-20-200_MG | ecosystem: Environmental > Aquatic > Marine > Oceanic | place: Pacific Ocean: North... | reverse complement strand
TAATTCAATAAAAACTGACATAGCTAATCGTTCAACATTTGGCAACAATGAACATAACTCAGCTGAAAGATTATCTGGAAGCATTCTAACGGTTCCTTCAGAAAAATACACTGAGTTACTCCGTTTCTGTGCTTCACGGTCTAATTCAGACCCCTCTTTAACAAAAAAGGATACATCAGCAATATGAACACCAATTAAATAATTTTCATTCTCTAACTCTTCTAATGAAATTCCATCATCAACATCTCTTGCATCCCATGGATCAATTGTAAATATTAATAGATTCCTGAGGTCTATTCGATTAGGTATTTCATTATTTATATCAGTAATAGAGAATCTATTACTTTCTTTTTCAACTATATCTGGGAAATCAGGCTCTAAATCATATTTATAACAGACTACAGCCATATCATCCTCAGGACATTTAATTGAACCAATCCTTTCTACAAAGCTTGTAATAACTGGAGAGTCTGAACTTCCCCAGTCTATTACTTTCACAGAAACTATGTCTCCCTCTATCACCTCATTTGATTGTTTTTTTTCAAGGATGATCCCTCTCTTTGGAGAAACTGGTTCTATTTGTAAATTAAATTTCCCCTTATTAACTGTTACTGTTCCTATAAAAATATCAGTGGCTCTAGAAATAATACGTTGTACTATCCCCTCACTTTTATGATGTTTATTACTTTGGAGTATCGCTACTTCAACAGAATCACCATTAAGAGCACCATTAAGACTTTCGCGCCTAATAAAAATATCACTTGACATTTCTTTAGTTGTAACGAAACCATAACCATGACTAGTTAATGCTATAGTTCCTTTGAGCTTTTTAGCGGAAGAGGTCAGCATAAGAAATCCGCCTGATTTTTTCAATAGCTGGTTGGTTTTGATTAAGCCTTTTATCACATCACGAAACTTTCGATAATCCTTCTCTTTTATTCCCATAAATCTCGCTAGTTGTCGTCTCCTTAATGGCTTGCCTGAATAATTTTGAAGATATTTTATTATCTTTTTCTTCATGGGACCTTGCCAACTATTCTTATATGAATCTTGCCGCCAGAAGGTTTTTGATCTCTGCTGAGACCATAATCAATTGAAAGTATTCCAATGGATGTGGGTTGATTAATTCCTATACCAATAGCATACGGATATCCTGATTGATCTGAAATGGCGGCATCTATAAATGTGTATAATCGTGTATTTTGACCCAACTCATACCTCATTTCAAATTGATTAATCATCATCCATTCAGCAATAAAAATATCTTCACGATATCCTCTGAGAGAAGAGGCACCACCAAAACGAAATTGTTCTGATAAAGGCACCAAATTTCTACTAGAAATAGCAGAATGACCAAGATTCGAACGTATTGATAAATTCCAGTTATTTAGTATTGGCTCTATCCATTGTCCTTCAAGTCTAGCGATAGTCAGAAATTCCCTAATACTATTTTTCCTAATTATTTCACCAATTTGGAAATGAGAAGAAATAATAAATCTGTTATTAGTTAAGTTAAAATTATGTTTAAACCCTGTCGAATACCTTAAGTTTACTCCTTTTTTTCTGTATGGGTAGAGTCCAGCACTTAATCCCAAGTCAGTTATTGAAGTTATGGTTTGAGATCCACCAATTGAAATAGTCCCGAATTTAGGGAAATAGGATTCAAAAGCAATATCAGTCTGTCTCATTAAAAACATTCCATCCTGAAGAGACTGTTGAAATCCAAAAATACCACCAAAATTAATTCCTGGAATAATGGGGATCTTTTCCTGGAAAGAGAATTTTTGAGAACGATGATCTTTTCGCTTCCAATTAATATTCGTTACAGTACAATAGCCAAAAAGATTCGTGAAATTAATTGAAATATCCCCAGTTAAATGACCAATTCCACGATGATTGGGTTGATATCCAAGAATACCAGAGAAACTATTATCTAAAACGTTATTAATGGGGATAAGAAGGGCAATTTTATTATCATTATATTTTGCAAAGGACGGTTTTTCATTCATTTTAATAAACGAATGTTTAATAAACGAAGATCGCACATAAGAAATTGTTTCTTCTGATGCTGGAAGGTTTTTAAATGGATTAGTAAGTCTATTATTTATTAATGGAGCAAAATCATTGTAGCCTGAAAGAATTACAGAATCTACCTTCATTCCATAATCATGATTGTTCTCCCAAATAATTTCGATCTGACCTGAGGAATCAAACATTGCAAGAGAATACAAATTAAGATTTGAATTGAGCCGTCCATCATTAATAGCTGCTAATTTCCAACTATTTAATTTTTTTTCCACCAGTGATATAATATTAGAAGAATCAGAATTTACTATTACTGAAATAGAGTCTGATCCTTTGACACAACAAAAGATTAAAGGAAAAATAAGGAGAATTAACCTAGAACGATGCACGCAATTCTCCTGTAAAAATCAAAAAATTTGAATGTATAGAATCGTGTTGATATGTTCCATTTAGATTTAAAGCTAAGGCATCAGTTATATTAATTAGTGCGGTAATTGACCCTTTAATATTTATTCCTGGTTGCATGCCCTTTGCAGCCTCAGGTGGAAGAACTTTTACAAAATTGTTATATTGATTTACTTCTACAATTGTTAATGTGCTATTTATTCTTCCAAATAATCCCGGGAAAATTAGAGCATCAATTTCAGCCCCTCTAATATTAACATTATATAATCCCAGATAACTGTTTCCAAGATCCTTTCCAAATATGGCATCACCTCCAAGTTGTAAGGATTGGTCTTTTCTCCATTTTAGTCCAGTTTTAGAATACCACCCATCAGTTGCTCTCTCTCTTAACTTAATTGAAGATAAATGATTAAGCGCTGATCGAGATAAATCAACAACCAATCTATAATGTTCATTTAAAGGCTCTTCCCATTTAATAGAAATTAATTTTCTAAGTCTGTCTCTTGATTCTTGAATTGACTGAGATACAACTTCACGATTTGTAAGACCTTTAAGAATTATGCGCCTACGTTTTTTCCCTGGAGCATAACGTATTTCAGCCTGAGCATTAAGCCGCGATTTATTAAGTCCAACCTGATCTATAGAAGGGAAAATAATTGAATTATAGCTTGCCTTTTCACCATTAAAATCTGTAGATCCAATTACTCTAAATGTTATATCTCTAAGAAATGATTTAGAGCTCCTTAAACGTTTGTATAGACGGAAGCCTGAAACAAATCTCGTTGATGGGAATCTATTGCCTGAGGGGATATGAAATGATACATAATGCCCAGCTGGATCTTCAATATAAAGTCCAGTTATACTATCATAACGAAATTGACCTGGACCAAATGCAACAGAATCATAAACTACAATCTTTTCCTCATACAAGCTTCTTTCTAACTTGAAATCAAAACTAGCCTTAGTATTACCCCGTTTTGGCGAATAACGAATTGATCCTCTGGCCAATCTATAGTTTAGATCTTGGCGATTATCTTCAAACGATTTCAGTCGTTGTTTAAGTATCAACTTGGTAGTGAGCGACTTAATTGGACGAGTTATCAGATCAATCTCACCAAGCCAACTTTCTCCCTCAATTTTCCAATTTTCAGATTCCAAGTTTCCACTGTAATCATTCCTATTAATAAGTCCTATCTTTCCATTTATTCCTTTTTTCTCTAATTGTATACCTCCTCCTTTTTCATCAAACTTCATATCAGATGTACGTTTCTCTTCTTGCAATCTAAAATATGGGTGAAATGAACCTTTGAAAAGGGATGTAAAAAGCCGATTCCTTTGCCATTGAGAATCAAAAGAAGATTTAATTAATGAGGTTCGCTTAACATCACTTAGATCAAGTGACATTAAATTGAAAATATTGTTTTTATATGAAGACTGTAAATGTTTTTTGTATGATTTTTGTTTTTCATCCTCGTACTTTCCAACGGAAAAACTTGTATTGCTACTTTTATCAAATTCATGTGATAAAGTTATCTGTGATATATTATGACCTCTATGGTTTTTTTCAACTGATTCCCATACTCCTCGGTGAAGATTCCATTCTCGCCAGAATTCAACTTGCGATTCACGCTGTATAGCTTTGAACCCATTACCAGACCCTCTGTTTTCAGCCTTTAATAAAACTTCTCCTAGATTTCTAGGTAGATATGCCTTGTGGGAAAACAATATTTCGCCAGCCAAACCTCCAATCTGAGTTTGGTTCGAATAGAATCTATTTTGATTGAATCCTGAACCAGCAATTTCAAAAGACAAAGAAGTTTCATCATTAATGGGTAGACTTCCCATTAAGTTAGCAACTTGTTGAATTTGTGGTGAGACTATCAATTTCCATGGAACGTATAAATCAGTATGTTTATTCCTTTCAAATGAAGGAATATATTCAAAATATAGCTGTGAATTTGAATCTACACGACGAGCATACTGGCCTAAAGAACCAGCATTGTTAAACCCAACTTTGTAACGCTGTCCATCATATGATTCCAAATTATCTATATAAATAAAAATACTGTCAGATAGAACGTAAGGATTAACATCTAATCTATATTTCCCCAAAGAGTCGGGGAAAGCCAGTTGCTTTTTTATGTTTCCTTGTGTTGTTGAGTTAATTTCTAAACGATCTTCAGAGGTCATTGGATAATAAGATTCATTTGAAATATTATCAGCTTCTCTTACAAAATTGAGTGAAAGAAAACCTTGATTGTTTATTAATTTTCGAGAAGCAGAACCGACAAATACCTGGCGCTGAAATGAAAAGTCTGAATATTCATATTCAATATAGATTCTGCTATTTGAATCAATCAAATTTTCTGGTGTAAACATAATTTCAGATTGAGAATAATCGATTGTATAATCAGCTGATTCGCCTCGAATCAGCTTCTTCCCATTAAGCCACACTATTTCTGATCCAGCTGTTATAATTATCCGTCGACTACCATCTGAAGAAGTCAATTGATATGGCCCCTGATTTTGATCTTCCCCTCGAATTTCCATTTCGTAATACTTTCCCCGTGCACTTCCAATGGTAAAATCAAAAGTATTATTACTATAATTTGATGAAAGATGAACACCCTCTAACCGTCTCTCATGGCGTTGATAGCGACCATTTGTTAAAGATAGATCAATATCTCCAGCCTTAACAAATCCTGACGGATGATTTACTTCGATAAAAATTTTATCAATTTCATTTAATGAACGAGTATCACCTTCTGGTTGAATTGGTGTATTTTGGTCAGACAGGACTCCCGATATAGTCATTTCTTCACTAAGTTTTCCTTGAAGATTCAATTGAAGGCCACCGTTTAATTGTGTACCAGCACTATGAGAAAAACCTAAAGATCTTGATAATACACCGTCCGCAACAATAGGCAATACTGGCTTTATTCCTTCTGGCTTAGAAATAGTTAAAGATTTTGTTCTATTTAAAACTTTATCATCTATCTTTGGAAGAGTCTTAATACCCGAATCAATATAAAGTGGAAGATCTCCTTCTAGATAGTCATATTCAATTAAAAGCAACATTGTATCAGGAGCTGATTCATTAAATATCAAATCACCTTTAATACTTTCAACCTGGAATGATATGAAAGTACCCTTTAGAACTTTTATTTTTGTTGAGCCATCAATTACAAATCTATGAGGAAGGCTAAGAATAGAATCACCCTTAGCTAATTTCATCTCATGGATATTATTTTTAACAATTAGAGAAAGTTTCGGATTATCTGAGGCCAAAATTGCCGTAAAAAATAAAAATATAAAATACAGCCTATTCATCAATTAAAATTAATGTAGTCCAGATGGTTCCAACATCTTCTTCAATCGCATAAATTCTTTCATCTTTAATAGTTAGATCTGATATTCTTTTAGAAAAAAAGTTTTTCTGTTTAATTACTTTTTGAGAAAATCGTTCCATAATAAATAAATCACCATTGCTTCGTGATATAATCCAATCTGAATTAATACTTCCTAAAAACTGTCCACCTCCCTTTATTTCTTTTTCCCACATTATTCTTCCACTTTTATTAAAGACTAGAAACCTCTCACTATTATCAATTACACCAATATTATCTTCATCATTAATTGCTATGGCTGTAACATGGGTAAAACGATCTTCTCCGTATTTTTCATCCCCAATTACAGAAATTATTTGACCATTAAGGTTCAAGTGTTTCACTTCAGCATTGGATTCATCAGCAATTAGAATCTCACCAGAAGAATACCTTGCAAGTGCAATAGGAAACTCAATCGGTTCTTCTAATGAAAGTAGATCGATTTCCTCTATATAATTCAATTGTCGATCAAATCTTATAAGACGATGAGAATCAGAATCAATCAAGAAAATATCAAGACCATAAGATGCAATTATATCAGCCCCCGAATTAAATAATTCACCATTTTCACCCCATCCACCGACAGTCCTAACATGTGCACCATTAGGTAGAATTCTAGAAAGTAAAGACCTTTCAGAATCCATAAGGTAAATATCTGAAAAAGCTCCAATAGTTATCTTTGAAGGAGTGAACCCAACTTGATCATCCACATTATTTATACTTATAATTTTCCAATCATCCACAAGAGGCTGGCATAGCAACATTGAGTCCAGATAAAACTGAAGCAGAAAAACTAAGCTGATAAAATACTGCTTAGTCTGGAGTGAGTTTTTCCGCTCCCGCAGCGGAATCATAATCAGAAAATTTTCCTAGTTGTGTTAAAAGTATTATTCCTGTGGTGACCATAATTAAAGAAATAACCTGTGCACCACTTAGACCTAGCATGTATTTTTCATTAGTCCTTATAAACTCAATAAGAAACCTTTCCATTCCTGCAAATATAAGATAAAAAGAAAAAACACTACCTAAAGGTTTTGACTTTAATCTTAATCTACTAAGGACGAAAAATATTGATAAGCCCAATACAGCCTCATAGATTTGGGTTGGGTGAACCTCTTGGTAAGTTGGTGGGGCTCCTCTTGGAAAGCTCATCCCCCAAGGAAGATTGGTTGGTATTCCATAATCATCTCCAACAAGAAAACAACCGATCCTTCCAATGGCATATCCAAGAATAAGACATGGAGCTACTATATCAGCCCACATTAACCAAGGTTCATTTTTTTTCCTAAGATAAATAGTAACAGCCAACATACCTCCAGCTAATCCTCCTAGAAATACAAGACCGGAGCCACTAAAAATCATCGCAAGAGGGTCAGCTGAAAAAGCATCAAAATTTTCAATCATATAATAGACCTTTGATCCTCCAATTCCGCCTATAGCCGCCCAAAAAACAAGATCTCCGGCTATTTCAGGATCCTTACCTAACTTCTTTGTTTCTCGAGTAAGTAAAAAGTAGTTTGTCATAAAAGCAATCATAAGCATAAAGCCGTAAGAAGGAATTCTAAGCGGACCTATTTCAAGAATGTATGGCATCATATTAATGGCTTCCCACAGTTTGAACAGAAGTTATTTTGATATTTAATTTTTTCCCCACATTTTGTGCAAAAATTCTTTTTATTTTTTTCAGTTGGTTTTAACTCCTTCTTTTCTGAATTAAAGAATACTATTGAAATAGCTATAACTACAAACGCAAGAATTACATAGGGTTGATATTTAGGCAACCTATAGCGTTCTACAGCATATTTATTTTCATCAATCGCAAGATCTTTCGAAGGCATAACATCTAACATCTCTTGTAGAACGTCAACTGTAAGCCTTTCATTTTTATTAAAATAAGAAAATGAAAAAGTTTGAGGTGAGTTCGGAGGCAATAGATCAAAGCGTTTTCGAATATACTTTAGGCCATGGTCATCCCTAACACTATCAATATCTGATTCTGAAAAAATAAACTGGTCTGAAGCAAGAGGAATTTGGATGGCAACATGATAGGAATTTAAAAGATGATTTAGTTCAAAAGTATATTCAGATTCTCTATTTTCTTTTTTATCGAAAGGATTATAATAAAATTCAATCTGGAATTGTGGTTTAATAAAAAGATCATCAATTAATCTTCCTTTTTCGCTATTAATTTCATTCAAAGGTGATAAATCAGGTGTTCCACCTTCTTGACCCGTTCCCAATACGATATCCGCCCCTAAAGGTATGGGAGTTTTTATCCTTAAAGGAAGTTTATCTTTTTCAATCTCTCCTGTCAATATTACCAAGACGCCTGGTTTATCATAATCAGGCCAAAGAGCAATGATAAAACTCTTAAATGGACTTTCTTGGGCTTGAGATAACGTTAGAAACCCCGCGAAGAGAAGGAAAACAGTTTTGTTACGTGTTCTCAAATCTGTAAGAGTTTAGGTTTATCGACAAAGAATTTCAATGGAAAAGGTATATTTGTTTTTATTAATTTAAACTATAATAAATATCTTCTCAAGAAGTGGTCATAGCAATAATGACTATGAAATCATAAATCATATGAGCGTAAGAAACTATACCAAAACCTCTTAATATATATATCATTCCAAGTAGAATTCCAGCTAACCATCGATAGATAAAAAGAGATGAAGTAAAAACATCCCCGTATGGACCGGCAAAATGAAAAGCCGAAAAAATTATCCCGGAAATTACAATTGAAAAAACAATAGAAAATTGCTTATCCCATTGAAAAATCAACCGAAGCAAATGAAAAATAACTGCAATTGAAATGACCCTAAAGACAAACTCTTCATATAATCCAGCTCCAATAGCCAGAGTAATTTGTTGAAAAAGCTCCTTTCCCGATGGAAACATTAGAAATACTGGAACATATCTCATAAAACAATAAAGAGCTAAACCCCAAACTGTTCCTTCCGCTAACATGCCAAGGAGATAATCACTTTTGATTACTGTAATATTCCAATCTTTCTTTTGAATTAGGAATACAAACAAAAAAATTAAAATGTAGGACACACTCAAAACGTAAAATCCCCATTCCCCAAATATTGATAAAAACTGCCTCATCAAAACATCGGCACCATTACGCAATGAAATCAACTGATCTCTATTTAAGAAAAGCACCATGACTTCATACATAGCTAGAAATGGGAGTACAAAAATAAAGCTATAATAAGGAGAGCGGGAAAGAGTCCAATATGAAATTCGGACTTCCATTAAATTTTAGGAAAATGAATCTTGAAACGGAAATGCCAATCATTCATTAGAGTTTTAGTTAATCTACTTTAAATAAAGCAAGGAAAGCTTCTTGAGGCACCTCCACTTTACCTATTTGCTTCATTCGCTTCTTACCTTCTTTTTGTTTTGCCCAAAGTTTTCTTTTCCTAGTAATGTCCCCACCATAACACTTTGCTGTAACATTTTTTTTGAAAGGGCGGACTGATTCTCGGGCAATAATTTTCGAACCAATAGCAGCTTGGATAACAACTTCAAACATCTGTCTAGGTATTACTTCCTTTAAACTTTTACATAATTCCCTACCTCTAGTATAAGTCGATTCGCTATCTGTAATAATTGAAAGTGCATCCACAGCATCCCCGCCAATTAGAATATCCAACTTTTGAAGTTTACCAGGTCGAAAACCAATATGTTCATAATCAAAAGATGCATAGCCCCTCGATACAGATTTAAGTTTATCATAAAAGTCGAATACTATTTCAGATAAAGGTATTTCATATTTTAACTGAACACGTTCCTCAGAGAAATAATGGGTGTTCAAAAAAATTCCTCTTTTTGCTTGACAAAGCTTCATTAGGTTCCCCATATACTCTGAAGGTGAAATAATTTCAGCTAATACATATGGTTCATGAATTTCATCTACTTCGCCACTTGAAGGCAATTTAGTTGGGTTATCAATATCAATGACATTCCCATCAGTTTTAAGAATTTGATATCTAACATTAGGAACAGTAGTTATAAGACTAAGATCAAATTCACGTTCTAAGCGCTCTTTAATTATATCCATATGTAGCATACCAAGAAAACCACATCTAAAACCAAAGCCAAGAGCTGTTGAAGTTTCTGGTTCATATAACAATGAAGCATCATTAAGCTGTAGTTTATCAATAGAATCACGTAATCGTTCATAATCTTCACTCATAGTAGGAAATAATCCTGAAAAGATCATGGATTTCATTTCCTGATATCCTGACAAAGGTTCAGTCGCTGGATTATCTTTTGAGGTTATGGTATCACCAACTCTAAGCTCTTTAACTTCTTTTAAACCAGTAACAATATATCCAACATCTCCTGGTTCTAAGCGTTTTGCAGGTATTCTTTTTAGAACAAAATGTCCTACCTCTGTAACTTCTTGAGTTTTTTTAGTTGACATAAAACTTACTGTCATGCCAGGCTCAATGACCCCATCGAATATTCTAACATAAGGAATAGCCCCTCGATATGAATCAAAATTTGAATCAAAGATTAGTCCTCGAGGTTGATTCCCTGCTAGCTCAGTTGGAGGCGGTACTTTATCAATTATAGTTGACAATAATTCCTTAGTACCCTGACCAGTCTTTGCACTTACACGTAATATTTCATCATGTTTACACCCAATAAGATCCATAATTTGTTGACTAACCTCATCTGATCTTGATGTGGGTAGGTCAATTTTGTTCAAAATAGGAATCAATTGAAGATCATTCTCCATGGCTACATAAGCATGGCTAACTGTTTGCGCCTCTACACCTTGCGCTGCATCTACTAACAATAAAGCTCCCTCACATGCAGCAAGAGATCGTGAGACCTCATAAGAAAAATCAACATGACCAGGTGTATCAATAAGATTAAATATGTATTCCTGGTTATTAATTGTTTTGTAGCGCATCTGAATCGGATGACTTTTTATAGTTATGCCACGCTCTCTCTCTAAATCCATGTCATCCAACACTTGGGCTTTCATATCACGTTTTGAAAGCGTATTTGTTACTTCTAGCAAACGATCCGCTAAAGTTGACTTACCGTGATCAATATGGGCAATAATACAAAAGTTTCTAATATATTCAAGTTTCATAATAAAGAATTTAGTAATTTGTTTTACAAACTATGATAGCATAGTTGTCATTCTAATAACATAGCTGTAAAATCGCTGATTATAATCCCTAAAACTTAGAGTATCCAAGCCTAATAAGGAGACAAAAGTGGAAATATTTTTAGATCAACTAACTACAGCCACTAATCAATTCAGTAATATAATAGCAGGTCCACTTGTATTCATTCTTCTTGGGACAGGTCTTTTTATAACAATAACTTTGAGATTTATACAATTTAAAAAACTGAAACACAGTTTTAATGTCGTTCGAGGTAAGTATGATGATCCCGCTGATGAAGGAGATGTTACACACTTTCAAGCGCTCTCTACCGCGCTCTCTTCAACAATTGGAATTGGAAATATTGCTGGTGTTGCTCTCGCTGTAAGACTAGGTGGACCAGGAGCATTATTCTGGATGTGGGTTACAGCTCTACTTGGAATGGCAACAAAATATGCCGAATGCACACTTTCTCTTAGATATAGAGATATAAATAAGGATGGTTCTGTGTCAGGTGGGCCTATGTATTATATTGAAAAAGGACTTGGTCCTAAGTGGAAACCCTTAGCTATGGCTTTTGCCAGCTGTGCTGTTGTTTGTTCTTTTTGTACTGGAAACATGAATCAAGCAAATACTGTAGCACAAACTTTTAATTCTTACGGAATACCAATCTGGCTATCTGGTGCTATTATTGCCCTTTCTGTTGGAATTGTTATCATTGGGGGAATAAAAAGGATCGCCGCTGTAGCAGAAAAACTAGTTCCTTCCATGTCCGCGATTTACGTTGCTAGCGCCTTTTTTGTACTCGCAATGCATGCAGATCGGATCATTCCTAGTTTCCTACTTGTATTTAAAGAAGCCTTTTCATTGGAAGCAGGGTGGGGTGGACTTTTTGCTGTCATGATGTGGGGTGTTCGTAGAGGTTTATATTCTAATGAAGCCGGACAGGGCTCAGCACCAATAGCTCATGCCGCAGCTAAAACTAAAGAACCGGTACGAGAAGGAATCGTCGCTTTGATGGAACCATTTATAGACACAATTGTTATATGCTCCATGACGGGACTTATGATCATTTCAACTGGTGTTCTAGATGCTACTGATTTAACTGGAGCACAACTTACTAGAGCCGCCTTTGAGCAAGGATTTTCCTTTTATCCAATTTTAGGAAGCACCATTATCAATATTTCAGTCTTGCTTTTTGCATATACAACCATGGTAGCATGGAGTTATTACGGAGACCGCTCAATAGAGTATCTAGTCGGGAAAAAAGCTATAAAGCCTTATCGATATGTTTATGTGTTTTTCAACTTTATGGGTGCAATATTACCCCTAACTTTTGTGTGGAGTTTTGGTGATATTGCTTTGAGCTTAATGACAATTCCAAACTTGATTGGGGTTTTCTTTTTAACGACTGCACTAAAAACAATGACAAATGATTATTTTTCAAAAGAAAATTTGAATACTAATTAGGAGAAATAGATAAAAAGTGGTAGACAATAATTATTTTTTAGAGGTTGCTATCGATGCCGCCCAGAAAGCTTCCTTGGTAATTTCTAGTGAGATACAAAATGAACTAAGAGTTGATTATAAAGGTGAAACAGACCTAGTTACCAACGCTGATTTAAAAGCTGAAGAAATAATTATGGAAACTATTTCATCTTCTTTCCCAGACCACAGAATAATTACTGAAGAGTCTGGCGAAAAAGTTTCAGAATCAGAACATGTCTGGATTATCGACCCAATTGACGGAACTACCAATCTTGTACATGGCTATCCATTCTATGCCATCTCAATCTCTGTCTACAGTGGTAACAAGGCGCTTGCAGCAGTAGTAGATCATATATATCTAAACGATATCTACAGTGCTACTAATGGTGGCGGAGCGCATTGTAATGGAAAGTCTATATTTGCATCTAAAACTAATAATTTAACCAATAGTTTATTAGCAACCGGCTTTCCTTATGAGCATGACCATATCTGGGCCCATAATATTGATCTATTTAGGACTTTTACAGATTTGACTCAAGGCGTTCGACGTGCTGGATCAGCATCTCTTGACCTATGTCATGTAGCCAGAGGTTGGCTTGATGGATATTGGGAATTTGCATTAAATAGTTGGGATATTGCAGCTGGTGCTCTAATAGTCAAAGAAGCTGGAGGAACAGTAACTAATTGTAATGGTTCAAAATTTTCTGTTTTCGGAAAAGAGATTCTTTCTTCTAATGGTTTTATTCATAAAGAAATAATTGAACATTTAAACAATTAGTTAATAAGCAGAAAGCTGATTTTTACTTTTTTCCTGATTTTCAATGAGCTTATCGCATTTTATATCTATAAGATCATTGAAGGTATATTGACCATTATCTGTTACTCGACCAATTGCTGTACATGGAACTCCTAAATTCATGCATAGTCTTTCAATTTCAATCATTGATTCTTCAGATATTGATATTAAAAAAAATCCTCTAGTTTCACCAAATAACAACTCTTTATTTTCAATTTTAGTACTTAAATGAATCCTAGCACCAATATTATTACCACCTTTAATTATTGAATTAGCAATTGAAGTTGAGAGTCCCCCTTCGGAAACATTTGTTACTGATTTAATTATGCCTATTTGATTACCAGTTAATATGACTTGGCGTATCTGACGTTCCATAATTAAATCTATCATCGGTAAGGGACCTACCTCTTCACACTCCATTATACGGGCATATACAGAGAATCTAAGCTCACCTCTGTGACTACCTAGACTAAGAATAAAATCCCCTGGGTTTTTAAAAGAAGAGGAAATAGGATTAGAATCTTTGGATATTGGGCCATTAGCAATAATAGTGCTTAAAGGAAATTTGCCATTAGAATCAAAGAAAACATTAGCAGATAATACCGGAACATCTAGTATTGAAGAAGCGAATTTGATCCCCTCGCTAAATTCTCTAATATAATTATAATCATTATCGGAAAGCTTTTTAGGAAAATTAAAGGTTAATGATGCCATTTCAGGGATTACACCATGACTGACAATCTTTCTTATTGCCGAAGCAAAGGCTGCTTCGGCACCACGTTTTGCATCAAAGTTTGAAATTTTTTGTTCTTCAGCAAAACTATACATGCGATTACTATCATTTATGGAGTTTTTTGAAGTTTCTATACATTCATCAGCACTCATTAATTCTAACAAGGTATCATTAAAGGATAAAGAAGATCTCTTGGTTTTTATGGATTCTTTTATTTCTTTTCTTATTTGCACCTGATTATTTAATTCAAGATTCGTGAAATGATCATTATTGAATATCTCTAAACAGGATATTGGTAAATCTATTTTTGTGGGTTCTGGAAATCTTAATACAGGATCACTTTCACTTGAAACAGTCCCTAACGTGGACAAAGAGATTTTATATTTTATTGCAAGATTTTTAATCAAAGATTCAGCTTCTTTATTAATTATAGATGCAATGAATGTATTTTTAGATTTAATCTCCCATGTTTTATTTATTGTTATACCTTTTTGAAAAAACCTTGAAAAACTAGCTATAGAAAAAGGAATGTCATTATTCTCTACTCTTTTAATTATACAACAACCTGAACTGTAAGCTAAACCGTTAAGAAATGCGCCTAAATCTGGTTCATCAGGTGAACATGAAAACAATAAAACAAGATCACCTTTATTAACATTACTCATATGTTTCTTTTGGATTGATTTGCTTATGGCAAAAACAATAATTGAAATTTCTTGATGCAAATTTGAAAATGAGAAATAAGTCTTCATATTCTTTCTATTTGCAAATTGCTGTACCCTTCTAATTTTTCCCTTTATACCTTTAATCTCAGAATGGGGAGATTGGCAATAAAGTAAAATTTTTTCAACTTTTCCGCCTTTGCATTGAATATCATTAATTGCTCGCATAATAGTTTTATTAATTGAACTTTTATTAAATTTTGAGTTTCCAATACAATGATTTGCTGAAAATAATACCCTATCTCCTTCATCAGAGTTCACTAAAGAAGAAATTAGCTTTTCTTTAAAATGCGTTTGATACCATTTTATAATAAAAGATAATTCCCCCTCATTTGGTTCACGTCCAATTATTGTCTTAATGTTTTGAGAAATAACTTCGGAATGGTCTCTTTTTTTCAAAATATTGTTATATCCTCGACTTATTTGATTTTGCCCTATCAATAATTGATTCAGCTAACTTAATTGATACACCAACTTTTTTCTTTAGAATAGGAGGAGATGTGTTTGCAATAGAGTCTAAATCTAAAAACTCTTTAAACAGTTTAGTTTTTGTAATAGGACCAACTCCATGTAATTCATCAAAAATAGATTTTGTAACAACTTTTTTCCGTAATTGACGATGAAATGAAATAGAAAACCTATGAACTTCATCCCGTATTTTTCGCAGTAGAAATAGACCCGTAGAATTTTTAGGAATAGATTGTGCTTCAGAATGATTTGGAATAAACACCTCTTCAAGTCGCTTAGCTAAACACACAACATAAATAAAATCCATGCCGAGTTCACGAAGAGCTGAAATGGCCATATTCAGTTGACCTTTTCCCCCATCTATTAAAATTAAATCTGGAAATTTTCCTTTTTCTCTTTTTAACCTAGAGTACCTTCTATAGACTATCTCTCTAATCATAGAAAAATCATCAATGCCTTTAACTGATTTAATTTTGAATTTTCGATACTCATTTTTTTTAGGTTTTCCATCAACAAAACATACCATACCTCCTACGGCCTCACTTGCTTGCATATTCGAAATATCGAAGGCTTCAATCCGTCTAGGTGGTATTGAAAGATTTAAATCATCTTGAAGTTGACTGACAATTGTTGGAATGAGTTCTCTCCTTTTTTCTTTTTTTCTTAAATGTTCTTTAAGAAGTAAATCCGCATTCTGAAATGTAACTTTTAAAAGTCTTGCTTTCTCTCCACGTTTTGGTACCAAAAAATTTATTCGACCTTCTCTTTTTAATCTAAGCCATTCAGACAAAGTTTCAGGTTCTTCTGGAACAACTGGTAAAATGATTTCAGAAGGGACAAAGTGAGTCATAAAATAAAACTGTCTTATAAAATCAGCTAGCATACGTTGATGTGTTTCATCACGCACACCGATAAGAAAGACCTTTTCACGTCCAACAATTTTTCCATTACGTACCCTAACTACCACTCCACATGCATCATTCCCTTCATATGAAATCGCAATGAAATCCTTATCATCGAAATCGGCAGTAGTTTTACTTTGTCTTTTTGAGAAATTTTCTACAGAAATAAGTTGATCACGATAAGTTGCAGCTTCCTCAAAAAGCATTTTTTTCGATGCAAAATCCATGTCCTGCTTAAGTTGTTTTCTTATGGATCCGGTCCTTCCATGGAGAAAAGAAATAACATTATTGATCATCTTTTGGTATTCTATACTATCGACAAAGCCTTCACATGGTCCTTGGCACCTTTTAATATGATAATCAAGACAAATTGAATATTTTTTTTTATTAATATTCTCAGTATTAAGATTGTAATCACAACTTCTAATCGGAAAAATCTTGTGAATCACTCTTAAAGTGCGGCGAAGATCCTTAACATCAGTATATGGTCCGAAATACTTAGAACCATCATGAATAATTTTTCTTGTTATTAAGACCTGTGGAAATTGCTCATTTGTGATACGTATATAAGGAAATGACTTATCATCTCTCAGCAAAATATTATATCTTGGCATTTGTTCTTTTATCAGATTTGCTTCAGTAAGTAGGGCTTCTACTTCAGAACCTGTTATAATCCATTCGAAATCTTTTACTTTCCTTAGGAGTGAAAGTACTTTTGGAGCATGCTGAGCACTTTTATGGAAATAACTTCTTACTCTATTTGTCAGAACTTTTGCTTTGCCTATATATAGAGTTTTTCCCTCTTTGTCCTTTAATAGATATACACCTGGCTTTCTTGGGAGCTTATTCAGCTTAATTTTTAAATTATAAGAAACTATCATTTTAATATATTTGAGTTGTTTCCTTTTCAGAAATAAAAACTAAGCTTTATATATCTTTTGTTTTTAACAACTACACTATAAAAGTTTTCAACATTATAAATATTATCTGTTCCATTTAGAACATGATCCTTTTTAATTATTTTCATTTCTTCAATGATATACCAAGACCTGGTCCTTCTGGCAAGATCAATTTACCATTCTCAATTAGCACGCCATTAAAGGGATCATTTTTTGTTAAAATATTACCATCTAAATCAGCGTAATCAGCAAAAGGAGAAAGCATAGATGCGGCTGTAATTGCAACAGATGTTTCCACCATACATCCAAGCATAATTTTCATTCCTCTTGCCTTAGCGATTTTTATCATCTTATGAGCTTCACGAAGGCCTCCACATTTCATTAATTTTATATTGATACCATCAAAAGCATCCGCAATAATGGGGATACTATTTGAATCAATACAATTTTCATCCGCTATTATTTCTAATGGTGAATATTCTTTAAGTCTTGCTGTGTCTTCAATATTAATTGCTGGAAGAGGCTGTTCTATAAATTCTACATTACGATCAGCCAACCAATCACACATCCGTTTCCCTTCCTCTAAGTTCCAACCCTCATTGGCATCTACACGAATCAGCTTATCAGTAACTTCTCGGATAGTGGTAATAATCTGTTTATCGTGATTGCTACCTAATTTAACCTTCAATAAAGGATAAATATCCGCCTCTCGAACCTTTTGTTTAATTTTCTCTTTATCATCGATTCCAATTGTAAATGATGTCAAGCATGACACAT
>Ga0310344_10001517_pt1 | contig 17742 bp, 16 predicted proteins | sample HC15DNA20200_MG_FD_203801 | JGI IMG/M metagenome (GOLD analysis project Ga0310344, IMG submission 203801) | Marine microbial communities from station ALOHA, North Pacific Subtropical Gyre - HC15-DNA-20-200_MG | ecosystem: Environmental > Aquatic > Marine > Oceanic | place: Pacific Ocean: North... | reverse complement strand
TCATGGTGATGCCCCAATAAAAAGAGTGGGTTAGTTTTATGAGAGCAACGTTACCCGTACTTCATAACCGCTGTCAACGTGGTACAGGCTAGGCTTTGAGAGGGAATAAGTTCGGCCGATGGAAGGGCTATTAATTAAGTTTCGGGATAATATCCTCAATTACAGAGGCTTGCCTCGCAGCGCATAAAATTCGTTATAGAAAGATCATTCGTTCATATGTTTTTCCAATATCGGCATGCAGCGGCCTTCAATATATCGCTGTGGCTGATGTCGTTCTACTCCATATCTAAACGCCTTCGATTAAAAAAAAGTTACCATCTGCGTGGTCTAAACGGTTGGGTAACAGGCGCTGATACTCGGCCGAGTGATACCATGTTTTGGCTGCCGCCATGTCTGGGAATTCGACGATTACTTTGGACGGGTAAAGCCCGATTTCGCCTTCTAAGACTTCTACTGAACCACCCCTAGTCAAATATTTACCGTGGTAGGCGGCAACGGTCGCGGGGACATTCTCGATGTATTCTTTCATTTTTTCGCGGTCTCGTACGATCAATTCTACATATGCGTAAACTGCCATGGTACTTACTCCAGGAAGCAAGCGAGTTGCTTGTGATGTTAAAAAATATTACTTTAACTACCGACTAAGTCGTTGTGATAACCCTTTTAGGGTTGAAATGCGTTTCGGTCCCGTTGGGTGGGATGAAAGGAATGGTATCGGATCGTAGCGAGACCGGTCGTAAATCTTTTTGTGTAAGCGTACACCTCCATCCGGTTCATAGCCCGCTTCCACCGCCCAAATTGCGCCGAGGTAGTCCGCTTGACTCTCGTTGTCGCGGCTATATTGCGTCTCTATCGCGGTAAAGGCCAGATCTGAGATTAGGCCGTCGCTCGGTAGCCCAAGCGCGTTCAACGCCACACCACCAAGTACCCTTATGACGGCAGTTTCATTTTTATTTGACTTGCGATTATCACCGTGGTGTAGCTTTAAATGTGCAATTTCATGACCGATTAAGGCGGCCGCGACGTGCGCGTCGAGGCTAAGGATGTCGAGCATTGCGATGTTGATTCCGATCACGTTCTCACCGTTTTTCCCCTTGCCGGCGAATGCGTTTGGTTGATCACCGTCGACAATGATCAGCTCCGTGTGTATTTCAGCAACTGTCTCGATGCTCGACTTCACTGCCAAAAGGATGCGTATTTGACGCTTGTCGACCGTAGCTATGAGGCGCTTCTGTCGTGTGTGTAATTCTATCGTATCGCCGTCAGTACTGACGATTTCGCGAATATTCCATTGGTAGTTAAACGGTTGATCAATTGTGGCTGCCGAACCAACCGGTACCCATAATACAAGCGCGAGTGAGAGACCCACTATCCGCTTTCTATATTCAATAAAAAAATAATCGTCTGATGCGATTGGCGAGAAAAGTTTCGAACTAACTCTCAATTCTTTTGTTATCCTGGCGGGGCTATGTTTCGAGGCATAGTTTATATATATCTGTGCGCATTTTAAAAAACGCCGACATTTTCGATTTCGAGCTACAGACAATTGTAAACTGTTTTTGATCGATTCCGCGGACCGCGGTTCTCGCCCATATTGGGTCACCATGATAACCTGCAGTCATCATTTTTATACGAAAATAATGAAAAACAGCTAGTCATGAGTTTCAATTCCGATAGCGACGCCTCCCGGGCGGCCATCGAGGCGATCCAAGGTGGTCTTGCCACTACGGGCTACATCTGTGGTGAAAGCATCGCCACGGCAGTCTTTATTGCACAAGCTCTGGAAAAACCAGTGTTGATTGAAGGTCCGCCAGGGGTCGGAAAAACGGAGCTTGCCAAGGCTTCGGCACAATTTCTCGACAAACCGTTGATCCGCCTGCAGTGCTATGAAGGCCTTGACGAGGCTAAAGCGTTGTACGAATGGAAGTATGGTAAGCAGCTGCTTTATACGCAGGTACTTAAAGAAAAACTTGGTGATCTCATGGAAGGTGCGACTAGCCTGCAGGCGTCGATGGACCGGTTGCATGAATTTGACGATACGTTTTTCAATGAAGAGTTTCTGGAACCGCGACCGTTGCTCAAGACCCTTTGGGCGGATCAAGGCGCGGTGTTGTTGATAGATGAGGTTGACAAATCTGACCAGGAATTCGAAGCATTTTTGCTTGAGCTATTACAGGACTATCAAATTTCGATCCCAGAGATTGGAACTGTCAGGGCTAAGCACTCACCGGTGGTATTTTTAACTTCGAATAACACGCGCGAGCTCGGTGATGCGCTAAAACGACGTTGTATTCATCTATACATCCCGTTCCCCGATAGCCGTCTGGAGCGAGAGATCGTTGAATCACGTGTGCCTGAGCTTGAATCGTCACTGCGATTTCAAATTGTTAATTTCGTACAGCAATTACGTACTCTAGATTTAAAAAAGGTACCGGCTGTCAGCGAAACGATAGATTGGGCAAGAACTTTAGTACTAATGCATGCTCAGGAACTTGACCAAGACCTCGTACGTAAAACCTTGAATACTCTGCTTAAATTTCAGGAAGATATAGGGAATATCGACACAGAAATTAATGTAATGACGCGTGCCGCAGTAGATGCGCGATAGTTATTGAATGCTGCGACTCCCACGATCGTGCCATCCTGTATTCACCGGAAAGATGTAGTTATGGGTCTACGGTTGTACTTAGTGTGACTCAGGTTCTTATAGAGTTCGTCCGCGCATTGCGCGCCAGCAATATCAACGTATCTACGGCGGAGAGTCTCGACGCAGCGGCTACGGTTGATGTTATAGGGTTTAAAGACCGGGGGTTGCTTAAAGAATCACTCTCTCTGGTGTTAGCCAAATCGTCTGAGGATAAACAACGCTTTTCCGATTGCTTTGATCGGTATTTCTTTGCGACCGACATGAAGGGGATCGATGTTTTGGGTAGCGATGATCCCTCAGCTGACGATTCGCTTGATGTTGGCAACATTGTAACTACGACAGCGGACGTCGAAAGCGCAAGTACTAGCACACTTACCAGTATGGTCACTAATGAGAACCGCGCGGAACTACAGATCGCAGTTGCAAATGCCGCTCGCGAAGCAGGTGTCGCAAATATCCGATTATTTACACAACGAGGCATGTATATGCGTCGAATCTTAGAGATCCTAGGAATCGAAGCGCTTGAGGATGATATCGGGAACAGTGATTCAGTTGATCGATTGAAACTTAGTGATTTACGTGTGCAACTGATCGCAGAAGTCCGCGATCATGTCGAGAGACAGTTGTTATTATACACGGCCAATACATGGCCTGATCTACGCGAGGAAATATTGCAGCGTGTGCCTTTGTCCGCGGTTGAGGTGCGCGACTTTAAATTCATGCAAGGTTTGGTGCATAAACTTGCAAAACGATTAGTTGCTTTACACTATCGCAGGAAAAAAATCGCCCGTCGTGGTCACCTCGACGTTCGGCAAACAATTCGCCGTAACATCGAGTACGACGGTTTAATGTTTGATACGGTATGGAAACGTAAGAAAATTGACCGACCAAAGGTTGTTGCCGTATGCGATGTGTCCGGATCGGTCTCGAATGCAGCGCGATTTTTATTACTGTTTCTGTATAGCGTAACGGAAGTTCTTCCGAAGGTTCGAGCTTTTGCATTCTCGAATCAAATTGCAGAAATCACTGATCTTTTCCAGTCTGCCTCCGCTGAAGATGCAATCAGTGATGCGTTACATAAATATGGTTGGGGATCGACTGATTATGGGCACGCACTCTCTGATCTCGAGGCGACTGTCCTAGATGATATCGATCATCGCACGACGGTATTGATTATGGGCGACGGACGCTCTAATTATGCAGATCCCGGCGTTAGCCATTTGCGCAGAATTCATGAGCGCGCTCGCCGTGTTCTATGGCTGAACCCTGAGCCACGCGCATTTTGGAACTCTGGGGACTCGGAGATGCGACGGCTTGGTAGCGCTTGTGATCGAGTTGATTCATGCAGGTCGATACAGGATCTGGAACGATTAGTTAGCGAAATTATGCGCACGGCCGTATAGGTAGGCAGGTTAATCGTAAGATTCAATAACACGTAGTAGGTTCGACGAAACACAGCTGGCCGGCAACAAACACTTAAAAAGAGAGCGGATCGACACATGTTCATTACGACGTACTATGCATTTATCTTCGCGACCATTGGATTTGTTGTTTTCTTCCAAGTGCTATTCATCCGTTCGAGACGTTATGTGCAGCTAGTTTGCTCTGTTATTTGGCTTTTACCGGTGACCTATGAAATATGGGCAATTGGTCGTTGCCGTGCCGATTGTAGCGCGAGGATCGATCTGATTCTGGTATTTCCGGCCGAGGTGTTCGTACTTACGGGGGCTTCGATTTACTCATGGGTGCTCTATAAACGATACATGGGGAGCTGACATCTAGAACGGAACTAAATTTTTCCGATATTGAAGCTCCAAGTTCCAAATGGTCAATCTTGGCTGTGGCGCGATCAAATTTTAAGTAAAACTCCGGGGTTTAGAATTCCATTTGGATCTAAGGTTGCTTTTATGGATTTAAGTACATCCCCAAAAGGGCGCGGGCGTTGCTGTGCCCAGCCGTGTGCGTGCATGCGCCCAACCGCATGATGGTGGGTCACGGTACCACCCGCATCCACTAAACTCGCTGTTGCCTCCTCTTTAATCTGTCGCCAAATTTCGGCTTCACCACCGCGGGGCGCAACCCCACTAAAGGAATAATAGGGCGCCGGACCGTCTGGATACACGTGCGTGAAGCGACAGGATAAGGTTGCGCTTTCTCCCATCGTTTCTCGTAACACTCGGCCGACGCGTTTCCGCACGAGATCGTCAAAGTTAGGCCAATTATCCCAGGTGGTAGCGGTTTCGAAGGTGTCGGTAAGCAAACCAAGCCCAGCCGTAAGACCGGCATTTACCCCAATGAAGGCGTTACGCCAGGCACCGACGGGTCCAGTATGGCCGGTAGTATTACCTTGTCCGTCATCCACCATTATGTCTTCATCTGCAATGATACCTCCGTATTCGCGAGCGATCGCAACCGCGACTGCAATATTCTCACCCTGTGGCACGTCTGCAGATTCGAAGCCAATAATTACTAACGATTGCTTACCGTCTAATCCAGCATTGTTACCTGCTTCGACTGGATCAAGAATACGGAGGTTCGCAGGCCACAAGTTTGTTTGCACGATGTGACGTACCGCCGTACAGCCGGACTCCCAGCTCGGGTATATGACACCGGCCGTAGCGCGATAGCGTGGACGTTTTTGTAGTCGTAACCAACACTCACTTATGATCCCGAGTGTCCCCTCAGATCCTATTACTAGTCGGTCGGGGCTAGGGCCGGCACCGCTTCCCGGGAGTCGGCGGGATTCAAACCAGCCGGTAGGGGACAGCATCCGGGTCGATTCGACGAAATCGTCGATATGGGTTCCGTTGGTGGCGTAATGTCCGCCGGAACGTGTTGCGACCCAACCCCCGACTGTAGACCAAGGGAAGCTTTGCGGGAAATGACGTAAGGTTAGCCCATTGGGGCGTAAGGCAGCCTCTAAGTCTGGCCCTAGAATCCCGGCTTGAAAACGGCCCGCTCGGGACACGTCGTCGACCTCTAATACGTTATTTAAATTATCGAGATCGATGGTGACGGCGGCGGCGGTATCGGAAGGTACATTGACGCCCCACACCACTGAAGTACCGCCACCGTAAGGTATCGCGGTATAGCCGTTATCGTCGCACCAGCTTAAGCTTGCCTCCAGCTCGTCTTCATTCCGTGGGTGAGCGATGGCGTCCGGGGGGTTTCTAAAATCGCCCCGCAGAGCGGCGAGTAATTCAATAGGGTGGCCGCCATAGGTGTGTGTCACACGATCATTGTGGTCGGTCGTCACCCAGGCTTTATATTTGGAAGGTACTGCGATTCGCGGCTTACGCAGTTTGATCTGCGAGATATCTGGCACACGAGGCGGTGTGATTTCTGTTCCTAGACGGCTTGCCAGATTTTTTGCTGCGATATTACGTTCCTCCTGAGTAGGCTCATCTGACACGTATCCCCAAGTCCAGAAACTTCGTCGTTCTGCGCGCGCGGCCATTGCTTCCTCCTTCTAGCTTTCGATAGCGTCGGTTACTGGTTACCATCGGAACACAATGGAAAACTACGACATACAATCGGTCAATTAGATAATTTTAAACGACCAATAGAGGGAAAGCACGAGCGATATAGATCAAGCATGCGAGGTCTAGCATATTGATAACGCGTTCGCCTCGCGAGTGCCGGATGTCGCCCGCACAGATGCAGCAGCGTGCCAGGACGTATCAGGTTACACGCGCTATCATCCAGTTCGTCGTAAAACTTATAGGTAAGCAGTAAAGTGTTGTGATAATGGGGCCAGCAGAGGATGCTGGCCCCATTCTATCAATTTAAATGTTTTTCGTACTCGTCGAGTAATTTCAGAACGACATCTGAACCTTCGGAGGGTAAGGGTAGAATTCCCCGTTTCGCGCCTTTATCTGAGTGCTCTTTTATTTGGTCGGCATCGAATCCCATCGCGTAAAACATACCGACATCGATTGTCGATGGGTTGCGGCCGATTGCATCACAGGCTTTTTTGATTTCAGCCATACCACCGTCAAATTCATAGGCACCACCGATCGGCATCCAGCCATCGCAGAACTCCGCTATATGCGCTGCCGTTTTTGGTCCGGCTGCCCCACCCATTACAACCGGTAGATGTTTTTGTACCGGTTTTGGCCACGCCCAACTTTTATCAAACTGGATATGTGTGCCGGAGAAGCTGGCTTCCTCTTCAGTCCAGAGCTCGCGCATCAGCAGAATATTTTCTCGGAGGATGCTACGACGTTGTTTGAAATCCAGACCATGGTTCCGCATTTCTTCGACGCACCAGCCGTAGCCAACACCGAGTTCAAAACGTCCGTTAGAAATCATATCTAAACTGGCACATTCCTTTGCCAACCAGATAGGATCGCGTTGAGCCACGAGTGTGATACCGGTGCCGATGCGAATTTTTTCCGTTACCGCCGCGCAGGCCGCGAGCGCGACGAAAGGATCGTGCGACCGCCAGTACATTTCGGGTAGCGGAGGTGCGTTTTTCATACCACCCCATGGTGTCTCCCGACTAGTGGGTATGTGACTATGCTCTGGGAACCAAAGGGATTCGAAACCGCGGGCTTCGACTTCCTTCGCCAGCTGTATGGGTTGTATTGTCTGATCAGTAGGGAAAATCATTACACCTAAGTCCACGGGCATTCTCCTATTCGTATATTATTAGAAACTCGAAATGTACCGGTTTGGCGATTTTAGGCAAAGTCTTGCAATAAATCACGTGAGAAGGATGTATATGCTCAGATACCGTTTGACTGAGTGCTAATAGTGTCTCGAATGATTCGTAGAGGCTAAACTGTGTCAGTTCAAGCAAAAGACAGTCCGGTGGTGGCGTTGACAGACTAGGAGATACAGCGGTTTACCCTGTTGTGCGATTCGATAGCTTCTGTACGGTTGACTGCGACTTGACGTGGAATATTTAAGACAAACAAAGGAGATAAAGAAATCATGACAAAAATGTTTATTGCTATAGTGGTGAGTGGAGTGGTTGCATTATTGCCGCTCCATACAATGGCTGAGCATCACGTTAAAAAACTTGAGCGCGCGGTTGAAGGCACGGTTGATGCTGTAACTGCGCCGGGTAATATCGTCGAAGGCATTGCAAAAGATGCAGAAGAACACGGACCAGTGGTGGGGACTGTTTCAGGTACCGTTAAAGGGACTGCTAAGGCTGCTGAGCAAGTGGTTACTGGTGCGGCGAAAGTTGGGGTTGGTGCAGTTGAAGCTATTCTGAGTCCAATAACAAACGAGTAGTTTTTAGCTAACGGTGGTTTATCTTGATAGGGACTTTAATTCGGGGTGTCCTAGGGCAAGCTTTAAAGTTTGCCCCGCCACTTTCGTCCGCGCGATTTTTAAAAGTCAACTTTTAGACCTAAACTGCATCCGATAAGCCGCCACTACTAGGCGCGGATGATTTAATCAGATTAAACACTATTCCTCGTTATGGGCCAGACCGATATTTAGCTTTAGTTTTTGGACTGCGCGAAGCTTAAGCGCAACAACCGATGCCCAATCATATGTACTGCGAAGAAATACCTTAGCAGACGAATTTTTAACTAAGTAGTTGTAACGTATAGCTGGTAATTGAATTGGCAGATCCTGCGCTTTTATAAGGTAACTAGTAGAGTTCCAACATAAGAGATAACAAAATTTAGTTTACGTTTAGGGAAAAGTGAGATGAAACTTGGCGTGTTTAGTTTTAATACGGAATATACAATCCGCGCCGACGATCTGGCAGTCGCGTGCGAGGAGCGTGGATTTGAATCAGTGTGGTTTCCCGAGCACACACACATTCCGGCGAGTCGTGAGACACCCTGGCCAGCAGGAGACAAATTACCCAAGGAGTACATACATATGTCGGATCCATTCGTGAGCTGTACTGCGGCTGCGATGGCAACGATTAACTTGAAAGTCGGAACTGGTATCTCTCTCGTCGTCGAACACGATCCAATTGCGTTGGCTAAAACCGTTGCTACAGTCGACCGTCTTTCTAACGGACGATTTTTGTTCGGTGTTGGTGCGGGTTGGAATCGAGAGGAAATGGAAAATCACGGCACTCCGTATAATGAGCGTTGGAAAGTGCTCGAGGAGCGGGTAAAGGCAATGAAAGAGATCTGGACGAAAGAAGAGTCAACATTCCACGGCGATTATGTGAATTTCGATCGGATTTGGTCCTACCCTAAGCCCATTCAGAAGCCCCATCCACCCGTTATTCTTGGTACCTTCGGCTCGAAATGGGGACGGCAACGCGTCGCGGACTTCGGTGACGGCTGGATCCCGATTGATGTGTTTCACAGAGACCTCGCTGCGGACATTGCGGACTTAAACCGGCGATTAATTTCTGTAGGGCGCGACCCGGAATCAGTTTCAATCTCGATGTTTGACGTCTTTGAAACATCGGCAGACGATCTTAAACGCTTTGCCGAAATGGGGTGTATAGCGCGCGCAATTCCCCGCTGTCCTACGGAAGACCGCGACACTGTGCTTCGGTGGCTAGATAAATATGCAGAGATAGGTTCTCGAATCGGTGCGATCTGACGGCGACCTTCGGTGTACTATGTAGGTATTGACGCGACCCGTGTGGTACGCAGTAGTTTAAAAAGAACTTTGAAATGTTATATTCAGCCGCGATTAATATTTTCGATCTGGAAGATCGAGAAATGCGAAATATCAGTCTAGGAGAGTAGTTATGCCAGAAGCCTATATCATTGACGCCGTGCGTAGCCCCACCGGAAAACGTAAAGGTAGTTTGGCCGACGTACATGCGGCTGATCTTGGTGCTCATGTCATTCGAGCAATTGTCGAACGTAACGAAATTCCGGACGACGATTACGATGATGTGATTTTTGGTGCGATTGATGCTCTCGGACCGCTTGCGGGGGACGTCGCACGAACATGTTGGTTGACGGCGGGATTAAGCGAAGCTGTTCCCGGGGTTACGATAGATCGCCAGTGCGGGTCCTCTCAACAATCTGTGCACTTTGCGGCGCAAGCAGTCATGTCTGGAGTGAACGACGTGGTTATAGCAGGTGGAGTGCAAACCATGTCGAAGATTCCGATTGGATCTGCCGGTGCTGCAGGCGGTGCGTTCGGTTTTGATGATCCCTTTACCGGCTCTGCGGATTGGGTAAAGCGTTATGGTGAAGATCCGCCGACGCAATTCAAGGGCGCACAGATGATGGCGGATCGATGGAATATGTCCCGCGAAGATCTGGAGGTGTATTCACTTGAATCGCACCGACGAGCATTCACCGCGATGGACGAAGGCCGATTTGATAAGGAGATTATACCCTATGGGGGATTGGCAATGGACGAAACACCACGTCATACATCGTTAGGGAAGATGGCCGAGCTAGATCCGATTTTTGGCTTAAGTAAAATAACGGCTGGTGTAGCAAGCCAGACCTGTGACGGTTCTTCAGCAATGTTGGTTGCTTCTGAATCAGCGGTCAAAAGATACGATCTAAAACCGCGCGCTCGGGTTCATCATATGAGTGTGCGAGCTGAGGATCCGATGATCATGCTTACGGCCCCGATATCGACGACACGCTATGCGCTTGACAAAAGCGGGATGAGTCTCGAAGACATCGACCTAATTGAGGTTAACGAGGCGTTCGCTCCGGTGCCCATTGCTTGGTTGAAGGAGATTGATTATCCGCATGAGAAGCTCAACGTTAATGGTGGTGCGATCGCACTGGGTCATCCAATTGGAGCGACTGGTACCAAGTTAATGACAACCCTATTGCACGAGCTTGAACGCACGGGCGGCCGTTATGGCCTGCAAACGATGTGCGAGGGTGGTGGTCAGGCTAATGTTACGATTATTGAACGACTATAAAATTAGCCTTCTAAAAAGGCGACGTCCCGGGGTATTGTAAAATGGATAGTCTTGTCGATGTCACGTGGTTGCAGAGGCATCTGGAGGATCCGAATCTCCGGATCCTCGATTGCACGGTCGCGTTTGAGCTTGATGAGACTGGTAAATTGTCGTTTTTCTCTGGTCGGGCTGACTATGATGATGCACATATCCCCGGTAGCGGCTTTGCCGATATTCTGGGCGATCTTTCGGATACCGATAGCCCACACCAATTTACGCTTCCGAACGCGCAAAGTTTCGCCGAATCTATGGGGAATCTAGGCGTCGGTGCAGGGATTCGGGTCGTGCTTTACGACGCGACCTATACGATGTGGGCGACCCGGGTGTGGTGGATGCTCCAAGCATTCGGTTTTGATAACGTGGCTGTGCTTGACGGCGGTTTAACCGCGTGGCAAGCAGCGGGCGCGCCAGTTACAAAGGAGCCGGTTGAGCTTGAACCTAAGAAATTCACGGCGGTGTTGCGCGACGGTTGGTTTGTCGGCACTGAAGCTGTGCAAGAAGTGATTTCCGATCCAAGTTCGAATTGTATTATCGATGCTTTGATGCGGGACATGTATACCGGTGCTCAAACGCCTTACAGTCGACCAGGACATATTCCTGGAGCAATCAACATACCGGCGGTTGATGTTGTCGACCCGGATACTCGCCTGTTTCTTAGTGAGGAAAAACTGCGTGAATACTTTTCGCCCGCATTGGAAAACTTAGAACAATCGGTCATTACTTATTGCGGCGGTGGAATTGCTGCAACGGCGGATGCGTTTTTACTACGGCGACTCGGGAAGAGTAATGTCGCCGTCTACGACGGGTCTATGGCGCAATGGTCCGCTGACCCTGATCTTCCGCTCATTTTAGGTGATGAGCCGCGCTAACGTCTGAGTCTAAATTTCCCTAGCACAGGGTGCAACGATACTCTGAACGAATCACATCGAGGAATGGGACATGCTTGTAGAGCAGATCTGGACCGGCAACGCATATCGTAACTTCAATTATTTAATAGTCTGTCCGGAGACCGGTGATGCGATGGCAGTCGATCCGCTTGATCATAAAAAATGCCTCGCAACTGCCAAGGATAAGGGGTGGCAGATTACCCATGTAATCAATACGCACGAGCACTTTGATCACATTGGCGGCAATGAAGCGGTGATTGCTGCGACTGGCGCCCAGTTACTTGCGCACGTCAATGCGAAAACCGCGATTCCAGCGATGGACCGAGGCCTGAATGCTGGGGATTTGATCGAGATCGGAAAAACCGTTGAACTTGAAGCACTTGATACCCCCGGGCATACGATGAGCCACATCTGCTTGCGATCGCACTCGGAGATTCCAGCACTATTTTCCGGTGATACGTTATTCAATGCCGGTGCGGGTAATTGCCATAATGGTGGACACCCAGCGGAACTTTATACCACTTTTGCGACTCAGCTTGCGACATTACCGGACAGTACACTGATCTATCCAGGTCATGACTATATGCAGAACAACCTTGAATTTACGCTCGATCGCGAACCAAATAACGATAAGGCGAAGAAATTATTGGAAGATGTTGCGAAACAAGATCCCGACGCCGCGCTGGTCTCGACTTTGGCAATGGAAAAGGAAATCAATACGTTTTTTCGACTTAATAGTCCAGGGGTGATCAATCGCCTGTGTGAATCGTTTCCGGATTTACCTAATAATCCGGATCCAAAAACAGTGTTTTTGAAGCTTAGGGAGTTGCGAAATAATTGGTAATAACGGTTGTCCCGAAAAAAAGTCCCAGTGGTACTCGAAGATTTCTTAATTTAATCGTCATCTTGAGCCTAGTAGACCTTATCGGGTGGTTGACGTTTTATAGCATAGCGGGTGATCAACTTGAGTTTTCTGCCCGTGCCAGGTCGGCCGCTAAACATTTTCCACCCGCAAAAAAATGGTAAGCAACCCACAGACCCAGCGACCCGAAAATCATCAGGCTCCAGCGTAACGAGTCGGCACCATAATGTGGGCGGAGCGCATCGCTTAATATCCCGATCGCCCACGGTCCAGCACCCAGTCCAATGATGTTGATTACGAATAACAATATTGCAGATGCTACTCCACGCATCCGTAAACGCACTAAACTTTGCGTTTGAGCGAACACGGTGGCCTGCCAAAAATTCGATAATAGGATTGGGATCGAAAATACCGCCAACGCCCAATAGGGGTTCGATAAGATATAGGTTATGAGCCCGAAGGGTAACGCTAAAATAGATGCAGCTGCAGCTGTCCACAAGTACCAGCGCGGGTCGGCAGCGCCAAACTTATCTGCAAGATAACCGCCGAGGAAGATGCCGGCACCGCCTGGAATACCCATTATCAGTCCAAACCAGAGACCAATTTCTGTCGTTTTCATTGCGTGCGATCGGATTAGAAAAGTTGGGAACCAACTGACAACACCGTACCCTACGAACGCAGCCAAAGCTCCCCCAGCCGCGATATGTAAAAACGCGGGCCTTCGCAAAAGGAATTTAATTGTTTCCGTAAAAGCGGGTGCAGTATTTTCAACGCTGCGATTCTCAGAAAGACCGCGCTGCGGTTCACGCAATGTGAAGCGAACCAAGGCAGCTAACAGCAGACCTGGTACACCTACCACAAAAAATGCATAACGCCACCCATAGGCCTCATTTATCCAACCACCAACGAATAGACCGAACATGATACCCAAAGGGATTCCAATAGAATAAATCCCAAGTGCCGTCGCGCGTTGTTCGGGCGGGTAGTAGTCTGATATCAGCGAGTGGGCAGGAGGGCTGCAGCCGGCCTCACCGATTCCGACTCCAATTCGTGCCAAGGCGAGATGGGTGAAATTCTGTGCCAACCCAGATAGTGCTGTCATTACACTCCACAAAGCAAGCGCGAGGCTGATAATATTGCGCCGGTTACCTCGATCTGCCCATAGAGCGATAGGGATCCCAAAAACGGCATAGAACGCTGCGAATGCAAATCCAACTAAAAAACCGAGTGCTTGATCTGATAATCCAAGCTCGAGTTTGATTGATTCCATCAAAATCGAGAGGATTTGTCGATCAATAAAATTAAAAGTGTAGACTACGACAAGGACAACAAGCACATAGTGACGGACAGGGTAGGCGCTAGTCTGATTAGCTCTCAAATCCGAATCGTTCACGTGATCCCCCTAGCTACTACGATTCACTGATCTCACAGGGCTGTCTTCAATTTTTCTAACGCAGTTTCGCGTAGTGCGACTTTTCGTATCTTACCTGACGCGGTCATCGGGAACTCATCGATAAAAACAACATGTCGAGGGATTTTGAACGTTGCGACCTTTCCGCGACAATAGTTGATCACATCACGTTCACCCAACGTACTGTTTGCACTGTGCTGGACGAACGCAATTGGCACTTCACTGAGTCGCGGGTCTGGAAATCCGACGACCGCGACTTGTTGTACGCCGTCTAATAGTAAAAGCAGAGCTTCGACTTCCATCGGGTCAACGTTTTCCCCGCCCACTTTAAGCATGTCTTTGTAGCGCCCTAGGAACCGAAGGTAGCCGTCTTCTCGCAGGAACCCTGTATCTCCAGTGTGAAACCAGCCGTTTTCGTCGTAGCATGCTTTGGTTTCCTCTGGCTTCTTGTAGTAACCCATCATCAGGCTATAGCCCCGAACGAGGATCTCGCCTTGCTCACCGAGTGTGGCCTCTTTTCCCGTGATTGGATCAACAATTTTGCATTCGTAGCCGGGTGCTATGTAGCCGGAAGTTTCCGCCCGCTGCTCGACACTATCACCAAGTGAGCCGACCATAGTGGCAGGACCAATTTCACTCATGCCGTAGCCAGTGATAGTTTTCAACGGAGCTAAAACATCGGCTGCCCGGCGCACGATTGGTACAGAATTTTTCATTCCACTCACGAAAATACCCATCCGCAGGCTTGATATGTCACCATTACGCCGTTCGTGTGCTTCAGTTAACTCCTTAAGGTGTGTGTCAAATCCGTGCATGATGCTCACTCTCTCTCGCTCCGTCGTAACCATGCATTCGTCTGCATCGAAAGTCTCGGTTAATATCTGTCGTGCACCGGTTAGCATTGAAGTTAGTGCCGCTTCGGAATACGCAAACAGATGAAACATGGGCAAGTAGTTTAGGATTGTATCCACTTCCGTTATACCGAGGCGAAAGGCACGTTCCTCGACCAGACGTAGCATAATATGGCTTTGCATTACTCCCTTCGGGAATCCCGTAGTGCCCGAGGTATACATGATATATGCGGCGTCATCCGGATCCACGGCAGCTGCTCGTGTCGCGAGGACATCGTTTTTAATGCCGTTCCCGCTTGCGATCATCTCGTCCCACCCGATACATCCAGCATGATTCGGTTGACCGAATATGACCACTTTTCGTAACTCGGGAAAGTCTCGATCTGACATGGAGTTGCCGATATTGGGCAAATCTACGACATCCCGGATCATATCGAGATAGTCGATAGGGCCGGAGACGTCGTGTGAGATCAAATAATGTGCGTCGGATTGTTTAAGTATGTATTTGAGGTCGTGGGTACGGAATCGTGTATTAATTGGTACGAGTACTGCACCGATTTTTGCAACTGCGAACATCGTAAAGATCCATTCCGCACGGTTCACCATCCAAAGCGCGACATGTTCCCCAGGTTGTATCCCTAAATTGATCAACCCCTTAGCCACTTCGTCGACTCGGTGCAGGATATCTAAAAATGTATAACGTTCATCTTGAAAGATCAGGCCTTCGCGCGTACCGAAGCGATCCGCCATCGTTTGCACAAGTGATCCAAATGTCTTTTTTTGATACCAGTGTTCCATGTCGACCTCCATTTGCCAGTATGTCAGATAATAACTGACTAACTTTGTTTATTTAACAAAGTCCCCCTCGAACCACGGGAGGTGTATTTTAGATTGATCGTGTCACGACATAAGATAGTCTTTCGCCTTAAATTTTGGAGGAATTAAATGCCATTATCTCTAATCCAAACTTTTAACCCCGACAGAATTAAGGGCTACCACGCACATGTCTATTACGCTGATCCAGTCGAACGGGAGGTCGCGGCCGCGATCCGGGAAGTCGCGATGGTGTCTTATGATGTGGTGATGGGACGTTGGCGGGATGAGCCTGTTGGTCCACATCCATTACCGATGTATCAGATTGCTTTCGAAGCTGCGCTATTTCCTAATTTTGTGCCATGGTTACAGTCTGTTCATGGTCCCTTATCGATCCTTATCCATCCGCAGACAGGAACGAGCGACTTAATAGATCACAGTGCCGGTGCAATGTGGATCGGGAGCTCGATTGTGTTAAAACTAGATTTTTTTGACCGAGAAGGAAAAAGCGCTTGACGGAACAGTGCAGAGCTTGGTCCCGAGCACTAACGCAACTCTTTCCTCGTAGGTAGCCATACCCAGTGTAAAAATAAAAAATAGCCCTGAAAAGGCCATATGAGCGCACACAACCCCTAAGCAAGTCTAAAGGCTATGGCTCGTGTAAGGTTTCTAAGCGAAACTTTTCAATCTGATCTGTAATATCGGATTTGCTCAACTCTCAGGTTGGTCTGATTTTTGTTGAAAATTTAATCCGCTTCCTAGGTGTTTTTCCTGTGGCGGTCTTACAAACGAAATCAGCTGGTGTGTTTTTGATTGTGATGTAGAATTCGCCCGGTCATGTATAAGCATCCATCTTCATTAATTGTTCCAATTGAAAACCAGGTGCGGGAGTTAGACGCTAAACTCTTGTTAGCTGCCGCAGCGGCGGAAAAAGGTTTTCCTGTCATTATTGGTTCGCGGTTTTACATTCATTTCGCGTTGCCTCATCTACCCCCTAGCGTGGTTATTGCGAAAAGCATGCGAAGTGTCAGTTCTGTTACCTTAGATCTGACGCGTCGTCTTGGTCACGATGTTGTCGCTTGGGACGAGGAAGGCCTCGTACGCTTTTCCTCTCCGGAATACTACGCATGGCGCTATTCAAAGCGTGCGTTTGCAATTCCCAGGTGTTTATTTTGTTGGGGACAAGATAATGCCGATTTTTTCAAATCCTACTCCGGCTATAACGGTACGCCGATCTATGTCACTGGGAATCCGCGAATAGATTTGCTTCGATCAAACGTTCGCGGTATTTATTCCGATGAGGTTGATACCATACGTAAAAAATATGGCGACTTCATCCTCGTAAATACAAACTTTTCGTTTGCAAATAATTTCGTTGATAACCTTAATTTAGTGCAATCTAGTCCAAACAACGATAAATATAAAATCAGTCGTACTGGGCGCGGCTTGAGTCGTTCTTTCGCTAAAGGAATGGGTGACCACCAGAAGAAAATATTCGCTGCATTTCGCGAGTTAGTGCCGATGTTAAACGCTCAATTTCCAGAAAAGACGATCGTGATCCGACCACATCCATCTGAGAACCATGAAGTTTGGAGAAATATCGTACGCGATCAGAAAAATGTTCACGTTTTACATGAAGGCAACGTTGTGCCGTGGTTAATGGCGTGCGAGGTGTTGTTACATAATGGTTGCACTACAGCAGTGGAAGCGGCAGTGTTAGAGAAGCCGGCTATCGCCTATCTACCAGTGAGGGCGGAGGGCTATGATTATGAATTGCCTAATTCTCTAAGCCATCAAGCTCAAACAATACAGGAGGCGATGAAATTGCTAAATGACGTTGTTACGGGACGTTTGGGTTTGACGCCGCAAGCCGATCGAGAACGAATATTTGATCGCTATTTAGCCTCAATGGCAGGAGATTTGGCTTGTGATCGTATTGTCGATACGTTGATTGATCTTGGATACCGCGATAAATTTATACCCCGATCAGATATCGGTAATTTCTTGGTTGGTTGGATAGGTATGAACGGACGAACGTTGCTCCAACGTGTAAACATGCTGCGACCAAACTCAAGGCATTCACGCGCGCACCACTCGCATCGCTTTCCCAACATTACAGCAGCCGCGTTAACTGCCCGGATAGCGCAGATGGGCGCGCGACTAAATCGATTTTATAAAGTTCAAGTAAAATCAATATCAGAACATATCTTTTCCGTTAACACGGCTGCCTGAGGTCGTGGTACCTAAAATTATTGCGACTTTCACGCTTTTAAACCGTTCATTGACAAACTAAGCCGCACCTGATCAATGTCAACCTTCCAGTCCACTTTGTCGGTTCTGGGTCTATTTGAAAGACGTGCGCGGAATCATGAAATTCAATCCATAGCAGGTATCTCAGAGGGGCCGC
>Ga0310344_10001516_pt1 | contig 17760 bp, 16 predicted proteins | sample HC15DNA20200_MG_FD_203801 | JGI IMG/M metagenome (GOLD analysis project Ga0310344, IMG submission 203801) | Marine microbial communities from station ALOHA, North Pacific Subtropical Gyre - HC15-DNA-20-200_MG | ecosystem: Environmental > Aquatic > Marine > Oceanic | place: Pacific Ocean: North... | reverse complement strand
AGCAAAGACATTCATATAACGTTCCTGGATAATAAGGGCTTCGTCTAGGCATGGAAATCCAGCGGCCTAATGATCGGGGTATGATCACAAGGTTGATTGTGACCTTGAGGTCAGTCAGTAAGTCAATGTCGCGCATCGCTTTAGGTGCAGTTATTGGGCTCACTCTCACTTCAGCTGGACTTACGATATTCTATGCTGGGATGCAGGTCGATAAGTCTAAATTGTATACACCGATTCAGTCGGCTATAGCCTTAAATTGGCGGATCCCCATAAACATATCCAAGGGTATTTTCGCTAGCCCGGAAGAAGAATTGTCGATCGACATTAATCATGTGAATCTTCAAAGGCTCTATTTTACGAATGAGTATGCGGTCGAAAACAATGGTGGAATTCTAAATACTATTAATAGTGATTCCAGTTACGTAGCCATAAGTATTTCTGATCAGACGAATACATCTCGAGGAAAGGCAAGGAATAAGGGTAATTGGAGAGACGCACGCAGTAACAAGAAACTTGCCCTTAGAATTAGGCTTCCAGATGACAATACGATCTTGGGGATGAAGAGGTTCTCCATTCATGATCCAGCTGTAAAAGGTTATTTGTCAGAATGGATATTTCATGAATTACTGAAGTATGAAGATATAATTTCTCCTAGGTATGACTTTGTTAGAGTAAAGATAAATGGCGATGACAAAGGAGTATTCGCTTTAGAAGAGCATTTTGATAAGCGATTAATCGAAAATAAGCGCAGGCGGGAAGGAGTCATACTTCGTTTGGATGAGTCGAATCAGCTACGTGCACACTCACTTTTGAGTCAGGATCAAAAACGAAGAGATGCTCCAGATTACGAGGATAATAGCTACTCAATATCTCCTATAGACACGTATGGTGATATTCTAGAAGACTCGATCCTGTTCGAGCAGTTTGAGAGAGGAGTCAGCTTATTTGAGGCGTTTAGGCGCGGACAGCTTCCTGCAAGTCAAGTCTTTGATGTAAATCGGTTGGCGAAATTATTCGCGCTGAGTGATTTGCTAGGAGACTCTCATAATTTGAAGGCTAAGAATATAAAATTCTATCTCAATCCACTGACATCTCAAATCGAACCGATTGGCTATGACCAACATCATCCGATCGGCTATCTGAACCATCTTTTGGGAGAGAACAAGAAGCTGCTTGAGAACAGCGACTTAATTGTATGGCCCGAGCAACTGTTCAACGACCCGGTATTTTACCGGTTATACATAGAATCGTTACGTGAAGTTTCTAGTGATTCTTACTTATATAAGTTTGAAGAATCTATTAGAGACGCATATAAAAGAAGAAATAATTTAATATATAAAAGCAATCCGTTATATATCGATAACAGCTTCACTATCCTAGCTGAGAACCAAGAATATATCAGAAGACGTCTTGCGCCAGAAAAGCTAGTCGAAGCGTATTTTCATGAACACAAATATGATACCCTTACGATAAGAGTAGGTAACACTTACTCATTGCCGATCGAAGTGACGGGCCTGTACTACAGGGATGAATTGATAGAGACGGTGCAGGCTGGTCTACTCGATACGAAATTTGATTCCGAGGTGTTAGGCTTCCAGGACTTTGTGTTTTCCACTGGTGGAATTGATCAAGCGAGTTTTGACCAGACGCTACTGAGACTTGGAACGCGTTTGATGGGTGATACAGTGGAACTCACTGAGGAGATCAACCCCTGGTATTTAGCGGGACATATCGACGAGCTAAAAGATGACATATTCTTCAAGGCATCGGACCCAAGTAGCGAGATATTTCTGAGTGTTTATGAGAACAGGCTTCTATTTAATCAAGAGAAAGTAGAAGTCTCTACAGATCTTGTAATACCACATGGTTATGAGATCTACATACCAGAAGGGACTGACATTAATCTAGTGAATGGAGCTTCGATACTTTCTTTCTCCCCGATCATAGCATTGGGGACTGAAGAGCGCCCGATAAGCATTAGATCTTCGGATGGTTTTGGCGGTGGGTTGGTAATACTGAATACTAACAAGGAAACTCAGTTTGAATATGTGGAATTCAAAGGCTTATCGAATCCCAGTCAGAATGGATGGGAAATGACTGGTGGGATAACATTTTACGAAGCCGATGTGATTATTAGTAACACGCTATTCTCTGGAAATCGCCGCGGAGATGACTATCTAAATATAATCAGATCTAATTTTGAAATTCGTGAGTCCCAATTCAATGATGTAATAGCTGATGCACTGGATTCCGACTTTTCAATCGGCAGCATCACCGGGTCATCATTTGTGAATACTGGAAACGATGCGATCGATAGTTCTGGTAGTACGATTGAGATCAGTGATGTAGTAATGAGTGGAATTGGTGATAAGGGTATAAGCGCTGGTGAAAATAGCTCTGTTCTCGCAAGCAATATGTCTATAAACAATGCTGAGATTGGGATGTCTAGTAAGGATAATTCGAATCTAAGTTTCTCAAATGTTAGACTGAGTAATAATGCTATTGGCCTAGCAGCATTCCAAAAGAAATCCGAGTACGGCCCGGGTGTGATCGAAGGTGATCTTATAACGATGATTGATGTTAGCACCCCTTATTTGATCGAGCGGTTATCCTCATGTGTAATTGATGATGAGATCATTGAATCGAATCAGGAACGAATACGAGACTTGCTTTACGGTATCAAATCAGAGGTTGATTGAAGATTTGCGAAGTAGTCAACCTTGATGGAGAATCAAGGTTGATACTGACATGATCTCATCTAATTCATCTCAATATAGATATGAAAGAAAGTTTCTCGTCAGCAGTCTCTCGCGGGAAGCAGTAGAGTCGATCATAAGAGTGCATCCAGCGATGTTCAGAGAAATTTTTCACCAACGCTTCGTGAACAATATTTATTTTGATTCCCGTAAGCTCAGTAATTATCACGATAATGTTGAAGGACAGAGCAGGCGGAAGAAGGTACGCGTCCGTTGGTATAATAACTTATTTGGAAAGGTTGCTGAGCCAGTCCTAGAGATAAAGTTGAAGAATGGTGAGTTAGGAAGAAAGGTTTCCCAAGGCCTTGAGCCATTCCGAATATCCCAAGGTGCAGATCTGACTAGCGTCTGTGATTTCGATCAAGATCTCCTGAGTTCTTCATTGCCAGGCGTTAGATCCTTAGTGCCAACGTTATTGAATCGCTACTCACGAAAATACTTCATATCAAATGATGGACTCTACAGGGTAACGATTGATAGCGATCAGTCATTCTCGAGAATATATGGGAGAGGTAGTGCAAGCAAAAATCATGTAGAAGACTACAAGTCAGTAGTTTTAGAGGTAAAATATGGCATGGAACAGGATAGTAACGCTCATAGAATAACTTCCAGATTTCCATTCAGGATGACGAAAAACTCTAAATATATAAATGGACTGCAACAGACATCACAGAATCTTTTGTGGTGACAATTTATGGAGGGTTAATCTGAACTTATGAAGTCAGTTGCAGTTATTGGTGCGGCAGGTTTTGTGGGGTCTCAGATTGCGAGTTGCATCGCTAAGAGCCGGAAATACCAGCTTGTACCATTGATTCGAGGTGATGATTTAAGAGCAGGGATTGAGCGTTCTGACATTGTCATCCATGCTGCTAATTCAGGAAAGCGATTCTATGCAAAAAACAATCCTTATGAGGATTTTGTGGATAGCGTAGAAAAGACGGCAAGAATATCAGGGTTTGCGGAGCATGCTCGTTTGATACTTATCAGTAGTATCTCTGCAAGAACACAACTGGATACTGTGTACGGGAGGAATCGAAGATCCTGCGAATTAATTGCAGGTACAACGGGTTCTTTAATTGTCAGATTAGGGCCTATGTATGGTGCAGGTAAGTCTATTGGGGCCCTAAGCGATCTTCTAGAAAATCGAACTGTTTATGTCGCTGGTAGTACAAGGTATGCCTATGCTGATGTGCATTATAATGCAAGTAAGATTGTGTCTTTCCTGGGAGACAAAGAACTTTCGGGATGTATTGAATTAGGTGCCGAGAGAGGAATATCTCTTCAGGAGCTAAGAGACTTGGTTGGCTCTACCTCCCTATTTGAGGGTCAGGATGATACCCAGGTGCCTATCTCTCCTCCAGATGATGCTCCGGATATAGAGGGTGTGATAGCTTATATGGAATCACTGAAAGAGATGAAAGGACAGCAATAGATGATTGGGACTAAGAGAAGAGTGATGGGATGCTAAGAAACCTATCAATCAGACCCCCCCTCTTCTTCGCACTTTTAGCTGCGGTATCAGTTCTTTCTTTTGGTGTAGATATAAGCTCTCATCAGTTCTATAACCTGTCAGAGCTTGTACTTATCAATGGTGGTTTTTTTACCGAAGGTGGTTTTTTCGGGTATGACCACAGTCCATTTAACCCTTTGTTGTATTACATCAGATATGTAGTTCCCATTCTAGAGTATGGTGCGGTTTACATATTTCTCAGCGCGTTCATAAAATTTTGCACGCTAATTGCCGGATATAATGTGGCAAGATGGTTTGTAGATAATGACGTTGCAATGATTGTCACAACGGTATTCTTTCTTGCCTATCTCCCGCCTTCGCACGGTCTTGCTGTGAATGGGCTGTGGCTAGCTCCTGGCTTTTTCCCTGCATCACTATCTGCTTTAGCCACATTGGTCGGCATTAGACTGTTTTCAAGGGGTCGATACCTCAGTTCAGGTCTAATGTGTGCAGTCTCGATCTTCTTCCATGCCCTTTATGGCATAACTGCGATCGCCTTCTTGTTTCTTGGCTTTTTGGCGATTCTGCGAAGGAGGAATACTGAACGATTTTGGCAAGATCTTGCTGCACTCGCTTTGCCCATGATCGTTGCAGTCGCTTATATAGCGTATTTCAGGATGAATACGGGTATCAATATCGAATTTACGCATGGTATGGACGAGTGGTTCCGCTTCGCATATTCAACAGATCCTGCGGATGTATCTCTTTTGTGGACGATCCGCGAGCACGGATATGGGCTTATACCTCTAATTCTCTTGGGCGGATATATGGCCTACCAAGAAGAGAGGAAGACCGGACTTCAGCTAGTGACTCTATCAGGAGTCGCACTTCTTGTTGGATATATTCTTATTGAAATCGCCCATAGGTCCGGTGTGTTTTTTGGACCAATGTCTGAGATGTTTGTAGCCACACAATTACGGAGGGGGGTGTGGATCGTCGCCTTATTCTCAACGATCCAGATTGCAAAGAATTTATATGAGGTAAGGGAAATAATATTTAGTAGTAAGCTCTATATTATATTACTAGCATTTGCAATTGCGACGTATCTGATACCATCCGTCATTGGCGTAATAATTGTGGTTTCGTCACTGACTGCTCTGAGGATGCGGCCAGTAGTCATAGCGTGGTGGCTAGCTACCATATCAATGGCGGCCCTGTACAGTTTTGGCGAAGGGCTAGATGTAGCATGGCAAGCTAAGTTGTTCGCCTACAATCTATTATTTACGGTTGGTGTGTTTGTATTAATGATGGGCATGAGATATGGGAAACAAGATAGATACTTAGCTTTTGCTACGGCAGTACTATCTGCGATTGTGATATCTTATACAGGGCAAGGCATTATAAATGATAGGATTGCAGATAATATATCTGTATTAGCAAGTAATGGTGTGTTCTCAAAGACAGATACAGGTGTAATCAGTAATGCTATAGGTTACTTTCGTTATGACGAAGCCGCGGATCGTTGTATGCGACAGCGATCTAATGTGGTATCAGATCAGAATATTGTATTGCCTGTGACGGGAGCGAGGAATACAAGAAATGGTTTATTTTCAGCATATGGACAGGTATTTGGTTACTATAATCCAATGTATTCTAGAAAAGATTATGAACTTTCATTACTCAGTTTAAGTTCAATAATCGGTGCTGAAGCTGTCGATTCATTTTTTGACAGAAATACGTATTTCAATAAATCAGAAATGGATCGGTACTTTTTGAATGCATATTTCAATCTACCCATGGCCCGGTTAAGAGGTCTCAGAGATGGGGTAGGGTTAAGGTTTTATCTAGTCGATGTAGATAGAAGTGATTTAGATAATGCTTTCATCTGTAAGGGTGACCATTATTACGTTTATGATTTAAATATTCTCTAGGCGGATCAGAGATCTCGCTCAAAGAGTAGTAGCCCCAAATATGCCAAAATATGCGACTAATGAGGAACGAACAGCTCAATATCATGAGCAATTCAATAGAGAGAAGACCCTGCGGCTTCTTCTAACTGAAGAAAACCCGGTCATTTTTGATGTAGGTGCGAATGTTGGGACAACGTTGAGGGAATTCAAAGAATGGTGGCCCGGTGCAAAGGTCCATTGCTTTGAGCCCCAAGAAGAATGTTGGGCCGAGCTTGAAGGTGGTGCCCTCAGATATCCAGGTGGACAAGTTGTTCTTAACCAGTGCGCCGTCGGCAGTATCAAGAGTGAGCAAGCAGTGTTTTATACCCATAATATTAGCAGAGGGATTTCCGGCTTCCACAAAATCAATCTAGAGAGCAATGACTCTATCAAGTTGAATCAAGTCAAGGATTCGGGTGAACTGGAACTAACTAAGTATGAACAAGGATTAAACCAGGAGCGATCAGTCGAAGTGATCCGGCTTGATGACTACATGAAAGAAGTTGGAATTGAAGATATCAATCTCCTGAAGATCGATACTCAGGGTTTTGAACCAGAGGTTTTAGAAGGGCTAGGGAGTCGACTGCAAAATGTCGATGTAGTCCTGACTGAATTGATGTTCTACGATTATTACCAACGGAGTCTCTCTTTCAGCGATATAGAGAAGTGGCTCCTGCCAGCTGGCTTGCACCTTTATGATATCAATCACATTTCGAGAAACCCCATGAATGGTAGGACTGACTGGGTAGACGTGATTTATGTGAACGAGCGAGTCCAGCGTGGTAAATAATGTTCTAAAGGGTAAGCTGCGTGAGGGATCTCTCACCATAGGATCTTGGATCACTATAGGTCATGGGTCTATCGCGGAGATAATGGCCATGGCTGGGTATGATTGGCTTGTTATAGACCTTGAACATTCAACGATCGATATAGGGATTGCCGGAGAGCTAATCCGCACTATAGACCTTTGTGGAGTTACACCATTGGTGCGCTTGACTTCTAATTCTGCTGATCAGATTAAGCAGGTTATGGATGCGGGTGCACATGGGATCATTGTACCGATGGTTACATCGGTAGAAGATGCTGAGTTTGCGGTTGCTGCTACTCGGTATGCACCCTTGGGTACTAGGGGGGTTGGTTTAGCACGAGCACATGGCTACGGCCCAAGATTTTCCGAATATCTTAAGTGGCAATCAGATGGCCCGGTTGTAATCCTTCAAATCGAACACGAAGAAGCACTTGATGACCTGGAAGCTATCTTGGCAGTATCTGGAGTGGATGGCCTAATAATTGGACCGTATGACCTATCTTGTTCAATGGGTATTCCTGGTCGATTTGAAGACCCTCGATTGATCAAGGCCATGACACACATCCGCGATACCGCTATCAACGTAGGGTGTCCTGCGGGTCTCCACGTAGTTGAACCTGATGTAGGTGAATTGAGGCAGGCTATTGATGAGGGCTATACATTCATCGCGTACAGTGTGGACATTAGGATGCTGGATACAGCTATGCGAGATGGCTTGAAAACACTACGCTCTAAGCATGATACTTGAGCAGGCTTGTCACTCCGGATGTTGAGTGAAAGGCGCATCAATCAGTTGAATAACCCTCTTTTGCTTCCCGGCCCCGACTATACGACATGAAGGCAATTGGGATCATCCCAGCTCGGCTAGCGGCTACACGCTTTCCTAACAAGCCGATGGCTCAAATCTATGGTATGCCAATGGTTGGTCACTGTTATCATAGAACTCGCCTCAGCGAAGGGATCGAAGCCACATATGTCGCGACTTGTGATCCTGAGATAGCTGACTATGTAGAGAGTATCGGTGGTCTTTCTGTAGCCACAGCAGATACACACAATCGAGCTACAACCCGCACAGCTGAAGCCGTTGAACATATTGAGCAGTCTAGTGGAGAAGAAATTGAGATTGTGGTTATGGTCCAGGGTGATGAGCCATTGACTCGGCCAGAAACGATTACAGAAACATTAAGCCATTTTGTGGATCCAAGCGTGAATATCGTCAACATCATGGGACGATTAGATGGTCTCGAGCAGTTTCTCGACAAAAATAATGTGAAGGTAGTGGTCGACCGTAATCACGATGCTCTGTATTTCTCACGTGAACCCATCCCTTCTCCTTGGAAAGGCATTGAGGATATTCCCGTGTATGTGCAGACAGGCGTCATCGCGTTTCGTAGAGCTGCCCTAATGGACTTTAATAAGTTGCCCGAGAGCATGCTTGAGCAGGTAGAGTCTGTCGATATGAATCGTGTGCTAGAATTTGGGGGCAAGATCCGGATGGTCCTGACTGACGCTCAAGCAATAGGCGTTGATACACCCGAAGAGCTACATCTAGCTGAAGGCCTTATGGCAGCTGACCCGACGCTCCGACGGTATCTCGATTCATGAATCAATGGGATTGAACTTGGGAAATTTTCTGACTTTGCAATAAATTTTCTAGAGTAAGTTAGACTTGCCGAGGCTATAATAATGACCCGGCATGTTTCTTGAATAAAGACTAGAAGACTATGAGAGTTTTAAGTGAGCATTAGCTTCTAGTATGTGAGTTTTTGGATAATAGCTAAGTTGATCAGGAGTGAATTGATTGGGAGCTCTGAAAGTTGGTATTGCCGGTTATGGTGTGGTAGGCAAACGCCGTCGCAAGTGTATTGATAGGAATCCTGATCTCGAGGTTGTAGCAGTCTGTGACCAGACGTTCTCAGAAGATGGAACGCTTCCTGATGGAGTTCGTTATTATAAGGCTTACCAAAGTTTGATTACTGAAGAGCTAGACGTCCTCTTCGTGTGTCTTACTAATGATATCGCTCCAGAGGTCACCATAGCCGGCCTCAACCAGGGGTTTCATGTATTCTGTGAAAAGCCACCGGGCCGCAGCGTTGCTGATATATCCCAAGTCATCAGGCACGAGGAAAGGCATCCGAATTTGAAGCTTATGTATGGTTTCAACCACCGATATCATGAGTCGGTACAGGATGCCCTACAGATTCTTCGGTCTGGAGAATTGGGTGGTGTGATTAATATGAGAGGAACCTACGGAAAGGCAAAACTTATAACCTTCAACCAACCAGATTGGAGGACAAAACGAGAGGTTGCTGGCGGTGGAGTCCTGCTAGATCAAGGCATCCATATGGTTGACCTGATGCGCCTATTCGGTGGCGATTTCAATCAAGTCCACAGTTTCGTTTCTAACAGTCATTGGGGCTACGATGTCGAAGATAATGTTTATGCACTCATGCGTTCTGATGACGGCATAATAGCGATGTTAAATTCATCTGCGACTCAGTGGAGACATCGGTTTCATCTCGATATCAACTTGGAACAGGGCAGTCTCATTTTGGGCGGTATCTTGTCTGGTACGAAGAGTTACGGTGCAGAAACTCTAACGGTTGTGCGGGCAGATCCAGACAATGATCATGGTGACCCACGGGAACAGACAACCCGATACAATCGAGACCCCTCCTGGGATGAGGAGATACGGACATTCACGGACTGCATACGTAATGACCAGCCTATCCCCAGTGGTACATCAGATGACGCTATTCACACCATGGAGTTGGTTTTTAGGATCTACCATGCCGATCCTGAATGGCGTAACGCTTACAATATCCCGAATCCAGATAGTAATGAACAACATTGATAAGTTTTTTACCAAGGACGCGGTTGCTTTTTCCGGATCATACATTGAATACCTCAAGGCTGTCTTAGAGAAAGTGGATTTGAATGAGATTGCTTCCTTCATAGACACTCTGTTAGATGCTCGGGCGAATGGGGCCACTGTCTTTTTTATTGGCAACGGTGGTAGCGCTAGTACCGCAAGTCATTTTGCTAATGACCTTGCTATCGGCACCAATGATTATGACCAGCCGTTTCGAGTGATCAGCCTAACAGACAATGTTTCTGTACTTACTGCTCTAGGGAACGACTACGGATATGAAGAGATTTTCGAACGGCAACTCCGCATATATGCAAAATCCGATGACGTTCTCGTAGCGATCTCTGCTTCAGGAAATTCGCCGAACTTGATCAAGGCATTTGAGTACGCGCAGACTGCAGGTATAAAGACAGTGGCCATCACTGCTTTTGATGGAGGGAAGCTCAAGCTTATGTCCGACCAGGGCGTTCATGTACCCACAGAACCTAAAGAGTACGGACCAGCAGAAGATGTTCACATGATTCTAGATCACTTAGTGGGCGCGTACCTTGCAAGGTACGTGAAGCATGTTTGATATCTCAGAGTTACTGGAGCTTTCCAAGCTGGCAGCTGTGCGAGCAGCGGCTTGTATCTCAGGCACTAGCGAAGACATGCGCAGTTACGAGTATGCGGAGCTGCAACCGAGAGAGGTAAAGGCTGCGGCTGATTCGGTTTTAGAGACTGAAATCCTGAATCATCTGTCTCCATTGGGGCTCACAATATTGAGTGAGGAAGCCGGGCTTATTCATGGAAAGAATCATCCTGAATACCGCTTTATTATTGATCCGCTGGATGGGACTTTCAATTATGTAAAGCAGCTTGGGCCAAGCGCTGTATCAATCGCGTTGTGGCGGGAAGAGACCCCTGTGTTTGGAGTTCTTTCCCTGCTGCCGCAGGGTACATTGATTTGGGGTGGTCCTGATATCGGCGCATTTCGTGATGGTGCCCCAATTTTGGTGTCAGCTACAGAAGATTATTCAAGAGCATCAGTCTGCACGGGCTTCCCTGTGCGATTCGACATTAATAGTGATTCTGAACGTGAGAGATTCTGGATTACAACAGAGGGCTTTGCGAAGGTCCGAATGATCGGTTCAGCAGCAACGTCGCTGGCGAACGTTGCCTGTGGTTTTGCAGATGCCTATGTGGAATATGGGATCATGCTATGGGACGTTGCAGCTGGTCTTTCCATTGTGAAAGGAGCCGGTGGGGCTTTCTGTATCACGCCTGGGCTTACTGAAAACTCTCTAAATGTTGCTGCTGGAAATCCTCAGCTACTTAGGGCTTGTTCAGTGAATTTATGAAGAATGAAGTAAGTGTGACGGTGTGCTCGCGCACGTTCTCTCGTAATAGGATTCTTCGTCAGGAATTACTGCTAGAATTCCCGAACGCACATTTTAATGATGATGGCCTCAGTTTAAGCGGTGAAACTTTAATAGAATTTTTGTCAGGACATGAGAGAGCGATAGTCGCACTTGAAGTCATAAATTCAACTGTACTAGACCAACTTCCTGAGCTTAAGGTGATCAGTAAGTACGGTGTTGGGTTGGATATGATAGATCTTGAGGCCCTGAAAATACGGGGGGTGAAGCTTGGGTGGACGGGTGGGGTCAACCGTAGATCCGTAGCAGAACTGGTAATTGGATTCGCAATCACGATGCTGCGACATGTACCAAGTGTGAATCGGGATCTGTTAGCGGGTAAATGGGTCCAGCGTGTTGGGGGCTGTCTTACTGGTCGAACCATTGGTGTTATCGGATGTGGACATGTCGGGAAAGATTTAGTTCGGCTCTTGCAGCCCTTTGATTGTGAGATTCTCGCTCATGATATCAGGGACTATTCGGATTTCTTTTCAGCCAACCAAGTCGAAGCAGTTGACTTGGAAATTCTCCTTAAGCGTTCAGATGTAGTGACTCTTCATGTACCGCTTGACCCATCAACCCAAGGGATTCTGAATGGTAAACGCCTCGCTCTAATGAAGCCAGGTAGTATCTTGATAAATACTGCCCGAGGTGGCTTGGTTGATGAAGAGGCTCTAAAGAAACTTCTTCAGGAAGATCGTATCGCAGCTGCTGCATTCGATGTTTTCTTTGCAGAGCCACCTGAGGATCCGGAGTTACTTGCCCTTCCAAATTTCTTAAGTACTCCTCACATCGGAGGCAGCTCTGATGAGGGGATTTTAGCTATGGGAAGAGCAGCCATTATGGGGCTCACCAATAATGAGATTCCAAGTAGCGATTTTGGCTGATCCTCTTAGTCTGGTGATGGGAGACAGCATTTGTCTATCTGACAATACAAGGTTGCAATTTAAAGGAAGCCCTAGGCCATGACTTTTTCCATTAGTACAAAATGAAGCTCCTAATCACAGGAGGATGGGGATTCTTAGGTGGACGGTTAGCTCAGACCCTCGTATCGAGCTCAGGTCACAAAGTTTTGTTAGGGTCTAGAGAAGAGAGAACTTCTCCCCAATGGTTACCAGAAGCTGATACCACCCAGATTGTCTGGGGGTCTTTAGATAATCTCATCAGTATTTGCCGAGATGTAGATGTGGTTTTGCACTTAGCAGCAATGAATGCCAGGGATTGCATGTTCTCACCAGATGTTGCTAAGGAATTCAACTCAATAGCTACTGAGCATCTAGTAACTGCTGCAATCAGTGCTGGAGTGAAGCGGTTTATTTACTTGTCAACGGCTCATGTATACGGGACCCCTTTATCTGGAGTCATCACTGAAGAGAGTCCTGTGGTACCAATCAGTCCTTATGCTAATAGTAAGCTAGGCGGTGAATCTGCAGTACGTTCGGCACATAAAAATGAAGATATCGAAGGTGTTGTGGTGCGACTTTCTAATTCCTACGGTCCCCCAGCACACGATCAGGCTAATTGCTGGATGCTATTGGTAAATGATCTTTGTCGTCAGGCAGTTATTAATAATCACATGGTCCTCCATTCTTCAGGATCACAACGAAGAGATGCCTGTAGCGCCATCAATGCTTTGGTTTCTTTGCCAACAAATAGGCTTGGGAATGGGTTGTTTAACCTGGGGGGAGGATGGAGTCCAACTGTATTAGAGATGACCGAGTTCTTAGGGCAGCGTGTCCGCCTTTTGACAGGTCAGAGAGTAGATATTGTAAGAGAGACTGAAGACACTACTAAACCCTCAGCAAGTCTAGACTATCAAATGAATAAGTTGTTGGAAGCGGGCTTACAAATTGGTGATACTCAAAGTGTCAATTCAGAGATTGATAACTTGATTCGCTATTGTATCTCGTACGGCCCAGAGAGTGACGAGTGAGTCCAGTTATATCAGTGGTTCTGCCTACCTTTAATAGAGCAGGACTACTTAAGCGGGCACTATTATCAGTAATCTCTCAAACGTACGCTAATTGGGAAGTTCTGGTTATAGATAACAACTCGACCGATGATACCGATCAAGTTGTCCATGGCCTTGGTGATGAACGAATAAAAATTCTAAAAGTTCATAATCATGGAGTTATTGCTCTGTCTAGAAATGTGGGGATAAAAGCTGCTCACGGAACATATATAGCCTTTCTAGATTCAGATGATTGGTGGAAATCAGATAAGCTAAAGAAATCTTTAGCTTATCTCGAAAAGGGTAATGATCTTGTATATCATGATTTAGTGGTTGTAGCAAAACAGAACCAGCAAGTGCTTTGGCGAAAAGCAAGGACTCGTGTATTGAAGTTCCCTATATTCAAAGACCTCATTACTCGTGGGAACGCATTAAACAATTCAAGTGTCGTAGTAAGAAAGAAACTCCTTGAGGATATTGGTGGCTTATCAGAAGACCCGAGCCTCATATCCATTGAAGATTACGATGCCTGGTTAAGGGCAGCTAGAATTACAGAGAAATTCAAAAGAATCCCCCAAGCCCTAGGATATTATTGGACGGCCGGTGGAAATGTCAGTAATCCAAAGCGGACAATCGAAACACTCAATGTTTTAGAAGAGCGCTATTCCAGCGAATTTCAAGCTAGGAGTATTTACTGGTTGGCCTACACCAAGGGGAGGGCACACTATCAGTTACGTTGTTACGAAGATGCTGAGAAGCAGCTTAAGATAGTGATACGTAATCAGCCATCAGTTTTTATCAGTATTAAAACTTATTGGATGCTGTTCATCATTAGGGTGTATAAGGTCACTCGCAGCATATGATATGGGAGAAAATACGGGACTGCTGAGAGGGGCTATTAGTGCTTGATTCATACTGCTGTTCATCTGGGACAAGCACGTTTTATTATGAGATTGGATTAGGGTGAGACAAGAAATGCTTAAATCAAGTGATCATATATCTGGCGAGTTAATGCACACTTGGGCTAAAGATCTATTCGGATTCTGTAGAAGTCTAACGGGTCCGGGTGTTAGAGAGACTTTATCCTATCTAACGGAATTGATGCCTGAATTGACTACACATAGTGTAGCCACAGGCACTAGTGCATTTGATTGGAGTGTCCCCGAAGAATGGACAATACGGGAGGCCTATATAGAAGATGAGTCTGGAAAACGGATATTAGATTTCAAGGACAGTAATCTTCATGTAGTGGGGTACTCGGTACCAATTGATCAGTGGATGGACCTCAAGGAACTCGATAATCACTTGCACTCAGTGCCTGATCAGCCCGATGCAATCCCATATGTAACTTCCTACTATTCCCGGCGTTGGGGGTTCTGTATTCCTCACGAGCTGCGCGAATCTTTGAAAGAAGGAAGATATAGAGCATATATAGATAGCGATATAAAACCAGGGTTCATGAATTATGGAGAACTGATTATCGAAGGAGATACTAAAGAAGAAGTGTTGCTCTCGACGTATATTTGTCATCCTTCAATGGCTAACAACGAACTCTCAGGCCCCATTGTCACTACTGCATTGGCTCAATGGCTGACTTCTCTGGGCAACACTCGCTATACATATCGGATTATTTTTGTGCCAGAAACGATAGGTTCCATAGTATATCTCAGTCGTCATTATGAGTACCTGCAAAATTATGTGGTAGCTGGTTTTGTGGTCACCTGTGTTGGTGATGATCGGGCTTACTCATTCTTGCCTTCAAGAAAGGGTCGGACTTTATCTGATCGAGTGGCACAACATGTGCTCACTCATATGGTAGGGGACTATGACCGGTACACGTATTTTGAGAGAGGGAGCGATGAAAGGCAGTATTGCAGCCCCGGCATTGATCTCCCGGTTTGTTCGATAATGCGAAGCAAGTATGGCACCTATCCAGAGTACCATACTTCCTTAGATAATCTAGATTTGATCAATCCCATTGGACTGGAAGGTTCGTTTAAAGTGCTTCAGCGTGTAATCCAAGTACTTGAAGAAAATTACTATTACCAAGCATCATTTCCGTGTGAGCCACAGCTCGGAAAGAGAGGTATGTATCCGACGCTTAGTAAGAAAGGTAGTGCTGATGAGCATCGTCTTTTGATGGACGTATTGGCACATGCAGATGGAGAAATGGATTTGCTAGATCTTGCAAATCACTTAGGTCAGGATGTAACGATTCTGCTACCCATCATTAAAAGGCTCAGGGAGGCCGAACTACTGAATCTCATAAGATGACTATCATTAGGTTCTCGGGGGGGCGAACCCTTCATAAATCTGAAATGTATTTATGACGCAGATCCCTATAATTCAATATCTGCCTTTAACTAGGCCAAGGGCTACAGCTCGCTTAGCGAGGGAGTTTGCTAGATCGGGTATAATGTCTATCCTGGATCTCGAGGATAGCGCACAAGATCCATTTGACATGGTGGTTACTCGCGAGCTTAAAAAGGAAGCCCGAAACGGTCTCTTACGAATATCTGAAAAACGTGATTGGCCAGGGTCTACACAAATTTATGTGAGGATCAATGCCACAAGTACCGACTTTTTTGAAGAAGATGTGGAGGCAGTTGTTGCTGCATCTCAAAATCAGATGCCAATCACCGGTGTATTCCTTCCAAAGGTAGAGACATATGAGCAGGTAGAGAGCTTGAAATCAAAGTTGTCTGCTGCCAACCGATTGCTAGAGATTGTTCCTATGATCGAGACAGTATCAGGTATGAGAAATGTTACTGAAGTTCTTGAACGAGATCGAGCAGCTAACATCTGTCCACGCGTTCACTATGGGCATTTCGATTATTGTTATGATGCAGATATATGGCCATTCCCAGATCCTTATCACCATAAGTTCTGGAATATCATTATACCCCTTATAGAGATATTAGCGCTATATAATAGAACATATATACACACTCCATTCCCATTTCCAGAAAATGAGCAGCTGTTCTGGTCATCGTGTGCTCATGTTACAAATATAATTCCATCTCTCAAAGTGTGGGCGTGCACTCTGAATGCCGAGCTGTCATTGTCAACACCTCCAAAAGACCCAATTCCATTGATTTGTTCTGATCCTGATTTTTCGAAGGACGCTTTAATGGATGAAGCCAGAACTATAACAGCAGATTTTCTCGATGGGAGAGCAAGGAAAAGGTCATTCGGTATCTCTAGAGGCAGGTTCGTACCCCCACATCAATTTCTCACTGCGCAACGATACTTGAAGGCTTATGAGGCAGATGAACGATAAGATTCTGCCTTCAGACTTTGAGGGTGGCATGATCTCGTGTTTAGAGGACCTTGGGATTCGGTCAAGTGATCATGTTTATGTAACGGGTAATTTAGCAGCACTGGGAAGAGTGCGTATCCGAAAGGAACAGAAGAAAGCCCTTCTTTTGAAGGCTTTTCAGGATACTATTGGGTCCAATGGCACTTTGTTCTCGCCAGCTGCTTCCATGAATTTGTGCAATACGGATGTGCCCTTTGACTTGAGAATGACTCCGTCGCACCAAATGGGAGCGTTTGCTGAATATCTGAGAAAGAATTCCGAAGCAGAGCGTAGTCTCCATCCTTTTTGGTCCGTTTCTGGCATAGGCTCTCAGGCACACAGGTTGAGGAAGGTATCCCGGCACTCATATGGGGCAGGATCTCCATGGAGTATGTTCCTTGAGCTAGATGTAGCCCAGGTCAATATTGGAGTCCACCCCTCAAAGGCTGTTACTCTAATCCATCACATTGAGACGACTATGGGTGTTCCTTATCGCTATACAAAGGAATTCATGCATCCGATAAGGTACTCCGAAGATATTATTATTGAACCGTATTATATGTCAGTGATGTATAAAGATACTGATATACAGAAAAAAATATTATTGAACGAACACTATTTTGAGGCGTTGGAACGGAAGGGATTGCTATTAGAATCTGAGCACCAAAGTGGTCTTAGATTCTGGTCTTTCAAGATGAGAGACTTTTACGAAACGGTAATCGAGTTTTTTATCGATGATATGTACACGTATCTAGAGCAGCCTCCATCAATTCGTCCTTATACACAATAAGGATACTCTAGAATCACAATATAAGCCGAGACGTTACTAGGAATATATTAATGCTAATGGGCTGATGAGTACCATTATAGAACATGAGTGAAACAGACAAACTTCTAGTTACGACTGCTCTGGTTGATTCTTGGGGGTCAGACGAGGAAATCGTCTTCTTAGGAGAGTGGTGTAAACCTTATGATTCTGGGTTGCCCCTGGAAGGTCGAGTACATTCGACCGTGCCATTCCATTGGTCTGATGATAAAAAACTAAAATCAGACCATGACTATCTGATGGTTTTATTTGAACGTGTTCTCAACGGACTAGTATGCCGATTGAACGATTATCATGGCGTTAATCGGACATCTCGGTATTGGAGAATAATTCTTGGTCCCTGGCTGCTACACTATCTGTCAATTGTATGGGATCGTTGGGAAAACCTGAGGATAGCATGTGAGATAAACAATCACTATTCAACTATTGCTTTGAAGGTGAGGAAACTCAGCCTAG
>Ga0310344_10001515_pt1 | contig 17760 bp, 12 predicted proteins | sample HC15DNA20200_MG_FD_203801 | JGI IMG/M metagenome (GOLD analysis project Ga0310344, IMG submission 203801) | Marine microbial communities from station ALOHA, North Pacific Subtropical Gyre - HC15-DNA-20-200_MG | ecosystem: Environmental > Aquatic > Marine > Oceanic | place: Pacific Ocean: North... | reverse complement strand
TGGCCATGAATGGTGACGTGTCCCGGAGCGTGTCCCGGTGAGTGAGTGATCTCTAGATTGATTGCTCCGGCCGACCATCCCACACTTTCATCCGGCAAGCAATCCCAAGTGCCAGTGAAATCCACCTTCCTGAAGACCACATGGCCAAGTAGGCTAGGCACCTTCGCTTCTTCGTGACCCCAAACCTCTAGATTTGGGAATCTCTTGATCATCCCTGGAAAGCCTGCAGCATGATCTCTATGGGTATGGGTATAGAGGAGATGTGTTGGCTCCAACCTCTCCTCTTCTAGTTTCTTTATCCATTTTCCTGCATCGAATGGATCGATAATTACAACCACTCCATTGGCCCTATCTACGAAGGCTGTGTTCATATTCATCAGGTTCCCCATTTGGGTTACCCAGACCTCCACTCCGTCTTCCCAAATGGAAACATGGAACTCACCATCGGATAACATACACTCATCGAGGAGGCCATCAAACAAAGTCATAGTGCAAGGTAATATTCCAAGTTACCACATAGAGGGGGGATGGTTCAAATCGAGGTAGCCCGTCGTCGGCTTGTGGCACGAATGCCCGCTTCACAGACCCTGCCAGGCGGGCTTTCGCCTTGCCTACTGCTTCTGCAGGGAGCCTGACGCTCCCTCCGAAGCTTACTGGGAGTGTAGAAATGGTATACGATGCTCAGGAACTGGAGACCAGATGGCAGAAGGTCTGGGCTGATTCGGGAGTTTTCGAGGTTGAGTCCGACAGCTCCAAGCCCAAATTCTACTGTTTGGAGATGTTCCCGTATCCCTCTGGTCACATGCACATGGGGCATGTCAGGAACTACTCAATCGGCGATGCCATGGCCCGCTTCCAACGACTGATGGGCAAGAACGTCCTATACCCGATGGGTTACGACTCATTCGGGATGCCTGCAGAAAATGCCGCTAAGAAAGAAGGTGGACATCCGCATGAAGTCACTCATAGCAACATCTCCAGCATCCGCTCAGACCAGGAGAGGATGGGCTACTCTTACGACTGGCGGCGATTCTTGGCCACCTCTGACGTCGATTACTACAGGTGGAACCAAGAGATGTTCCTCACTCTAAACGAACGCGGGCTGGTTGAGAGGAGGATGGCACCAGTCAACTGGTGCACCGATTGCGACACAGTCCTAGCAAATGAGCAAGTGAAGAACAACCGATGTTGGAGATGTGGCCTCGAAGTGGTCCAGAGGGATATGGCACAGTGGTTCCTCAGAATGACAGAGTACTCCGACGAGCTTCTCGACGAGCTTGACAACATCTCATTCCCGGAGAACGTCAAGGCCATGCAGAGAAACTGGATTGGACGATCCCATGGGGCTCATATCGACTTCCCAGTTGTTGGTTCAGACTCAGTGATAGGGGCATTCACAACCCGTCCAGACACCATCTTCGGAGTCACCTTCGTCACCCTCTCACCCGAGCACCCTCTTTGCGAGGAGATTTGTGAAGGCACCGAGTGGGAGGGCGGTTGGAGGGAACTAAGGGACGAGTGTGCAAAGATGTCCGAGTTTGAGAGGATCAACATGCTCAAGGAGAAGAAAGGGGTCTTCCTTGGTAGAAACGCAATCAATCCGATGAACGGAGAAGAGGTCCCGATTTACGCAGGCAACTTCGTCGTAGCCTCTTACGGGACTGGTGCAGTAATGGCAGTTCCCGGGCACGATCAGCGTGACTTTGACTTCGCTAAGGCATACGACTTGGAAATTCGAAGAGTCTTGACCAAGAGTCCGGGACACGACCCGAACTCACCTTTGACCGAGGCATTTGAGGGATACGGGCCGATGACCAACTCCTCGAAAGATGGGTTCGACGGTCTATCGGGGGAGGATGCCAAGAACGCTGTAATAGACGCACTCGAGTCTTCCGGCTCAGGACACGGAAAGGTGGAGTACCGCCTCAAGGACTGGCTCCTAAGTAGGCAGCGATTCTGGGGGACCCCAATTCCCATGATAAATTGTGAATCATGTGGAATAGTTCCAGTACCGAAGGACGAACTCCCTGTAGAACTCCCACTGGACGTGGTATTCAGCGAGGAGCAGAGCGGAAATCCACTTGCCTCTCATCGACAGTTCATCGACGTTTCATGCCCTGCTTGCGGAGGCAAAGCCAAACGAGAAACCGACACAATGGACACTTTCTACGACTCCTCTTGGTATTTCATGCGTTTTTGCGATGCCAGCAACGACTCACAGCCTTTCGATAGGTCATCAGTGGATTACTGGATGGACGGGGGGGTAGACCTCTACATCGGAGGTATCGAACATGCGGTGATGCACCTCCTCTACGCCCGATTCTTCACCAAGTTCACCCGAGATGCGGGGATGAACTCAGTCGGAGAGCCCTTCGGAAGGCTGGTATGCCAGGGAATGCTCAACGCACCCGCTCCATATTGCGAAAATTGCAATTCCGAATATCACATAGACAATTTCGGGTCCGACTGCCCCACTTGTGGCTCTTCTCTATCGACACGCTCCGCTAAGATGAGTAAATCACTGGGAAATACCGTTAGCCCGGAGGAGATGGTCTCCAGGTTCGGGGCCGACACTGTCCGATTGTTCATACTGTTCGGGGCAAACCCCGAAGCAGGAATGGATTGGTCAGACAGCGCTCTCGAGGCCAATAACCGACAACTCTTCTCAATAATTGGTGCCATCGAACACGCACTGACACTCGATGGAAGCACTTCGGAGATGGATGGGTGGATTATGGCTAAATTGAGTAGAAACCAAACATCTTGGGCGGAGGCAATGTCAGATGTCAGCCTTCGAGAAGGAGTGATGATTAGTCACTTCGAGATGCTATCGGACTGGAGCTGGTACCTCCATAGAGGTGGTTGTGACCCCAAAACTGCAAGGAATTTCCTTGAGGGCTGGGTCCCCATGCTGGCGCCTGCCACACCCCACATAGCTGAGGAGTTCTGGCTCAAATTGGATGGCGAAGGCTTGCTTGCAAGCCATATCCTGGAACCGGTGCAACAGGCTACCGGGAGCGATTCAGCGATTGCCCGCGAGGCATACATCAGGGATCTCATCACCAGCGGAAGAAATCTCAAGTCTCTCGCTGAAAGGCATTCGGAGGGAGAAATCACCCAAGCAGTCATCCAGACTGCAGCAAAGTGGAAGAACGACATGGCGAAAGACGCAATCAGGCTAAATCTCGAGGGCTTCGACTTCAAGTCTGAAGGCCAGTCTCACGTCCAGTCTCTCGATATATTCCAGGACGAGTCGAAGCGAGGGGAGGTTTTCCAGACTTGGATGGCACTAACTACTGGAAGCAAGAAGAAGCGAGGACGGATCCACTCTTGGTCAGATGGCGAGAAGTCTCTGATATCGGGCGGTCTCGATGAGACGGCAGTAATTCAGGAAAATGCTGAGTTCATAGCCGCCTCCCTTGGTGTCAAAACGGTTGAGGTCTACAGAGTAGGCCAAGGAGAGGACGTAGGAGGAAAGGCGAGAATCTCATCCCCCCTCGAGCCCGGAATTGCATTCTTGTAGGTGTAAAATGAATACTCCCCTGGTCCTTTTCGATGATAACTGCAACAAATGCAGCCGGTGGGCTAGGTTTATTGAGAAAAGAGACCCATCCTCCAATGTCATCCTAATCGGACAGAGCAGTCAAGAAGGACAGGGAATCTTGGAATCGATGCCAGTCAGATTTCGGGGGGTCGACTCGGTATTTCTGATTTCTTCTGTAGGAGATTGGCATGCTAAGAGCTCAGCTGTGTGGAGGATTTTTCGATTTCTGAGATTCCCCTGGCCGATTGCATCAGCGATTGCACTGGTTCCCTGGCCTATCAGGGATGTAGCTTACGACCTGTTTGCCCGCTTTCGGAATTAGCTTCTCCACACGGTGGGTTCATGGAGCCCCTTTCTCTGGCAGTGCTATTGAGTGAAGACGGGAGCTCCAAGCGGCGCCGGGGGCGCCGGAGGCGCCGCCGGAAACCTGGGAACAAAAACCAAGCTCCCAAGGAGAACGGAAGGCAGCCTAGTTCGCAAGAGATTGAGAGGGCGCTATCCAGGTTCAAGGCCGAACCAAGGCCCATGGGGATTCCCAAAGTGATCGACCCACCACCAAAGAAGGTGGAAATTCGCTGGAAGACCAACGCCGTTCCAAAGCCAGTACAAGTCTCTGCAGGGAAGATTTCGTGCGTTCCCGGTGAATTCGGGTTCCTCCCTGAGGAGAGGGTACAGGAGATTGCAGTGCAGTTGGAGGGGATGCCGATTTCACTGGAACAGGCCCTTTCCCTCAGAGCGGCCTTAAACCAGGAGAAGAGCGTATACTCGCACTCCAAGCTAATGCGCAGGTCAAATGAGCTCAGTAGGAGGTACGATTCCGGGGAGAGCGTAATTTCCCTTTCAAAGAGGTTCGACGCCCCGCCAGTCAACACCTTTCGCGCAGTTCTGACCGGCAGGGGCTGGACAAAGACCAGGATCAAGGACACCCTGAACAAGAACCCCTCTAAGCTAAACAAACGAGATAGGGAACAGTTTGAGCTAGCCGAGTCGGTAGACAGAGTCAGCTCCGTAAACCAGACAGAGACGCAGAATGCGGCAGAGGTATTCGAAGAGATCCTATGTGATCACTTCTCCTCACTTGGAATCCGGTTCAGAAAGCAGGATGATTTACTCAACGAACAGAAAAGAAGTGAGGGTAGGGCGATTATTACCCCGGACCTTCTCCTCCTGGATGATGTCCGCATCAATGGAATACCTTGTGCGTGGATTGATGCGAAGCACTTCTTCGGGGCCGATCTGAAGTTCCCGAGAAAGAAGACCCAGAAGCAAGTTGACCGTTATGTCGCAGAGTATGGACAGGGTGCCATAGTGTACCGGCATGGATTCTGTGACGGCCTGAGACTCAGGGGTGCGGTGAAGCTCGACTCCAGTCCGCTTGACCTGCAACCCCTCGAGGACTTCCACGAAAACTCAAGGAAGGCAGATGATTAGACCAATCTCCCGACTTGGCTAATTTCCGTTTTTATCCCAAGAGTGCCTAGTTTTTCGGATAGAATCTCCAGATTCTCGGTACGTCCACCCAAGTCGTTCTCAAGAACTACCACGCTCTCTCCCAGCATACACAGTAATGCCGAGACCCTTTCCTCTAGCCCGCATTCCGAAATCGCATCCTCTACCAGAGACACCAACTCTCCCCTGGATACGTCTTCAATTAGTCCGCTTTCAACAGAGAACGTCTTTGCCTCGTCGATCAAGTCCTTCCACCTGGTCCTGTCCCATTTTCCAGACCCCAGAACTCTCATTGCGCTTCTTCCAGCGGCACTAATCTTGGACTTCCAGCCTTTATCGTCTATGTACGTAGAGGTATGTGCACCAGTATCCTTTCTCCAGCACAGAAGAACGGAATTGCCTTCGGACCATCCTTCTGCCTTTCCCGGACCGTTACTCAATAGCTCACCACTGTATGGGGACCCAGCCGAGGTCCTTCTCTCCACTCCCCCGGCCGCCAGTGCCGTAGTGTCGCCAAGTCCGCTAGATCTCCTCCTCTCCACAATATGTGCAACTAGGAATGACCTCCTCAGGCACTCTTCGTTGGGAATTCCCATTGCTCTCTGGAATGCCATTGCAGCAGCAACTGCTCCCGAAGCCGACATTCCGAATCCCTGAGAGGCGGGCAAACCCATCCTGATGGTTAGTTCCCAGACCAACTCAGACGCTTCCGGCATCTCAGAGCAAAGAACATCTAGGACCTCTTCGTACATTGAGGATGGGTAATCTCCATCAAGAAAGGAAACAGTCAGCGACGACCCTCCTTCTTCTCCCTTGGCAATGGCCTCAACACCGTGATCCAGGCAAATCCCTGCCCCCATGCTTCCTTGGTACTCTGGCTCCTCTGCCTCGTCTTCCACTGTGAATAGTAAGGTCAGATGCGCTCCACAATGACCCCTGCCCAGTCGAGTGGCCATAGCGAATCATCCCGCAATTAGGTAATGAATTGTTGGAATCTCAGAGCGCAGCCCCAAGATCCTCCTCAAGTGCCCCGAATCTCTCTGCAAGCTCTTTGCAGGCCATCTCAAGCGCCACTCTCGGTGTCATCGAGCCATCTGTTTCGAAGTCAAGGATGAACTCGCCTGCCACTTCTTCCAGCGAAATGGCCTCTTTGAAATCCCGAGATGCCTCGGTTCCTTCCCCGACATGGTGCAACTCTCTTTCTAGGATAGCAACCATGCCCACATCATCAAGACGATTGTCCTTTCCGAAGTCCTTTGCTGAGATGCCAAGGTCCATTCCCCAGAGAACCTTTGCCTTCGTCTTGTTGTTTATTACGCCGACTCTTCGAGGACTGAATGAAACACCACACACTGGAGACCACTTGGTATGCTCCCTTCCTCTTCCCATTATTGCAGTGGCATAGAACTCAATCATTTGCCCCTTCAGCAACTTCGTAATCGGAATTGACTTGTAATCCTCGGGAATCTCCAGAGCCTCTTCTCCAAGGTATTTCATGTCCCCTGCAGTTACCCACTTGCCCTCTTCCGTTCCGAAGACCACACATGTGTAAATCATCTGGCATTCCAGGCAACCCCTGTCTGCCTCGATAAGGTCCTTGCAGTTGGGGCACTCTTGCTGGAAGTGGAACTTTTCGTGCTTAGTTGGAATAGGAATCATGGCAAGGCGCTGAGCGACCATCTCATCAGGAAGTGGCCCCGTTGTCTCCCAGATTTGTTCGTCTTGCTCCTTGGTGCCAAGTTGGAACCTTACGCTGTCTATTGCCATCTTGGGAGTATCAGAAATCAGTGACCTTCTAAGGGCGTTGGCAAGGCTCCTGTCGGTTCCAGTCAGCAGTATTTGCAGCCTTTCTTCGGATTCCTTCAGCACCTTCATCTTAACCATTTTTTCACCTTTTCCTTATACTCGACGGCCTCTCCTTCCGCCTTTGCTCTTCGTCCCATCAGTAGGAATGGGAGTCACATCCTCAATTCTTGTAATCCTAACTCCCGCCCTAGTCAGGGCTCGGATAGCAGCAGTCGCTCCAGGTGCACTGTTGGATCTGTTTCCACCGGCACCCCTGTACTTCACAATCACTTGGTCAAATTCCTTTTCCGAAAGCATCTCTGCTATCTTCTCTGCAGCCCTAGTGGCTGCGAACTGACCCCCAGAATCGCTCCCTCCTTTGGTTACCATCCCTCCTGAAACCTTGCAGATGGTCTCTGCACCTGTCAGATCTGTCGCTGTGATCAGTACGTTATTGAACGTGCTGAAAATGTGAAGAATTGCCTTGTGTCCCATCACTTATCCCCCTTGGGAGATTTTTCCTCGGATTTGCCATCTCCAGTATCCTCGACTTGCTCTACTGCTTCCTCGGACTCGGCAACCTCGCCTTCTACATGCTCTCCTCCATCATCGGAGACCCTTCGTAGTTCCAACTCCTTCCTAAAGGAGTGCCCTGGGTCTGCGAATGGGGAGCTTTCACTGTATCTCAATTGCTCCTCTTCCTCCTTCAGTACATGGTAACCGGGAACTGTCATTCGCTGGTCGCCGACGCAAATGTGACCATGCACAATCAGGTTCCTGGCTGCCCTCATCGATGGGGCTAGGCCCCTGTAGTAGACCACAGATTGCAAACGCCTGGAAAGCATGTGCTCAACATTGATTTCTAGCACGTCACCGACATCGGCCCCGTCCTGAAGAAGACCTTTCTTGTGCAGAGATCCAATAAGTTGCTCCTTTTCCTTGGCATAGTGTCCTTCCGTAGTGTCCACTCTACCAATGAGCTTCATTGCCTGGTTCCGGTGTCTCCTTAGAGCGGATTTCTCTCTCCAAATTTCCCTCATTCCGCCAACTTTCTTGAGTCCATACTTCTCCTTGAGAGCATGCTCTTCGTCTATCCTTGCCTGCTTCCATGGGTGAGTGGGGGTCTGAGTCCTTGGTCTGGAGAATTTCGGCTCACCCATTCAATCAGCCTCACTTCTTCCTCTCGACTCCGAGTGCAGAGCCCTTCCTTCCATTTGACCGGAGCCTCTGTCCTCTAACCTTGTGACCACTTCTGTGCCTTATTCCTCTGTAGGTCTTGATCTCGGCCAGACGGGAGACGTCATCGTCTCTAGTCATGGTAACTTCGTTTGAGATGATGTGAGCGTCTTCGTTAGTTTCCAAGTCCCTTTGCCTGTTTACCATCCACCAAGGAACACTTGTTGCATACTCGTCGATAACATTCCTTAGTTTGTCCTGTTCTTCAAGGGACAAGTGCCCGCCCAGCCTGTTTCCGTCGATTCCAGAAATCTGGCATACCATCATCGATGTCCTGATTCCAATTCCCTTTACGGAGGCCAAGCCGTAGGTAATGGGCTTGAGCCCGTCTATGTCAGTGTCAGCGATCCTCAGGATGTACGAGAAGTCGTCACCCAGTTCTGCTTCGTCCACTTTTGGCATTACGGTTCCCCCGTGTTCACCGGTTTCCCGGTGGCCCATTGGGCATCTCGGCGACCTACCCTCCCTATTTGAACCGATTGGACGCCCCGTAGGGGCGCCAAAACCTACTCCTTGCACACCAAGTAGATTGTCTGGGTGCCGGATGGACGAGAGACTCCCATGTCAACCATGAAACTCCTCGACCCGTCAACCTCCTTCAATTCCCTGTCCAAACGCCGCTGTAGTGTGGGATGGATTTCAGGATCCAACCTGCATCTAAGGGTAACCTTCCCAATCCCTTTCTTGGAAATTGAAGAGGCCACCTGATCTATGGTGTGAAGCTCCGGAGGCCTCAGCCTCTGTTGGACGATCTCCCCAGTGGCGACAACAAATCCCTGGACATTTTCATCATCGGAAAGAGCATCAGAGTGAATCAGCAGAGGCCTCCTACCCTCTGTCCTGACCCATGATGAACCGGTTCCTGACTTCACGGCGCTATTCAGCCATGAGCCTTGAAGGCCGCTTTCGAAAAGGGCAGGATCGACTATGGAAAGCCACGCCCCTCGAGGTACGTCCATGGCGCTTTGGAAGGTTATTGATTCGGCCGCCGAGCTTTCCCCCTCTATGCTCGCAATTACCTTCTTTCTACCGACCCTAAGGCATCGTCTGCTGTTCTTTGAGGAAAGAGACCCTATCCACACCGATAGCCTGTCTACCCTGCCCCCTCCACGGCTTAGCCACTCCCACGTTCTGTTTGTTCCCGGGAACGTGGTCTCGATAATCCCGTCAACCATTGCTCTCTGGACAGAGTCAAGCCTCGGAGACAGGTCCAGTAGAATTGCAGGCCCCCTAGGTCCAGTTTGCAGATGCGAGCTCCATGCCTTCAGAACAGATTTGATGTCCGGTTGCATTTCATCGATACTGTGATTCTGAGCATCCTGTGGCCTGGCTGGATCTAGATGCAGCATCCCAATCGGCGGGTGTGCCCTGGTACCCGCCTCCCTAAGACTGGCCCAGTATGAGGAGATTGCAGCATCTGCTTCCTTGCCATCGCCAACTAGCACCCTGTCAAGGCCCCTCTGCACCGCTCCCTCGGAGTTCAACTCCATGTTGGCAGCGCACATCCTAGCGACGGCCTCGTCCAACTCAATTCCCAATGCGGGCCTCTTGAGACTCTTTGAGAAAGCGATTAGTTGTACTCCAGAGCCTGCAGCAGCATCTAGCACCACTCCCGCAGGCAAAGACATTGGGTCAATCTGACTCGCTCTTATCGAAGCCACCGACCAAGGAGTCGAGAGGCGCCTCATTTCATCCGTCATGATGAACTCAGGCTCGCCCTTCCTAGATGACTCCGGCTTAGCCTTCTTTTTTGCACTGGATAGCATCTTCTTAGAGGGAGTGAGTGCCAAGTGCCCTGCTTCTGTCACGCCTCTCCCTGTTGGCACTCAGTCAAGTTACTTTCGTGACTAACCGCTTGACAGGGGGGCTCTGTTGACCTTGAGTTGGAATCTGAGCCAACTGTCCTTCAATTCGTGATCATCTGAGTTCCCATAGGCAATAGGGGGGGGCAGGAGAGTAGTGTGGGAGGTCCCGGTATCGACTCCTGGGTAGAGGCCTCCTCTATCGGAGTCAATGTCTAGTCCGATTGCGGACCATTCGAATCCATCGATGTAGGCGGGGTCGTTTCCTGCAGTAACCCACAACGTCCCTTCGTCCAGTTGCTCGTCGGTATCGGCATTCCAGACTATGTAATCCACCTCGATCCTATCGTTGTAATCGACATGCACGTCTTTCTGTTCGGTGCCTTCGAAAATATTCAGATCTAATCGGACCTGTGCTTGGAGGACCGAGACATGGGTGGCAGTGATGCTAATTTCGCGTTCAGTAATGCTCTCGATAAGGTCGATCTCCAGAATTATGCTTTCATTGGGCCCTAGATCGTTGATGATTAGGTTCTCTTCGCCACCAGAAGCGAAAACCACACCTCCTCCGCTGATTTCCAAAACCAGACTGAGCGTCTCGTTTCCTCGATTGAACACGGCAACGCTAGCCGCATCCCCGTCTCCCTGATGTTCCCAGTCGCATCTCAACTCGCCTGGATAGAGAAAGTTACCATCCTGTTCGGCAAGAGACTCGGGCCACTCCCAATTGTCTTCCCTAGAGGAGCAGGTATCGAAAAGAAGGGAGATCTCCCAAATCCATCTACCTTCGGACTCAAGCATTTCGACGTCAGTAGTTCCGAAACTCGCTTCAAGGTCATCGAGAAAACTGATTGCCGAGATTCCTACCCATATAGCTGAGAATATTAACACCACAACAGTCCCTATCGATAGCACTAGTGCAGCTCTAGGAACGGCCATTCTGTTTAGGCCGAGGGGTATTGGAGGGTGCTCTACCTCGTCGGGAGTATCCGATATCCAGGACCTTGTCACGAGTCCGTTGTACCAACCGCCCATCATCAACGTTGGCACTTCAGGAGCATCGCCCCCTAGTCTCTAACGAGTTCTTCCTGCCTAGCCGAACCCAGCCAAGCCACTATTCCCAACTCAAGTGCTAAGACAATTAGCCCTACTAGCAGGTTCTCAGGTTGAGTGATCTCGCTTGAAACGAATATCAGTGAACAAAGTACAGCTGCGACCAACTCGGCAAGACCCCAAATTCTCATTGCCTTCCTGAGTTGCAGTATTCCCACTACCCAAACCGCTGTTGACATGGTTACCAACAGCATCGGCATCTCGATTTGCACGAGCAGACCCATCCCCAGGGCCCCTGAAATGACGAATAGGTGCCCATCGGCAGCGATCGTCACTGTCCACTTTTCCATCTTTAGGGGGACAGTCAGCACACAGGCAACAATTAGCAACAGTCCGAATGCCAGAACGAACTCGAACATCACGTCCCATAGTATCTCGTTCCATGAGGCGATTGAAACCAAAGCAATCATTCCAGCGGGTAGGGAAATTCCTAGGCCAGATGGTTCGGAAGACTTCCAACTCCTATAGCAGCCACTGGCAGAAGCTAGTATCCCTGCAACGCCAAATGAAAGCATGACTACCGCAAACGTTCGAGCACCGATCATCGAACCATTCGTTTGCTGGCCTCGGCCGGTTTGCAACCTCTTCTCATCCAACCAGAATCCGAAGAAGACGCATAGTACCAACAGCATCTCGAGAAGCATCCAAGGCACCTTCCAATCAACCAACTCTCCCTTTAATGGGTTCACGCTAAGCGGTGCGGGAAGCCCACCTCCAAGCATAGCACCGAGAACTCTGACAGATAAGAGTGACAATACAAACCAGTCAATGGCAATGGAAATCCTGTCTAGCAGATTTTTCTGGTGGACCAGGGAAATCACCACTAGAAGCAATATGAGAATTGTGTGAACCGCCAAGTCTAGCAGTATCTGGTTGCTACTCCCAGGTGAGATCACATGTGCAGTTACCAGAGCGAGCGAGAGGCCCACAATGGAGAACGCTATTGGCATCTCAATTCCCAGAATGTGAGGCAGGTGAAGCTCCAGACCTCGGGTCCTGTTCCTAATCAATAGGACAATCAATGCCGAGAAACCACCCGATGCAAGTAGAAACAGTGGCCAGATCTCTTGGCTAGAACCAAATAGTGCACCCATTATCGTCGTAGAGGCCAATACAATTGCGAGAACGAACATTCCAACGACTGGCCTATGGCTAATGTCAGTGGTTAGAAGCTCATCCAGATCAGCAGTCTCAGACAAATGGCTCTTCTTCTTCCTTAGTTCCATCAACTCAGCAATTTTTGGGTTGTAGGAATCAACGCCTTCACCATTCAAGATAGGCGTTCCAGAAGAATCCAAACCAGCTTCTTCCAGCACCCTGTCGCGCTTTGCCATCGTCTTCAACTCAGATCGCAGCTCCCCCCTAGCAATTAGCCAGATTGAGGTAACTGCAAACATAGAAACTGATGCCGCGACGAGCCCCGTCTCGTCTGAATTGAGTGCCAGTACGATGGTCACCACGATTAGTCCGAGAGAGGAGGCCGCAGCGGGGAGCATCTTCTCTAATTTGTCCGCCTTTGGCAGGTAAATTGCCAGCAACAACATCGAGCATGCAACTGCCACCACTTCCACACTGGGGAATGATAACACATCACCCGACAGCCAACTCGGTTCCTCAATCGTTATCGGGCCCCGTCTGTCAGTGATGGCGACCAGAACCGGAAGAGATACTAGTCCCATTCCTAGGCTGAACTCCTCTTCTCCAAATTGAACTAGGTAAGCGACCGTTATGCATAGGATGATCAACATTTCTTGTTCTAGGCCATGTCTCCATTGCACTACCAGGGCTATGAAGGCGATGGCGCACATTATGCCACGTCCACCCCCATCCCTCAGCCCTCTGACGCTGGCATACGCATGCGTTCCAGCCAGAAGAGAAATTACGGCAACTATCGTAACCGAGTCGAAGCCTCCGAACTGTGCCATGAATAGTACTGTTAGCGCAGGCAGCCAAAGGCCAATGCTCCACAACTGCAGAATTCCAGAATCTCTGATCGAGGAAGAAATCTCTGTAATTCCTAGGAAACTCGAAGCTAGGTTCACTCCCTTGCCCCCCATTCTGCTATTCACAACATACAGCAGAATGCATGAGAGGCTCAGGTAAATTGCCAGTGGTAAGGGGGAAAGCTCGACCATCCCCCCAGGATCTGAAATGTCATTGGCTAGCATTATGGTCCTGTATGACTCCTGCACTACTTCCTCTATTAGCATCCAGGACCAAGGAAGTAGAACAGTAACCCCAGCTAGGGAGGGAGAGTTTCTCATCAGTGCTAGAATGGCTGTACCAATATGCAATACTCCCAATAGGCCCAGAAGTAGGGCCCCACCGTCGCCACCCGAATCGGAGAACTCTGCGGGTACAAGGATCACTAGAATCCCGAGAATCGCTACCGAGCCAACCCACAGCACACGGTCGGAAACGCTACTTTGGTCTCTGAGGACTACCGCTCCTGTAACCAAGGCACCCAGAACGGTGAACACTTGGTAGGAAGAGATGCCTAGCGAATCGCGAACCCCGTCACCACCTAGTAGTAGCAGGCTAAGTAACAAACCGGAAGATACCAGGGGTAATGCAACCCTTCGTGTCCCTACTCCTCTGACGACCAGGTATGAACCACCGAATGCCCCTCCTAGGAAGGTGATCATTCCTAAGGCGTAACCGACGTCATCCCGGTTCGAAGCAACCGCCAGGATAGCGCCCACCATGCCTAGGGAAGTCGAGACTCCCCAAAGTCCGGGTTTCCCAAGTCCGACGGTTTCGAATCCCTTAGAGAACCAGTTCTCCTCACGAGCAAACCTCGCCGCCATTACTGCGTTGAGCGCTGTCACAGTCATCAGGAGCATGAAAAGAAGCAATGGCGAATCGAGAGAAAGTACACGAAGTTGGCCGATCTCGAATCCTGAGGTCAGGGCATGCATCCCAATCCAGAGGTTAGAGGAAGCAATTCCAAGTGATGCTAGGTTTCCAGAATTCCTGTTAAGAGCCAGCCCGTGAACTAGAATAGTTGCCAGAAGGATCATTGCAGCTACCCCAGTCTCTCCGAACTCGGTTCCCGCAGTCGATCCAATCGCGAGTAGGACCAGGGTCGACTGGGCAGCTATCGCGTCCTGGTCGTGCCTGTACGAGACGTAGATGTTTAGGCCCACGAGCACCAGAAGGGAGATGCCCAGTAACAGGTCGCTGTCGATTATCCCCCACTGTCTCAGCTCTATCGCAAGGCCATACAGGACCTTCATCGAGATTATCACCCATGTGACCCCTAGAAGGGTCATTCCTTCCTTCGGGACCCAATACTCCCCCAGTACGAATCCGATTGATGCCAGTAACAGGAGTGCCAACGTCCCTAAGGCAGGATCGAAAGTCCTCCCAATTTGGATGCTTATTGCGCTGTAGACCACTACCATCGATGCCATCAGGATCCAGTTTACTCTGCTTTCCCCGTCAATTGCCAAGTTAGTCACAATGTCCCTCTCTGGTTCCGATTGAACAGTTCCATCGGACCGTACGGCACCAGGAGCGGAACCACCCTTGTCGATGAATGGGTCGAATACGTCTCCGAGGGCCTCGTCTTCTGGTGGAGAAACCTCCCCCTCCTCCTCAGAAGAATTGTGATTGAGGTCGATGATGTCTATCCCGGTGGAGCGCCTGAATTGACGCTCGCGGATAATCTTGTCATCCGGCTCCTCATCTGTCATCATCCTGCCAACGAGGCTTGCATTGCATAATCACATCCCCTGCAGGGACTTCGATTCTGCGAATGGCCCAGTTTGTGGAATTCTCCAAGCCGGAACGCTTGAAGGCCTAGTGTTCCCCCCGGTTGCTGGGGGACATGGGATGCAGGACTCCTCGCAAGAGACTGCCGTGCCCCTATCTGACCATGGACTGGACCCCTCTGGGAAAGTTCACTGGAACTTGGGTTGGCAGGATTTGCATTCTACCGCCGTTGAACTTGGTGAGGCTAGACTGACTTCTCAGGGAGTTCTTCTTGCCACTACAGGAGAGCGAACCGGGCGTTCTCCAAATGACCGGTTCATTGTGGACGAACCCGGCTTAGCGGAAGATGTCTGGTGGGGGCAAGTAAACAAGTCGACCAAATCTAAAGTCTTCGAGAACCTGCTTGGAATGGTCAGAGGGCACCTCAATTCTCGCGAGAACCTGTTCGTCAAGGATGCGTTCTGCGGGGCCGATCCGAATCATCGGATGCCTGTCAGGCTGGTCACCGAGAAGGCCTGGCATGCCGCATTCATGCACAACATGTTCGTGAGGGCCGAGGAGGAGGAGCTCAGGTCTCACGAACCAGAGTTTACAATCCTACATGCACCCAACCTCCGGGCAGTCCCTGGTAGGGATGGAACGAACTCGCACGTGTTCGTCATCCTAGCCCTTGATCGCGGACTCGTAATAATCGGTGGGACACATTACGCAGGTGAGATAAAGAAGGCGATATTCACCATAATGAACCACATCCTGCCAATGAATGGATTGCTTCCAATGCACTGCTCAGCGAACACAGACGGGCAGAATTCTGCATTATTCTTCGGGCTTTCGGGGACTGGTAAGACGACTCTCTCTGCTGATCCGAACAGGGCCCTGGTGGGCGACGACGAGCACGGTTGGTCCGATGACGGAGTATTCAATTTTGAAGGGGGATGCTATGCCAAGCTAATTGGACTATCCGAGGAGGACGAGCCAGCAATATTTGCGACAACAAAGATGCCAGGATCCATTCTTGAAAACGTTGTATTGAATGCCGATGGCACACCCGACTTCGACAACGGCTCGCTTACACAGAACACGAGGGGCTCCTATCCCATTGAGTCCATAGAGAACAGAACCCAGGATTCCATGTCCGGCCATCCGAAGAACGTGGTCTTCCTGACTTGTGATGCATTTGGCGTACTCCCCCCACTCTCACGCCTAACACCGGAGCAAGCAGCCTACCACTTCATCTCTGGATACACGGCAAAGGTTGCTGGGACGGAGGTCGGAATTAGCGAGCCCCAGGCGACTTTCTCAACATGCTTCGGAGCACCATTCATGCCCAGGCACCCCAGCGTCTACGCAGACCTTCTATCAGAGAAGATCAAGAGGCATGAAGCCAAGTGCTGGATGATAAACACCGGATGGGTGGCCGGTGGATACGGCGACAGCAGCAGGATCAAGATCAAGTGGACGCGAACCCTTCTCAATGCTGCATTGAACGGGGACCTAGACGACGTAGTGTTCGTTACCGACGAGAGGTTTGGCTTCTCGGTCCCTCTGACATGCGAAGGGGTGCCGGACTCGATACTGCAGCCAAGGGAGACTTGGCACGACAAGAAGAAGTTCGATGGAACCGCAAATCTCCTGGCCCAGATGTTCATCGAGAACTTCGAACAGTTCTCCTCTGGCTGTTCCGAAGGGGTACAGCAGGCAGGACCAAATCCAATCCTAGTCGATTAGCCTCTGCTTAGCTTCTCTCTGAGCGTCAACAGCGCATATCGCTGCCATGTGAACAACCTCTCGTACGCTGTCTCCCCTCTGGAGAACGTGGGCGGGCCTAGAGAGGCCTTCTAGAATCGGACCCGTCATCTCTGCCCCAGCGACTCTCTGAAGCAACTTGTAGGCGATGTTTGCAGATGCCAGATTGGGACAAATTAGCACGTTTGCAGGTCCCTTGAAGGACATGAATGGGAAATCATCCTGGATTTCCGGAACAAGTGCAGTATCCGCTTGCATGGGCCCGTCAATGATCAAATCTGGCTCCATCTCCCTGACCATCTCAATCGCCTCTTCGATCCTGTCAGTCCTCATCTCTTCCGAGGTACCGAAGTTTGAGAATGAGAGCATTGCAACCTTTGGCTTAACGCCGAACCTTCTGGCAACCTTTGCCGTCTGAATAGCAATCTCGGCAAGGGTACGCGAGTCCGGGTAGATGTTGATGGTTGCATCTCCAATGAACATCAACTGCCCATTCACGGTCATCATGTACATCCCGACGATTCTGTGAGATTCCGGGTCGGGACCAATCACCTGCAGGCATGGCCTTACTATGTCGGGATAGTGGTGCGAGACACCACCCAGATAACCATCGGCATCCCTCATCCTGACCATCATGGGCGCGAAATAGGTAGCCGACTTTAGCTGGCGGACCGCATCGTCCTTGGTCAGTCCTCTTCGGCCCCGTAGACGGTGAAGCTCATCTGCGTAATCTGCCCTTCTTCGGGAATCGTACCTAACGTCGATAGTTTCACACTCAAATTCGAGCCCCAATTCTTCTTTCCCGGCCTCAATCCTATCGACCTGACCGAGAAGGATCGGCTTGCAAATCCCCTCTGCGATACACTGAGCAGCCGCTTTGAGAATGGTCGGGTCCTCGCCTTCGCAGAACACTATCTTCTTCAGGTCCCTCTTTGCCTGGTTGATGACCCGCCTCATTATTGATCTAGTGAGTCCGAGCCTCGCCTCCAGCTCCTCCCTGTATGCCTCAGCATCGAACTCTTCCGCCGTTAGTCTGGAAACTCCTTCTTTAACGGCCGCTTCGGCAACCGCGCTAGCTTCCCAGATTAGCACCCTTGCATCGAAGGGCTTCGGAATGAGGTACTCTGGCCCGAATTGCATCTGTTCTCCACCGTAGGCCGAAAGAACATCGTCAGGAACCGGTTCCTTTGCCAGTTGAGCGAGAGCGTTAGTTGCGGCCATCTTCATCCCCTCGGTAATCTCCGTGGCCCTGACATCCAGGGCCCCTCTGAAGATGTAGGGGAAACCTAGGACGTTGTTGATCTGGTTGGGGTAGTCCGACCTACCCGTGGCAACAATGGCATCTTCCCTGACGCTCATTACTTCCTCGGG
>Ga0310344_10001514_pt1 | contig 17766 bp, 14 predicted proteins | sample HC15DNA20200_MG_FD_203801 | JGI IMG/M metagenome (GOLD analysis project Ga0310344, IMG submission 203801) | Marine microbial communities from station ALOHA, North Pacific Subtropical Gyre - HC15-DNA-20-200_MG | ecosystem: Environmental > Aquatic > Marine > Oceanic | place: Pacific Ocean: North... | reverse complement strand
TAAACTAGCTAGAAGTACCCCTAAAACGTTAAACTTGATATTTATAAAGCTTAGATCAAATATTTGGAGACACATTATGTATAAAAATAGCAGACACTTACTTATTTTATTAATTCTATTTTTTCTACCTTTTACTGTATTTTCTGAATCAGGAAAGATTGCTGTACTTGATGTTCAGGCTGCATTGATAGGTACAGAAGCTTCAAAAAAAGCTTTTGAAGAATTATCAAACAGTAAAGACTGGAAGGAAGTAGCTGAAGAACTTCAATTAAAACTAAATGAAGCTAATGAGATCCAAGAAAACGTACAGAAAGAAGGTCCTACTATGTCTGATGAGGATAAAGTAGATGCACAGAAAAGATTAAGATCTCTGAGTCAAGACGCAAATTTTCTAAATGAGAAACTTAATCAAATGAGGGCTGAGGTTGTAGATGTTATACAAAGAGAGCAAGGTCCAAAATTTCAAAAAGTCGTTACTGAATTAATGAGAGCAAAGGGTATAAAAATAGTCCTTCATAGTAATGCAGTATTAGGTTTAGACGATGGAGATGATAGTTTAAATATAACACCCGATATCATAGAACTTCTAAATCAAGACTCAGAATCTTAGTTTATTGGTGTCTTCTAAGAAAAGTATAAAACTTGGATTACTTGCCAAAAAAATTGGTGCTAAGTTTGAAGGTGATGCAGATAAAGAAGTATTAGGTATAAATACTCTTCAAGACGCTGGCAGTAAAGAGATTGCTTTTCTTACTAGGAGTTCTTTTGCAAAAGAACTTGAATCTACAAAAGCTGCAGCAGTAATTATTTCTCCAGAAAATAAAGAACTTGCACCCTGCTCAATTATAGAGGGAAAAGACCCCTATTTATTGTATGCAAAGGCAACCCAAATCTTTAAGAAATTAAATCAAAATAAAGATAACCTTAACAATTCTGATTATTTAGATGTAGCTTCAACTGCAAAAGTTCATGAATCAGCAAATATCGGACCTTTTTGTAGGATAGGTGAAGGGGTGGTTATCGAAGAGGGTGTTTCAATTGGTAGTAATGTAGATGTAGCAGAATCATCAAAAATAGGAAAGAAAACAATAATCTATCCAAATTGTAGTGTTTACGAAGATGTTTCTATAGGTCAAGAATGTATTATTCATTCAGGGGTTACTCTGGGTTCTGATGGCCTAGGTTTTGCTAAGGAAAATGACAATTGGATAAAGATAGAACATTTAGGCAAGGTGATTATTGGGAATAGAGTTGAAATAGGATCAAATTCTTCAATAGATAGAGGTTCAGTAGGCTCCACAAAAATAGGAAATGATGTAAAGATAGATAATCTAGTTCATATTGCCCATAACGTTTCAATAGGTTCAGGGACAGCAATTGCAGCCAATAGCGCCATTGCAGGAAGCACCATAGTAGGAAAGAATTGCACTATAGCTGGTTGTTGTGGAGTTGTTGATAATATAAAGATAGTAGATTCTGTTCACATAACAGCTATGACTTTAGTTACAAAGTCTATTAAAGAATCTGGAACTTATTCTTCTGGAACACCTCTAATGCAAAACAAAGAATGGAGAAAGAGTGCCGTAGCATTTAAAAGACTAAAAGATTTTAATTCTAGCCCTAAATAGGAAATAGACAAAATGATTAATATAGAAGAAATTCAAGAATATTTACCCCATAGATATCCAATGCTTCTTGTTGATAGGGTAGTAGAGTTAAAACTAGGTAAATATATAAAGGCTTTTAAAAACATCACTACTAATGAACCCTTTTTTGAGGGACATTTTGTTGGTAGACAGGTTATGCCTGGAGTACTAATTTTAGAAGCCATGGCCCAAGCTTCAGGTATTTTAGGCTTTAAAACTATGGACAAAAAACCTGAAGAGGGCTCTATGTATTACTTTGTAGGGGCTGATAATGTTAGATTTAAGCACCCAGCAGTTCCAGGAGATACTGTTTATTTGGAGTCACATGTGGTTACTAAAAAGAAAGGTATTTGGAAATTTGATTGTTCAGCTTCCATAGAAGATAAATTGATTGCTGAAGCAACCATACTTTGTGCAGATCGCCCCAAATAATATGCATCATCCTACTGCATTAATTGACCCTAAAGCAAAGCTCGATGAAGGAGTAGATGTAGGACCTTATTCTGTCATAGGACCTCAAGTTTCTATCGGTTCAGGTTCAGTTATTGAATCTCATGTTATTGTGAGAGGACCAACAAAATTAGGAAAGAATAATCATGTTTTTCAATTCTCTACTGTAGGGGATGGTAGCCCTGATAAAAAATATAAAGGCGAGCCTACAAAACTCTTAATTGGCGATGAGAATGTTATTAGGGAGGGAGTAACAATTCATAGGGGAACTGTTCAAGAGAAAGGTATCACAAGAATAGGAGATAGAAATTTATTATTGGCCTATACACATGTAGCTCATGATTGTGAGATAGAAGATGATGTAGTATTGACTAACCAAGCTGCGCTTGCTGGAGCAGTAAAAGTAGGAAAGGGAGCTATTTTAGGAGGATATGCAATAGTTCACCAATTCTGTTCAATAGGTGCCTATAGTTTTTGTGCTATGGGTAGTGCTGTAAACAAGGATATTCCAGCTTATGTAAAAGTAAGAGGTAATCCTGCTAAGCCTCACGGAATAAATACAGTGGGTTTAAAGAGACTTGGATATTCAAGTAAAGTTATCGAGGCTTTAAAGTCTGCCTATAGGTCAACTTATAGGAAAAGACTCACTGTTCAAGAAGCTTTAGAAGAGATTAAACCTCTTGCAAAAAAACATAAAGAGGTTGACCTTTACTACTCTACTATCAAGAAAGCTACAAGAGGTATATCTCGCTAATGTCCTCGAACATTAGTGAAAAATTATCCAAAAATCTCAAGATAGCTTTGGTAGCTGGCGAGGAATCAGGAGACCAGTTAGGGGGGCCTTTAATAAACTCATTAAAGAATCATTTCCCTGAAGCATCATTTATAGGAGTTGGAGGACCATTAATGATTCAAGAAGGTCTTGATTCTTTTTTTTCAATTGAAAAAATATCTGTGATGGGAATTATTGAGCCTTTATTAAGATTACCTGAACTGATTAAATTACGTCTCCAATTAAAAAGATATTTATTTGAACAAGAACCAGATCTTTTTATAGGTATCGATTCACCAGATTTCAATTTACCTATATCTAGATTCTTAAAAAAAAATTTAGATATCCAGACTATCCAATATGTTAGCCCTTCCATCTGGGCATGGAGAAAGGGGAGGTTAAAAGTAATTGAAAAGTCCGTGGATAGAGTACTTACACTTTTTCCTTTTGAAGAAAAATCTTATAAAAACTCTACAGTAGAAGTAACTTATGTAGGTCATCCTTTAGCTGATAAGTTAGGTCCACATGAAGACAAGCAAGCAGCAAGGTTAGGTAGAGGTATAAAAGATAACCAAAAGGCTATTGCTTTACTTCCTGGAAGCAGAAGATCAGAAGTCTCTATTATGTCTCCATTAGTCATAGAAGCATCTAAAATGATCCAGAAAACAGATCCATCAGCAAAATTCTTTATGCCTTTAGTAGATGAGACACACAGAAGATTTATTCCAGAAGATTTAGACATAGATCATATCAACTTTTCTTATGGTGATTCACAAGAGGTTTTGTCTTTATCTGATCTAGGAATAGTTACTTCAGGAACAGCCTCTTTAGAAGCCCTTTTAGTAAGGACACCAGTGGTAGTAGCTTACAGAACAAATTGGTTAAACTACGCAATTATTAAGCCTTTGTTAAATATAAAACACATTTCTCTTCCAAATCTTCTTTCTGATAAAGATTTATTACCTGAATTGCTTCAGAAAGAAGTAACCCCAAAAAATATATTTAGAGCTTATAAAAAATTAGATGAAGCTAGGATTAAAATCTGTTTACAAGAATTTGAGAAGATACATTCTCAATTGAAAGCAGGCGGATCTAGGAAAGTATCAGCCACGATTAGTGAAATTTTCAAATGATATTAGCTGGAGTTGATGAAGCCGGAAGGGGTTCCTTAGCCGGACCTGTTGTGGCTGCTGCAGTTATTATTAATGACTCAATTAAAATTGAAGGTATTAGAGACTCCAAAGACCTTTCTAAGAATCAAAGATCAGCTTTAGAAGAAAAGATTAAGCAACTATCTACTTGTTGGAGTATAGCTTGGGCTAGCGTTGAAGAAATAGACACTATAAATATCCTTCAAGCTTCTTTATTAGCAATGAAGAGAGCAGTTGAAGGTCTTGAAGTAATGCCCACAAAAGTTTTTTGTGATGGTCCTTATTTACCAGAACTACCCATGAAAGGAGAGGCTATAATAGGAGGAGATAAAAAAATTGAAAGCATAATGTCAGCTTCAATATTAGCAAAAGTAGAAAGAGACAGAATCATGTCTAAGCTTAATAAGGATTTCCCTCTTTATTTTTTTGACAAACATAAAGGTTATCCAACTAAGTCTCATAAAGAAGCTTTAAGATTGTATGGACCCTGTAAACTACATAGAAGGTCTTTTAAGCCAGTCCAACAGAGTTTAAGATAGTAAAGTATTATTCAACTTACTAACTATGTCGTCATCAAACTTTGTTCACCTCCATCTACATTCTGAATATTCTTTATCAGACGGTATTATAAGAATAGAGGAACTAGTAGATAAAACATCTGATTTAGGATTTCCAGCAGTAGCTCTTACTGACCTCTCAAATCTATTTGGTCTAATAAAATTTTATCGTCTTGCTAGAGAAAAAGGTATTAAACCCATTATTGGCTCTGAAGTTAGATTAATTAAAGATGCCGACTCTCTACCTGCCTCTTTGGTACTACTAGTTAGAAATAGAGAGGGTTATACAAATCTTACAAAACTAGTATCTAAAGCATATATAGAAGGCCAAGTGAAAGGAGAGCCTTTTGTTAAGTTAGATTGGCTTAATGAATATTCAGAGGGGTTGATAGCTCTCTCAGGTGGGTCTGATGGACATATAGGACAAGCTTTATTATCTGGAAATATTGATTTAGCTAGACAGAGGTTAAGTTATTTTAAAAAAATTTTTAGAAATGATTTTTTTCTAGAAATTATGAGAGTAGGGAAAGAGGAAGAAGATGAATACAATAACCTTGTTTTAAATATATCAAAAAAAGAAAACATACCTATAGTTGCAACAAATGATGTCAGATTCCTTTCTCCAATAGATTCTGAAGAGAGCCCGTCAGATTTTGAAGCTCATGAAGCTCGAGTTTGTATACAAAGAGGAGAAATTATCAGTGATACCAGTAGAAAAAGAAAATATACCGAAAATCAATACTTCCTCTCCCATGAAGCAATAAAAGAAAAGTTTAAGGACCTTCCTGAAGCCTTAACAAATACAGCTGAAATAGCAAAGAGATGTAACTTAGAGTTAGATTTAGATAAGTTTTTTCTCCCTGATTTCCATCTTCCAGAGGGTAATTCTGCTGAAGACCATTTGAGAGACCTCTCCAAAGAAGGTTTAAAAGTAAAAATAAATAAAATAAAAAATTCTCAGAACCCTTATCCAGTAGACCAGAAGGTCTACTCTCAAAGGCTTGATTATGAATTAGATATGATCTGTAAGCTTGGCTTTGCAGGATACTTTCTCATAGTTGCAGATTTTGTTAATTGGGCAAAGAAGAATGATATTCCAGTAGGACCTGGAAGAGGCTCAGGAGCAGGCTCTATAACAGCTTACGCTTTAGGTATTACAACCATTGACCCCATAAAGTATGATCTTCTTTTCGAGAGATTTTTGAACCCTGAGAGAGTAAGCAATCCAGATTTCGATATAGACTTTTGTATGCAAGGAAGAGACAAAGTCCTAGAGTATGTAACGAAAAAATATGGAAAGAATTGCGTAGCCCAAATAAGTACACGAGGAACTATGGCCGCACGGGCTGTACTAAGAGATGTAGTAAGAGTCTTAGGCAAGCCTTATGGATTTGGAGATAGATTAGCTAAATCTTTACCTGATAGGCTAGGAATTTCTTTAGAAGAAGCATATAAGGAAGAAAAGGAGTTTAAAGATTTGATTGATTCAGGTAATGAATCAAGAGAAGTTTTTGATATGGCTCTTAAATTGGAAGGTTTATCTAGAAGTGTAGGCACTCACGCAGCCGGAGTTGTCATTGCTCCAACAGCGTTGACAGATTTTACTCCACTAATTCTTGATGTAGATAAAGGTACAGTTGCGACCCAGTTTGATATGGGGGACGTAGAATCTGCAGGATTAGTCAAATTTGATTTTTTAGGTCTAAAGACACTAACAGTTATTAATGAGACAGTGAAAAATATAAATAAGAAAAAAGATCAGGAAGAAGACTATATTAATATCGACGATATTCCCTTAAATGATAAAAAAACTTTTCAACTTCTCCAAAGAGCAGAAACAAGCGGAGTTTTTCAACTAGAATCTAGGGGAATGAGAGCTTATTTAAAACAACTTGTTCCAAATAAATTTGAAGACATTGTAAACATGAATGCTTTATATAGACCAGGATCAATGAAATTTGTAGATTCCTATATAAAGAAAAAACTTGGGAAGGAAGAAGTAACTTATGGGAATGAGCGTTTAGAAAAAATTCTTAGTGATACTTATGGGATTATTGTTTACCAAGAGCAAGTTATGCAAATAGCTCAGGAACTTGCAGGTTTTACGCTAGGACAAGCTGATATTCTCAGAAGAGCAATGGGGAAAAAGAAAAAAAAGGAAATGGAAGAACAACGGTCTGCATTTATTGAAGGGGCAGTAAAAAGGGATGTAAAAAAGAATGTAGCTACAAATCTTTTTGAACTTATAAATGAGTTTGCTGGTTATGGGTTTAATAAATCACATTCTGTTGGATATGCTTTAATTGCTTACCAAACAGCCTGGCTAAAAGCCCATTATCCATCAGAGTTTATGGCTTCAACTCTATCTTGTGAATTAGATTCAACAGATAGAATTCAAATGTTTGTAGAAGATTGTAGATCCATAGGTTTGATTGTTCAAAGACCTGATATAAATACAAGTGAGTATCTTTTTAAAGATTTGAATCATGAAACCATTTTGTATGGTCTTGGAGCTATAAAAGGTATAGGAAGTTCTTTAGTAGAAAAAATAATTGAAGCTAGAGGAAAAGAAAATTTCAAAGATCTTTATGACTTTTGTTCAAGGGTAGGTAGTAATAATATTAATAAAAGAATACTAACTGCATTAATAGGTTCTGGGGCTATGGATTGTCTAGGAAAGCGTCATGAAATAAATGATCAAATAGATTCAGTTTTAAAGAGTGTTGAACAGCTTGCAGAGAGGGATGAAAGTAAAATCCAAGACTTCTTTGGAACTACTAGCCACTTTGAAGTGAAAAAAAATTCTACTTCAAAGGGTTCCTATGATCATATATCTGCTGAATGGAGTGCCTTAGGATTTTATCTTGATTCTCACCCCATTGAAAATCATAAAGAAGATATAAGAAGTATGTGTGGTATAACAATTTCAGAACTCGAATTAGAGTCTAGGAGTCAAAGAGTTGCTGGTGTTTTAATGCATCTAAATATTAGACAAGGAAAGAGAGGAAGGTTTGCTTTTGCCACAATAGATGATTCTTCAGGTAAGTTGGATATATCTATTTGGAATGAAGTTTTTGATAAGTATAGAAATGTTATGAAAAAAGGTCAGTTGATAGTAGTGGAAGGTATTATTGAAAAGGATGATTATTTGAGCTCTCCTGAAACCACTAAGTATAAAATGAGTGCTGAAAGAATACTTTCTTTCGATCAAGCTAGACAAGAATATTTAAAACACATCAAAGTCTTTATAGACAAAAATAATAAAAAAATTAAAGATATAACTGATACCATCAAGGAATTACCTAAAGATAATAATGGAAGTTCTGTTCTAATTACTTACTCAGGAAAGAAAGCTGAGACTGATATACAACTTCCTAAGGATTTTAATTTAGCCGTTACAGATGAATCTATCGAGAGCCTGAGGAAGCTATGCGGAAATGAAAACGTTCGTTTAGTGTATCATGCTCAACCTTATCTTCATTAAGCAAGCACATAAAAATGGAAGACTATCTAGAATTCGAGAAATCAATAGCTGCTCTAGAAAAAAAAATTATTGATCTTGAATCCTCAGAGAAATTTTCGGAAGACAAAATATCTTCAGAAGTAGATAAATTAAATGATTCTGTAGTAAAGCTAACAAAAAAAATTTATTCTAATTTATCACCTTGGCAATGTGTCCAAGTTGCTAGACACCCCTTAAGACCTCATTTTCTAGACTATGTAGAGAAAATCTGTGACGATTTTGATGAATTACATGGAGATAGACATTTTGGTGATGATAGAGCTTTATTGGGAGGTGTAGCTTCAATTGATGGGATTAATTGTGTTTTGATAGGGCACGAGAAAGGCAGAACCACGGAAGAAAAAATTTATCATAATTTCGGCATGTCTCAACCAGAAGGTTATAGGAAAGCTGGAAGGTTAATGAAATTAGCAGAAAAATTTAATCTTCCAATTGTGTCTCTGGTAGATACACCTGGAGCTTATCCAGGTATTGACAGTGAAGAGAGAGGCCAGAGTGAGGCTATAGCAAGAAATTTAAGTTTAATGTCATCTTTAGAAGTACCAATCTTGGTTAATATAGTGGGAGAAGGGGGTTCAGGTGGAGCTTTGGCTATAGCAGTAGGAGACCACATTAGCATGATGGAGTTTGCTACTTATTCAGTAGCTTCTCCAGAAGCATGTGCTTCAATAGTTTGGAGAGATTCTAGTAAAGCTGAATTAGCAGCTGAGGCTATGCAACTCAATTCAAATAACATCCTTAAACTAAAGCTGATAGACGAGGTTTTAGAAGAGCCTTTAGGTGGAGCTCATAGGAGTCCAGACCAGGCAGCTCTAATTTTAAAAAGATCTATTTTAAAAAACCTAGATAAACTTCAATCCTATTCTTCTGATGATCTTTTAGAGAGAAGATATAAACGCCTTTCAGGATTTGGTGCGATATAAAATGTTTGACCCTAAAAATTTATTTCCATCTGATCTATTAAATTATAAGAGAATAGGAGTAGCTTTTTCGGGAGGAGTGGATTCCCATGTTTTACTTTATTCACTTGCTAAAACCTTGAATAAACAAAAGAATCTATATGCTCTTCATATTAATCACTCAATAGATAGTAAAAGCGATTTATGGGAAAAACATTGCAACGAGGTATGTAAAGAATTAAAAATAAATTTTGTTTCTTTTAAGTTGAATTTAAAAGATAAAGCTTCTTTTAATGAGGATGATCTTCGTAAAGCACGTTATTCAAAGTTATTTTCTTGGGCAAAAGATGGAGATGTTCTATTTACTGCCCACCACAAAGATGATAACGCTGAAACGATTCTCTTTAGAATCTTAAGAGGAACGGCAATTAATGGTTTAAAAGGAATTCCTTATAAACGAAAAGTAAAAGAAGTAGATCTTATAAGACCTCTACTTAACTGCTCCAAAGAAGAAATCCTAAGTTACGCAAAGAAGAATAATTTAGTCTGGATAGAAGATCCTTCTAACAAAGACAAAAAATTTTCGAGAAACTTTTTAAGGAATGAAGTTTTCCCTCTTTTAAAGTCTAAGTGGCCACATTATTCGGATGCTTTCGAAAAATTAGCCCATCATGCTAGGTTAACCCAAGAATCTATAGACGAAATTGCAGATAGAGATATAAATGAAATACTTTTAACAGACCCTAATCAATTATCAGTTTCAAAACTTGTCAAATTAAGTAACGCCAGAAGAAGAAATTTAATATATAGATGGCTATCTATTTTTTGTCCTAAGACTGTTTCAACAAAACTTGTTGATGAAGTAATAAAGACTTTTCTTATTTCAAATTATAAGACTGAAGCTACTGTATCTATAGGAAGGAAAGGTAGAGGAGGTTCTACTCAAATTCGCAGATATGAAGATAAACTTTTTCTCTTACCTACCTTTTCTGATTTATCAAACCAACAAGATATTTCCTTGGAGTGGGATATGAAGAATTCTCTGGAATTATCTACAGGTAAGTTATCTGCGGTCAAGACTATAGGTAAGGGGATACAAACTGATTCTACTAATAACAAAGTTAAGATCCAATTTAGGTCTGGAGGAGAAAGATGTAGACCTGCAGGAAGAATGAAGTCACAAACTTTAAAGAAATTATTTCAAGAGTATTCTATACCTCCTTGGCTAAGAGACAGACTGCCCTTAATATATGTTGAGGGAGAAATAGCTGCTGTTGCAAATATTTGGACATGTGAAGATTTCTTGGCTTCAAAAGAACAATATGGAATGATTTTTGACTGGAAAGACAATTTAAATAATATTAATTTATTAAAGGAGAGAACTAATGGATTTTGAGACAATTATCTTTGAGAGAGAAGAATCGGTAGCAATTTTAAGTTTTAATCGACCTGACAAGAGAAATGCTTTTAATACTCAAATGGTTAGTGAAATAAATACTGCTACAGAATTAGTTTCAAACGATGATTCTATACGATGTGTTATTTTGACAGGGAAGGGATTGGGGTTCTCTGCTGGAGCAGATTTAACCGAAGAAAATAGTAATTGGAAGAGTACGGAAGAGTCTTTAATAAAAGGTTATATGCCTAGTTTACTCAATATTATAAATATGCCAAAACCAGTAATATCAGCTGTTAACGGAGCAGCTGCAGGCATAGGAAGTGCTTATGCTATGGCTTGTGATCTAACAGTGATGGGAGAAGGGTCTTATTTATTACAAGCTTTTAGTAATATAGGACTTGTCCCAGATGGTGGAGCAAATTGGCTTTTAGTGAATACCGTTGGTTATAAACTTGCCTACCAGATAGCAATAGAAGGAGAAAAAATACCAGCCTCTAGATGCTTAGAATTAGGTTTGACGAATAAGGTAGTACCAGACTCTAATCTTATGGAGGAGACTCTTAACTGGGCAAAAAGATTAACTGAAAGAGCACCTCAATCAATGAGACATACTAAAAAGTTGATGAGAGAGTCTCTTAATTCTACCTATGTAGATACGTACTCATCTGAAGCCAAGAAGCAAAATGAACTTTTCGGATCTCCAGATAATAAAGAAGGAATAAAAGCTTTTTTAGAAAAGAGAGCTCCTAAATTCAATGGATGACTATTAGGCGTTTTTGCTTTCAAGCTGCCTTCTTACTTCCAAATGTTCTTCCTTAGTTAGGGGATAAAACCAAGATAAAAATAGAGCAGGTAAGAAAAAAGCAGCACAGCCTATACAGTAAAGGAATCGTAGGGCTAGCATCTCTGTTTCGCCATTTTCTGCGCCTGGAATAAACCCATATAGATCAACTAAAATAGCTGCAGCCCAGACTGCTAACATAGCTGATATTTTTGCTATCATCCCGTTAAGAGCAAAGAATGTTCCTGCTCTTTTTCCTCCAGTTTTTAAGGAATCTATATCTACTACATCTGCTAGCATAGAAGCAGGTAAAAACTGCAAACCACCAAAACAAGCCCCTTTTAGAAGAAAAAGTACATGAAATTGGACATAATCTCCAAATTCTAAAAAGAAACACAAGAAACTAACTGTTCCTGTGCCGACTAGAGTAATACAAAATGCTTTGTGCTTCCCTATCTCTTTACCTAACCAGAGCCAAAAAGGAATAGCGATGAAACCAGCTATAAAATATCTTGCGTAAGACGCTCCAACTGTTTCTATACCTATAACATCCCTAACAAACCACAGAGAAAGAGTGTTTCTAAATGATTCACCAGCTATAACAAGAAAAATAATTAAAAGAATTCTAATTAAAAGGGGATTTTCTTTTGCATATCTAAGTCCTTCTTTTAGAGGAATTTTTTTCTTGTTTTCGGGCATAGGGTCAGGAACTCTCCAAATTGCTATTGCTGCGAAGATGGGTAAAAGAGCAATAATGCCTAAGCCCATATAACCGAGTATTTCTCTCATCTTGTTTGCTACAGCAAAATCTTGAAATAGAAATATCGCAGCAAGTGTTCTTGATAGACCTTCTTTTAAAGACATGCCTTCATCGTAGACCTCTACTATTAGTGGTATCAAAGCAGAGATCAATAAACCTATTAAGGTAAAAGCTTCCCTACCACTTACAATCCTTGATCTCTGATGGTATTCAGGTGATATTTCAGCTCCCCAGGCTCCATAAGGTATCCCTATAGCAGTTGATCCTAGATACATTAGCATCATCCAAATAAGAAAGTAGCTGGTAGTTACCTCCTCTCCAGGAAGAAAAAGTTTATATATAGAGAATAACATTAATGGGACACCTAGAATGATCCAGGGTTTCCTTCTGCCTATAAAGGTTCTGGTTGAATCACCCCACTGACCTATCAAAGGGTCTGTTATAACATCTGTAAGTCTTGCTATTAAAATTAGATTTGCAAGCACCCAAAGAGGTGTACCAATTACTTCTGCATAAAATGGAATTAACCAAATAGCAATTGGATAACCTATCATTGCCAGTGGAGTTCCGAGACCTCCATAGGCCATAATCTTATTCCTGCTTATGGGTGCAGAAGTCATTCTTTTTCTCCCTAAAAGAAACAGACTATATTGAATAAATTATTTTATCTAGAATAAATTCTATTAAGCCCACTGATTACAGCTTTCAAACCAGCAATAACTGTATTTTCATGTATTCCAACACCCCAAAAGGAATTGCCCTTAGACTGGATTTCTATATAAGCTACAGCTTTTGCATCTGAGCCTGAGCTAATTGCATGTTGGTGGTAATCAGAAACTTTTATTTTCATAGCCAGATCTTTGTTTACAGCATTTACGAAAGCATCTATTGGGCCGTTTCCATTGCCTTCTACTGAGATCTTTTTCTTTCCTTTTTCCAAAGAGACTTTAATAATATCTTCTTGAGAGTTATCTTTACTTAAAGAGGATTGGATATGGTGTTGTTGAAAAATATACGGTCCATTATTTTCAATATATGTAGTTTGGAAGGTATCCCAAATATTGGAGGTTAAGATTTCCTTCCCAGATTTATCAGCTAACTTTTGTATGACTTGGCTAAATTCTATCTGCAATCTTCTAGGCATGCTAAGCCCATGATCTTTTTCCAGTAAGTAGGCTATTCCTCCCTTACCTGATTGACTATTTATTCTTACTACTGCTTCATAGCTTCTTCCCACATCACTAGGATCTATAGGTAAATAAGGTACTTCCCAAAGAGGATTATTAGAATTTTTCAAAGCTTTTAATCCTTTTTTAATAGCATCTTGATGAGAACCTGAGAAAGCAGTAAAAACTAGATCTCCTCCATAAGGGTGTCTCGGATGTATAGGAAGTTGATTACAATATTCGACCTCTCTCATTATTGAGTTAATATTAGAAAAGTCTAGTTTAGAATCTATTCCCTGAGTGAACATATTCAAAGCCAGAGTCACAATATCAACATTCCCAGTTCGCTCTCCGTTGCCAAAAAGAGTACCTTCAATACGATCAGCTCCTGCCATTAAAGCAAGTTCAGTAGCAGCTACAGCAGACCCTCTATCATTATGAGGGTGGAGACTCAGAATAACATTTTTTCTGTTCTCCAAATTTCTACTCATCCATTCGATTTGATCAGCGTAAATATTAGGAGTCGATAACTCAACAGTGGCAGGGAGATTCATTATCGTTTTTTTGTCTGCTGATGGTTCCCAAATTTTGTTCACCTCATTACAAACTTCTAAAGCGTAAGGAAGTTCTGTTCCAGTAAAACTCTCTGGACTATATTGAAAGGTCCAATCAGTTAATGGAAATTTTTCAGCTAGATCTTTGACTAACTTTGCTCCATTAGTAGCAATTTTTTTTATACCTATCTTGTTTTCATTAAAAACAATCTTTCTTTGTAGAGTTGAAGTGGAGTTATATAAATGGACTATGGCTCTTGGAGCACCAACTAGTGCTTCAAAAGTCCTTTCAATCAATTCTTTTCTAGATTGAGTTAAGACTTGAATAGTTACATCCTCAGGAATAAGGTTTTCCTTGATAATCTTTCTTAGGAAATCAAAATCTGTTTGTGAAGCTGATGGAAAACCCACTTCTATTTCTTTGAAGCCTATTTTTAAAAGCATCTTGAACATTCTTAGTTTCTTATCCTCACCCATAGGCTCTATAAGAGCTTGATTTCCATCTCTCAAATCAACACTACACCACAAAGGTGCTTGGGTTATGACTGAGTTAGGCCAAGTTCTATCAGCTAGTTCAACTTGCTTGAAAGCTTTATACTTAGATATACCTTTGTTAATAATTTCTTTCATTTCTTAAATATTTTTTTAAAAGGTATCTTCACCTTTTAAATAATCGTTTTGTTTTTGTTTAGATATTAAACGTAAAGAGTTACCCCCGGTTATCTCTGATATCAGAGGCCGGGCAAGTTAGCAGCAGAAGCTTTGATATATCTTTTACTTCGGTCATTATTAAAGCTTATATATCAGGTTTCTTTTGGTCAAGCTATGAATGTTAAAATTAAGATTAGAGTCTTCAATAAAGTATGAGAAATACAAATTTAACAAAACTAAAATCTTTAGGTTTCCTTTTTTGGAAACCTAAGGAAAGAATATCTGAGAAGACTAAGAAAAAGGATGACTTATTTCTTCTAAACGGAAATATTTTAGTTGTGATTCCTCATGGCACCAATAATCAGATTATATCGTCAGGTTATGAAGATTTTTTTGTATCTGTTTCAAAGGCTTTTGACATAAAAAAGGGATTCTTTAATCAAATTAAAGATTTAAAAGAAGAAAAGATAAAATTAACACTTCTTTTTGGTTGTCAAACAAGCAAAATTACAGAAGATTTAGATAAGAAGGGAGTACCTTCCATATCTTGTCAAAGCCTAGAAGATATTATTTCAAGCAATGAAAATAAAAGAAAATTTTGGACTTTAATTAGAGAATTCTCTTCTAATAACAAACTTATAGATGAGTAATTGTGAATACTATTAGCTACCGTTATATGACTGAAGAAGATCTGGAGGATATTTTAGAAATTGAAATCTCTTCAAATCCCCATCCATGGACTGAGAAAAATTTTTTAGATTGTATTCAAAGAGATTATTATTGTCTTATTCAAGAGTTTAATCAGAAAATTTCTGGTTTTGCTATTCAATCAACTTCGTTAGAAGAAGCACACCTCCTTAATATTGGTATTAAAGAAAAATTTAGAAGAAAAGGTTTGGGAGTAGATATCTTAAATCAGGTAATTATTTTCTCTGAATCTATAAGTTGTAGAAGAGTTTTTTTAGAAGTTAGGGTTTCTAATACAAAAGCCATTAGTCTCTATGAAAAGGAAGGCTTTCAGAAGGTAGACATAAGAAAGAATTATTATCGATTAGGAGATGGACGAGAAGACGCTTTGATAATGACAAAAAAATTAAAAAAAGATTGGAAAGACTTCATTTATAGGAGGCTTGTTTGACCGAATATAAATCTTATCCAAAATTTATCACGGAAGATGATTCATTTATAGAGCTAGCTTTAAAAGAAGCTAGCATTCCTACTTTAATAATGTCATTAATACATATGACAGGAGACACAGATTTATTAGCTAAATTGCCTAAACCAAAACCACCTATCATGGGTGAAACTCAAGGTTTTATGGAAGAAATTGAGAAAGAAAAGGTTAGAAAATTTGCTTTAGGAGTTATAAGAGATTACAGGGATAGTAAAAAAAATCTTCCATCTATGCTTGATAAGCAAACCCTTCTATCAATGATGGAGTTTTTAGTCTCATCCAGGATTCCTAAAGAATATGTAACTTTAATGTTTGAAGAAATGGATTTAGAAGGGAAGGATCCAAGAAGAGTAACTTTCAGCAAATCTACTTTAGAGAGAATGCCTAAGGACTATACTGTACTAGTAATAGGAGCAGGAATGTCAGGAATTCTTGCAGGTATGAGATTAAAGCAAGCAGGGATTAATTTTAGAATCATTGAAAAGAATAATGATATAGGGGGAACTTGGTACGAAAACTCATATCCTGGAAGCAGAGTTGATATAGCAAATCATTTCTTTTGTTATTCTTTTTTTCCAAACTTTAACTGGTCTGAACACTTTGCTCAGCAACCAGAAATCTTAGATTATTTTAAGAAATTTGTAGAGAAATTTAATCTTAAGAATTCAATATCTTTTAATTCTGTAGTAACAGAAGCATCATATGATGAAGAAGCAAAAATATGGAAATTGGTTATTAAGCAATCAGGAAGGACTAAAATACTAAAAGGAAATATTTTAATAAGCGCTGTAGGACAACTAAATAGACCTAAAATACCTAAATTTTCTGGAAAAGAGAAGTTCTCTGGAAAAGAGTTTCATTCTTCCAGGTGGGACCATAACTATAAACTTGACGGTAAGAGAATAGGGGTAATCGGAACAGGCGCAAGCTCCTTTCAGTTAGTTCCTGAGATAGCTAAACAAGCTAAAGAATTAAAGGTTTTTCAAAGGTCTGCACCATGGATGTATCCAAATAACAATTATCACGAAAAAGTTTCTTCATATAAGAAATGGCTTCTAAAGCATATACCTTACTATGCTCGTTGGTATAGATTTTTATTATTTTGGCCTGGATCTGATGGATTGATGCCTTCTCTAACAGTTGATCCTGATTGGCCATTTAAGGATCGATCTGTGAATTCTTTGAATGAAGAGCAGAGAAAGACTTTTACTGAGAATATTAAAAGAAGAGTTGGCGAAGATGATGAATTATTAAAAAAAGTTATACCTTCATACCCACCATTTGTTAAGAGGATTCTTCAAGATAATGGTAATTGGCTAGAGACTCTAAAAAGAATTAATGTAAAACTGATAACAGATAATATTAAAGAAATCCTAAAAGAAGGAATAAAGACTGAAGATGGAGTAGTTCATGAATTAGATGCAATTATATATGCTACAGGTTTTCATGGATCAGAATTTCTTTCTTCATTAGATGTTAAGGGTAGAGAAAGAGTTTCTCTTAGAGAAATCTGGGGCGATGACCCTGAAGCATATCTAGGCATTACTATTCCTAATTTCCCTAATCTCTTTTGTCTTTATGGACCTGCTACTAACCTATCTCATGCAGGAACAATAATCTTTAATTCCGAATGTCAGATTAAGTACATTATGGAGTGTATTAAATTTCTTATAGATTCAGATTTAAATGAAATGGAGTGCAAAGAAGATGTTAGTAGGCAATATAATAAAAAGCTTCAGCAAGCACTATCCAAAAAGGTTTTTACACATGAATCTACCGGTAGTTGGTATAAAAACTCTCAAGGGAAAGTAGTAACAACCTCTCCTTGGTTGTTGAAAGATTATTGGAAGTGGACCAGTGCGGTTAACCCTGAAGATTTTTGGTTTAGTTAGGAGTTTAATAGATTTTCTATCTGATTAGCTATTTCTTTTGGTTTAGTGTTGGGTGCAAATCTCCCTACTACTTCACCTTCTTTACTAATTAAGAATTTTGTAAAGTTCCACTTGATAGCTTCAAGTCCTAAAATTCCAGGTTTGCTAGTTGTTAAAAAATTAAACAAAGGATCAGCCTTGCTACCTTTTACATCAATTTTGGAGAAAAGAGGAAAAGAAGTTTGGAAATTTAAGGAACAAAATTCCTTTATTTCTTCATTAGAACCTGGTTCTTGAGAACCAAATTGATTACAGGGAAAAGCAAGAATTTCCAATCCAGACTTATTAAGATTTTGGTAAAGTTCCTCTAGTTCTGAATATTGAGGAGTAAAACCACATTTACTAGCTGTAT
>Ga0310344_10001513_pt1 | contig 17775 bp, 17 predicted proteins | sample HC15DNA20200_MG_FD_203801 | JGI IMG/M metagenome (GOLD analysis project Ga0310344, IMG submission 203801) | Marine microbial communities from station ALOHA, North Pacific Subtropical Gyre - HC15-DNA-20-200_MG | ecosystem: Environmental > Aquatic > Marine > Oceanic | place: Pacific Ocean: North... | reverse complement strand
CGATAGTAGGGCCATCGAGAGAAACGCTGACTTGTTCTCCAATTTTTGCGTGAGTGACTGATTCTCCTTGGTGGTGAATATCTTTGACAAAGCCTATTCTTTTAAAGTCATCTTGAAGGGGAATGGATACTGGTGCACCTTTTTGGAGTGTTCCAGAAAGTATTTCCACCCCCACAATTGCCGGATTTGATTGTCGAAAAATGTGGTTTTCGAGTATCTGGAAATGTGCAGGTCGGGTTAATTTCTCAAAAAGATTCTTTCGCCTATACGAAGACAGTTCTTCAGTGTAAGATTCGTACTCTTCAAGGAGGTGGTAGATGACATCGTTTGTAAGAATTTTAACATCTTTTTCCCGTGCGTGGCGTGCCGCATCTTCTATTAAGTTGACATTGAAACCCAAGATGAGTCGGTATTGTTTTTCATCGGTAGTACTAGCTAAGGAGATATCCCTGGGTGCTATATCGCCAACTGATGCTCGCATTACAGGGATTCCTATATCAGAGAGTGCCTTGGAAAGTGCCTCAAGACTACCGAGAGTATCAGCGCGAATTACAACTCCAGAATCTTGTGTGTCGATCTTTGCTTTTTCTAACTCAGATTCTATTTCGAGGAGGATAGAATCGATATTTGAATCGCGAACTGATCGGAGGGGAGAGCCCACTAAAACGTTGGAAAGATTTGGTGCTGCGATTCGGATGCCAGATGCTGCAGTGACATAGGAGGTTCGGGTGAAAAGATTATTAGAATTTGACTCGGAGAGTGGCAAGAGGCTGAAAAGTGCGCGGACATTCGTAGAAATGGGACCGTCGAGCCCTCCAACTACCATTTGATCATCTTCGGAGAGACTACCATCATATAGGATTGCGTCGATAACGGTTCCGAGTCCCCGCTCTTCTTTAACTTCAAGTACCATACCTTTTCCAGGACCGGTTATATCGACTGACATAGATTCTCGCATATATTTTTGGGCCAAGCCCATCAATACAGCGAGTAAATCGGGAATTCCTTCGCAAGTTCGGGCACTGGTTGGGATTATGCCTAACGTTTTGCTGAAATCAGATACTTTCCAGTAATAATCAGAAGTGAATCCGAATGTAGAAAGTTCAGCTACCAATTCCCAGAATTTTTTATCTAGAGCTGATCGGACACGTTCTGGTTGGGAAGTATAGCTAGTTACAGAAGCAGAGTTTTGATGTGAATTCCAGCCAGGGATGGTATCAATTTTGTTGGCACAGACTAGGAATGGTGTTTTGGAATTTCGGAGGATATTTAGGGCTTCTTTTGTTTGGGGTTGAAATCCATCATTTATATCCACAACTAGGATCGCTATGTCAGCTAGAGATCCACCTCTAGATCGAAGAGTGGTGAATAGTTGGTGTCCAGGGGTGTCTATGAAAAGTAATCCGGGTAACTCTAGACTTTCAGAACTGACAAGAGAACCAGCCATATTTGAAACTATATCAATTGGGACAGTGGTGATTCCTATATGTTGAGTGATTGCTCCTGCTTCAGTGTCTGTTATGGAAGACCCCCGTATGCTATCAAGTAAAGTGGTTTTTCCGTGATCGACGTGTCCGAGTACCGATATGATAGGGGTTCGCAAGAGGTCCTGGTTATTAATGTTCTTTTTTGGCATCGGTATCTCCTCAGACTATGATCAATGTTATCTACCCATACCGAACATTAAAATCATCTATCTAGTTGATATTTCTCCGTGAGTATTATGCTTGTTGAAAAGATATAGGAGGTATGCCAGACATATTAGCACAAAACCTAGCAGATAAGGGAGTTATGAGAAATGATGGAAAGGAGATGGGGATTTTAAAGAATATAACTGTAGATCTTAAGACAGGTAGGTTGGAATCGATCGTAGTAGCACCAAAAGAAGATATCGTTCAGAGTGAATTTGATGATTACAATAGGAATTCAGAAGGAAATTTTCTTGTTCCAGTGAGTTTGGTTGAGTCGGTGACTGATAACATTATGATTAGTCTCCCGACAAAGAGTGTAGAATAACAAGGAATTGAGGGGTTAAAATTAGCGGGCATGTATATCTTAGACTCCTCTGCATTTATTAGAGACCACAGAAAAGAGGGGAAAATCGCGACAGTGGCAGAAGTTTCAGAGGAATTGGTTGGGGAGGCAAGTTTGCGTTTTGAAGCTATGAGAGGGGGAGGAATGCAGATACAAATACCTCAGGAAAGGACTATTGAAGAAGTAATTCGGATATCTAAAAAAACAGGGGACAATACTGTTCTTTCTAAAACTGATATTTGTTTAATTGCTGCTGCAATAGAATTGGGAGGAGTATTAGTCACGGATGATTATGCAATTCAAAATACGGCTGCAGAAATTGGATTGGTGGTCGAGGGGATTGTGATGGAGACCATCAAAGAGAAAAGAAATTGGATATTCAAATGTGAGAGTTGTGGCAAGGAAAGTGGAACTATGCAGAAAGATTGTCCAATATGCGGGGGTAAGTTTAGTAGAAAAAATCCCTCAAAATAAGAGAAGGGAAGATACTGTAGCGATTATATCGGCGGTGGTATTGATATAGAAGACAGTGAAAATAATTGAATCATAGATTCCATGCAACAATGCAGCTGTGACTATATTTTTAGTCTGATAGTATACGAGTCCGATGATAACCGATAAAATGAAAATTACAGCGAGTGCGTTGAGAGCTGGGAGGGGATTTTGGAATAAGGTGTCCCCAGCATAGGCGGAGATGTGAACGGCAGAGAAAATAATACTTGATATAAAGATAGAACCAATTGGGGAAAATGAACTATACAAAGATTTTTGAATAATATTTCGATATAATAATTCTTCAAGAGGACCAACGAGTAAAAGTGAAATCGGGATGAGTAAAAGTATTATTTCCGGGGAAGAGGAAACTATATTTTCAACAGAATGTGATGTTGTTTCCACGCCGAAATATGTGAATAAGACACCGATGATTAAGAGTATTGAAAAAAGTGTGAGTAAACCAATTATAATATAGAAGACATCACGCCAGGTGGGGAAATTGATATCAAGAAAAGTAAAAGGTGTGTTTGTACGGCGCATGTAGAACAAAAAAATTGTCAAAATGCCCATACAAAAGGCAAGTGATGTTAGAAGAATTCCCCAAAGAGGATCTGTAAGAATTTCCACACCGATAATTAGAACCAATATTACGCTCCAGAATGCGATTGCGATTAAGCCAGATATACCAATTAAAGTGGCAAAAAGTATCTCTTTTAATGGTTGTTTTGACGTTTCTTTTGGAGGGGTTAATAAATTAGAAAGAAGAGACATTAGTATTATTTTTTAATCCAATGGGAATTCTTATTTTGAGTAGAACTCGATTCGGAACTAGTTTTCCCAGTTAAAATGTCCTTTAATGCTTGCTTTCCCCATTCGACTGCGGGTTGGTCAAAGCCATTTATGCCTTGTAGTTCTGCAAATAGGATACAAGACGCCATGCAACCGTGTAGAAGCTCCCCAATGCTGTGGGGATTTATCTGATCGAGTTCTATTCGAATGGAAGGACATCCTGCTTCTGCTAGACTTGCTTCTGTTGTTTGTAGTTCAGTCCTTAGTAAAGTTTCCAGTGGTAGATTGGAGAGATAATCAAAATCTTCGAATTCTGGAGGGGGTATATTTAATTCAGTTTTATGGTCAACGACATCGATGAATGTTACCATGAGATTTCTTTTTCCAGCCCGGTAAAGCTGAAGTTGGGAATGTTGATCAGTGGCACCCATTGCCCGGAGAGGGATTTGCCCAATTCCATCTTTTCCGAGGCTTTCAGACCACAACTGAGCAAACCATTCGGCAAAGGTCTCTAGGTGTTCTGAATATGGCATGATAGAATTGGAAGTGATACCTAAATTGAATAATTCAGAGGAAATGGCACCATAGGCATAAGGAGGAGAATTGTAGATAGATGTTGAGAGGGAATCAAATCCGTTTTGTGCTCCTTTGAGAATTTCTTCTACGGATCCACCCAAAATTGCAATTGGTGCGAGACTGGCGGGAGATAGGGCGGAGAAACGTCCTGGGATGGATTCAGGGAAGGGGAGGAGTGGAAGATCGTATTTGTTGGATAGATGATACAGAGTTCCATTACCAGAGGTGGTCACAAAGGTTTGAGAGGTCCAATCTATGTTCTGTTTGTTCATGTAATCTCGGACTACTAAGAAATTAGAAATGGTTTCGATGGTGGAACCGGAAAGAGAGACGATGTTAACAACGGTATCAGTAAAATCGATATTTGTGAGCATATTTAGATTTGCTGAAGGGTCTATGTTATCAAGTACATAATGACCAGAAAGTCCAAGTGAGGTTGAGAGTGTTGCAGAACCCAGTGCGCTCCCACCTATTCCAATTGTGAGCACATTGGAGAAATCAGAGAAATGCTCGGTGAAATCGAGTAATTGTTTTGTTCCTTCATTAGGTAAGATGTTGAGGGCGGCGTATCCGAAGCTATTATTGTGGATCTTGGGCCCTATAGTTGTATGGATAGCATCAATTTGACTATCTAAAGAATCCAGAGTATCAGAAGACATGCCAGGAGATGCAACTGTATCGAGACTGTTCCCAATATCTATCCGCATATATTCTTCTGTGGCGCTCATGAACAAATCTGCTTTGGTTCGGAGACTGGCAATATCAGATGCGATAAATAGATTACATAGTTCGGTGTAGAAGATAGGTAGATAACGGATATGGTAGAGAAGAAATCAGGTTTAATTGGGACGTACAAATATTCGGCTAAAAAAAGCCGTTCTTTAGTGTTTAAATCATATGTGGTTATCAGTTCAATGGTAGGAATATTTGTTATTTTTTTGATAACACTTGCAGGGATTACGTGGACTGCAAATCCGGTGGGGACAGGTCCGTTTAGAGAGCAAATTCTTCTAGGTGCCATACTGTTGGGGATAATGATCCCTCTAGTTGCTCCGGTTTTTATTGTTTCAAGGCGTCAGCAAAAAGATAGGAGTACGGTTCGAAATGAAGATTTCATCGGAGGATCAGGATACGGGTACATAGTTTCGCTTTTTATTGGATTGGGTATAATTGACCCAAATGATCATAAACTAAATTGGCCACTTGAAAGTGTAGGATTGTGGATTGATTCATTGCCCGGGTCGTATGGGGTGGTAGTGGTAGTTTTATCAATAGGAATGATAGTGGCAATCGAAAGAAAAACTAGAAAGTTAAATTAAAAATTGGGGTATGTGTTGAAAGATATGAGAGAGTGTTAAATGTTTTTTAGATAATGTTTCAAATATATCACGAGCACTGTCGATAGCTTTTGGATCACATTGAAATTCGTACGGGTAATCAACATCATAAAGGATTAGAGGATATGCAGGTGCGGGTGGGACTCCTTCGGGGCCAGTTAGAGGATGGGGGGAAAAAATACGATCTATTTTTTCTATGGGTGATTTTTTCGAAGATATTTCCACAATTAAGGAGATTATTCTTCGTACCAATTCACGGGAGAATCCACTAGATTCTATAGAGATGATAAAGTGGTTTTCAAAAGGAGTAGCGCTTATCGTTATGTTTCGTTTTGTACGTTGTTTATCAGGGGTTAAATTATGAAAATCATGTAGTCCAGATAGTAGTTGGATACTAGAATTCAAAAGCTCATAATCTAAATTGGATGCGTCAAGATAATAGACATATGTACGGTTTAAAGCATCCAAAGTAGCATTGAAATTTTCGGGGACTGTGGTAGAGGCCCATACTCTAATAGAGCTTGGAAGTTTCGAATTTATAGCAGATGGAGTACACCAAATGGGGGCTTCGAATGAAACCGTTTGTGCAATCGCAGACACTCCAGAATCGGTCCTCCCCGCAGCTGAATAATCAACGGGTACGTCGCTGCAAAGACCCAAGTTTACCAAAGATTTAAATAAAGATTTTTCAACAGTAGGTAGATGGGATTGCCTCTGGAAACCATGGAAATGTCGCCCATCATAAGCTAACCGAAATGCTTGTTTCATGATGTTAAATATCTAAGATGTTTGGGACGCAAAATCGTCATATGTGGGGCTATCATAATCCCCAGGGAAATCGTCTATAGAAACTTGGAGTTCCTCTCCAGTGGACATTTTTTTGATAGTTATTTTGTTTTCCTTTAAGTCGCGTTCTCCAACAATGATTACAGTCTCTGTATTGATTGAATTTGAATAAGTTAGTTGCGATGTGAATTTCTTTCCAGAAACATCGGTTTCCACTATGTTTCCGCGGTCTCGAAGGGCATGGGCTAGTTGAATTGCAGATTCACGGGTGTCCCCTACTTGAATCACATAGTAATCTGTTTTGGGATTTTTAGTTGGCCAGGTCCCAGTCCTCATAAGTAATTTTTCCAAAGTGGCATCTCCAAAAGCGAATCCCACAGCAGGGGTTGAAGGCCCTCCCAAATCACTAATCAGATTGTCGTACCGCCCGCCACCAAAGATGGATCGGTGGACTTCGCCCGAGGCATCGAAGCATTCAAAAATAGATCCCGTATAGTAATCAAGTCCTCGCGCGGTTTTAAGAGAAATAGAACAGTACTTTTCGGCGATGGTGTGAGACACTATATTAAATATTTCTTCTAAATTTTTAATTGCAGATTGCATGGTTTCATCATGTGCAAATTCAGCTATTTCAGATAGATCTGTGAGAGAAAGAATATCAGTCAAATCGTCGATGGAATCAGATGGGAAATTGGCTTCAGATAACAATGTTGCATATAGCTGAGAATCAATTTTATCTTTTTTGTCTATTGCCCGTATGGCAGCATTCAGGTCGACATCAGGGGAGAAAGACTCCAGCAAACCAGATAAAAGACTTCGATGGGATACTAGAAAAATAAAGTCACCTTCACCCAATCCTAAATTTGATAGTATATGTGCAGCGCAAACGATAATTTCAGCATCAGAACTAGGAGAAGAAGATCCAAAAATATCAACATTTGTTTGGTAAAACTCCCGGAAACGGCCTTGTTGAACTTGTTCATATCGCCAGAAAGGTCTTGTTGAAAACCATTTTATGGGTTTTGGGAGAGATTTTCCACGTAAAGCCACCATCCTAGCAACAGTAGGTGTAAGTTCGGGCGTTAGGGTTATGTCTCGGCCCCCTTGGTCTTGGAAGGAATATAAATGATCTACAATTTCGCCGCCACTTTTATCGATATATAATTGGGTTCTTTCAAGAGAAGGTGTTCCTATCTCTCGGAACCCATAGCTAGATACTGTTTTTTCAATTGAAGTGAAGACAGCTTTTCGGTTGGCCATCTCTTCAGGATAGAATTCTCGAAAGCCTTTGAGACGGTCGTTCATATACGTAGGTATTTCCTGGATGCGCTTGAATTCTTCCGTTTACAATATGTAGAAATTATAGAGTATCAGCGTCGTTTTATGTCGAAGCTTTTTCTAGAAGAGGGAGAAAGTTTCTGAAGTAAATCCTTCATCTGTGACTCACTTATTTTATCACCGAGTCTCCCACTCTGGGCCAAAGCAATTATTTGTTGTTCGACTTGGGATGCGAATTCGGGTTTGCTCATTCTAACCGAGTTCAATCGCGTTCGGGCGCCGTCCGTCAAGAACTGTCGCAAGATGGCCTGTTTTTGCATTTCCGCTTGTTGTAATGCCTGCTCTTGGGCCACGTCTTGTGCTGCTACTTGTTGGCGTGCTTGGATTTCTGCCATTCGTTGTTGACGGATAGCATCGAGATCGCCATCATTTCCGCTCATATAGAGAGAACTTCAGCGCCATGTAGCAAAACGATTGCGGAGGTGAATTTGACAAAGAAGAATATAATGATGGAGAGACTTCAGATGTATCGGTTTAGGTCATCCCGGTTAAGTGTTTTAAGCACTTCTCCAGCGGTCTTGTCCAGGAGACTTTGGCCTTGTGGGCTTACAACTCTACCTATAGAATTAGGTGGTTTTTCGAGTAGACCTGCGGTTTCTAGTTGTTGTAATATTGTCCGAATGATCTTTCCACTCCCACTGACGTGATGAACGGGACCTACGCGGTATCGAGTTGATCCCGCTTTTCCACCGCCATAAATGCTCGATAGTCTTTCGACACCAATAGGACCTTCAATAGCTACAATTCGGAGGATGCTAGCTGCCCTTACAAACCAGAAATTATCTTGCTCAGGGGGAAGTTCTCTATCGGGTCCAGATTTAGCGAATTCAGACCACTCAGGGGGTTCTATTTGCTTTGAAAGTGTCTCTGCGAGTGTGCTTAGGAATGCATCTACAGGGACATCATAGAGAGTTACCATTGGTGTAGAAGTTTTCTTCCTCGGTTTTTAAGTCCGTCGAAGTACTGCTCACATATTGAGGGATGGTCAAGGGGTAAGATTTGATGGATGAACAAGACGCTCTTAAATTTATACACGGAAAGGTTCCAAGAAGTGGTGATGATGCTGCATTTATACAAAATTTATTAATTACTACAGATATGCTACACAAAAAATCGGATTTTCCACAGGGGATGACGTATTATACTGCAGGTTGGCGGTCGGTGGGTGCATCTCTTTCAGATATAGCGGCTATGGGCGGAGATCCAATAGCAGTTGTTGCGGCGTATTCGTCTCCTGAATTTAGAAAGGAAGAGATAGAGGAATTCATTCGAGGGGCAAATGAAGTTTGTCAGATGGCTGGTGCAGAGTATGTAGGAGGGGATTTAGATAGTTCAGACGAATTCAGCGTGGTTACTACGGCGGTGGGGAAATCGGTGAAGCCAGTATTCAGGAGGGGTGCAGAATGGGGAGATGTGGTTTGTGTTACAGGAGATTTGGGTAGAAGCGCTGCGGCGAAAAGACTGTTCGAAAGAAATGAAAATGAAAAGGCAAATGAGATGTTTAGATTCAAACCTAGAATTGAAGAGGGTTTAGCAATATCCCAATATTCGACGTCGATGATGGATTCAAGTGATGGTCTTGTTCGGTCGTTGTATGAGATGGGGAAAGCGAGTATGTGCGGATTTGAAATCGATTCTAATATGATTCCAATAAATGAAATGCTTAAAGAAATAGTGGAGAATGGCGAGATTGCACTCAGAGTTGCAATGACTTATGGGGAGGATTTTGAACTTGTATTTACGGCACCACGTGAGAAAATTAAGGAAATTGAAGGGGATATAGAAATTAGTATAACAATAATAGGAGAGGTGGTTGAAAGGGATATAAAAATGGATGGGGAATTGATCGAAAATCAAGGGTACACCCACGGATGAGATAGGAAGGGAAGAATTATCCTAAGATTTGTAAAGGGATTGGGGTGAAACAGAGGAATCCAATTAAGAATATGGAGATCCCCAAAGCCTTTCTTTTCAGATCCAGGGGTTCTTCTTTAATTGGACGGGCGTACCCAGATTGGGCTAAAAAGAGAGTAAGGATTCCCCAGAATAGCCACATGGAAACCGCACTGCTGACATTAGCTGTGAAAAACTTTTCTCCAAAATAATATAGAAATGCAGCTAGCCCAAATAGAAATCCGGGGATAAGAGCAGAAACCGTAGCGGCCCGTTGGCCCAATAATCCACGGAGTATGTGTCCCCCATCTAGTTGGCCTACAGGGAGTAAATTGAGGAAAGTAACAAACATGCCAACCCAACCTCCAAAAACTACCGGATTGAAAGCCATAGAAGGGTCAGAATAACCGATTTTTGTTGTCCCCATAAGAACTTCAAATGCATTTTCAGTTCCGTGAGATCCAACCAGTATGGCAATTAATTTAAACAAGATAGGATATCCAAATTCGACCGCGAATACACCAGGAGTAGAAGAATCTACCCAAGTGGGCACAGAGATTGGATCGAGAGACAATCCTATTGCGGTTATCGCAATGGTTGCCAAAAGACCGGCTATGGGTCCAGCAATTCCTATATCAAATAGCGCAGTGCGGGTAGGAATGTGGCCTCTTATTCGAATGAGTGCACCTAGCGTTCCAATGAAAGTGGGCATAGGTATGAAATATGGCAAGGTTGCATCTACATGATAGTATTTACTCACGGCATAATGTCCTAATTCGTGGACCGCCAGGACTCCAATTACAGCTGCAGCAAATGGCCAGGCTTGAAGGAGTGACAGAGGATTAGATAATGGATCGGGTATATAGTACCACATGGATCCTGCATAGAGAGTAGAAAGAATGGTTGCTATGAAGAGCAATAATTGTAACCAGGGGAATTCGGGAGGGGCATTGTAGATTGGTTTGGCAACGAGGACATATTCGCCTAGTTGTTGAGTTAACTGGGGTTCGTAGCCATACTCTCTAAAAAGTGGCCAGACAAATTCAATGATAGAATGGGGGTTTGATAGAGGTTCCCCATAATAGATTATAGAATCCCCTTCAAATTTTGTTTCATAGACACGGAAAACGGAAGAAAATAAATCAAAGGGGGGCCCAGAGGGAGGGGAATTAGGCATCAAATACTGGATTGGGTATAGGGGGAGATAAGGGTTCTAATATAGAAAAACGAATGAGGAAAGGAAATTAAACTGAAGCGGGTATTACGCGCCAGGTTGTAGCACTGGTATAGGCCCACTTTTCAAGCTGAAAATCAGTAGTGGAATCGATTCGGATTTTGGCTAATATTGCACCGATTTCTTTGGGTGATAGACCCACATCGGCAGCAATGAATTTACTCTTAAAGTAGAGGTTTCCACTCTCGGCTCTATCACGGAGGTAATCCTTGAGTAGCTCTGTTTTGGCGTCGGTTGATAGGGGGGAATCTTGTTCCATTGGATAAGGAAAGGAGAGCAATTCATATATATACTAATGATCTCCCGTTCTTTTTTCGGTGTTTTTCAGAAAACACCTACTTTTTTGTTGTTTTCATAAATACACTATAATTGATTAAACCTTTCATAAAGCTATTAGATAGATTATTTCATATAATTTAATAGCGTTTTAAATGTCTGACAACGCAAGACGTTTGGCGTATAAAAACGAGATATTTTGGGGGAAAATGGGGTATTATGGGCGATCGTGAACCCAAAATGAGCCATCGATTTTTATTTCTTTTTTGAAAATGGGAACTTCATTTTTGAGACGATTGATGCCATCTTGAACCGTTTTGAAGGCTTCATCTCTATGCGCGCCCAGAACAACGACAAAGACCACATTCTCTCCGGATTCAATGTGGCCAACTTTATGGTGCATGAGAACTTCGAAAATCCCGTCTCGTTGACAAAGGTTGGAACATATTTGTTGTAGTCTAGATTCAGCCACCCCAGCATATTTTTCAAATTCTAGCCGGGTTGTGGGGGAATCTGAAGGGTGATCCAATTCGCGGACTCTTCCGGTGAATGTGGCTATTGCTCCAGCTTGGTTTGCGTTTGGGGATTTAACAGCTTTAGCGATGAGAGAATCTAGAGTCTCAAATGGTTCTGTTGTTTGTAAGTTACGAAAGAGTTGATCGGTATCGAGATTTTCAGCAGAATCTAGTTCCATCAGAGTGGTACCATTGTGAGAATGCCCGTTCAAAACTATATAGGGGACATTAGCAGTTTCGAATCCGCCAATAAGAGCATAATCATGTTCGGTTGCTAGAATATCAAAAAGAGTGGGGAGAGTCATATTAGATCCGGATGCGGAGAAATTTCCTTTCTCGTCTAATTGATACGCGGAGAAATTTTGTTTCGTGGTGTCGGCAACTGGTAGAGGGGAGATTACTGCCAAAGATCCTTTGGAGGATAGAAAATCGGAAATTTCGCCCAGTAGGGCACCTGAATCAGGGGGAGATGCAGCGATTCCAAGAAGTCTCATGTATAGATAAAGGGAAAGAAAAGGCTTGTATCCATCGACTATGGTATGGATATGGTTAGATACTTAGAGAAGGGAAAGGATATATCTATTAAAGGCTTTCAAATTTGATAATGAGGATAGTGATTTCGATCGGTGGGAGTGTTCTTGTGCCAGGATTATCTAAAGATAGGATTGAAGAATACGCAGGGGTGGTAGACCAAATCATAGCAGAAGGGAATTCTGTGGGGATAGTTGTAGGAGGTGGAAGGATTGCAAGAGATTATATTGAGATTGCAAGAGAATTTGGTTCTAACGAGAGTGAATTGGACCAAATGGGCATAGCGATTACAAGAGTTAATGCTCAATTATTAATGTTGGGAATAGATCATAAATTTGGACAGCTTCCTCCTCAAGATTATGAATCTGCTAAACAAATACTCCATCAAGAGGGAGTAGTAGTGATGGGAGGAGTTGCCCCGGGGCAAACTACCGATGCAGTTGGTGCAGCGCTAGCGGAGTATACTGATGCAGATCTATTGATATATGCGACTAGTGTGGATGGAGTATACGATTCAGATCCAAAACTAAATCCAAAGGCGACCAGATATGATGAATTATCTCCAGGAGAATTGGTAGAGATAATTTCTAGTATGGAAATGATAGCAGGAAATCCAGCCCCAGTTGATTTACTAGCTTCAAAACTGATTGAGCGATCGGGCATAAAAACAGTTGTAATTGATGGGTCAGACCCAAAGAATGTAATAAATGCTGTTCTTCATGATAAGTATAATGGTACTATCATTAATTCGGATATGAAATGATAGTGGATATTCGATGATGGATAAAGAAACTGATCGAATATTCTGGGCAGAAAAAATTGCAGATGAGATAGAACGTAGAGAGCCAACAGAACCTATAGTAATAAAAGGGGCAGTATCACCTTCGGGTTCTCCTCATTTAGGGCATTTGAATGAAATAATGAGGGGGTACTACGTAGCGGAAATGCTGCGGGAAAGGGGTCACAAGGTAAAGCAGATATTTACATCGGATGATAAAGATGCTCTGAGAAAACTTCCAAATGTCTTGACGGATGAAAACTGGAATATAGTTGGATTGGGGGATATAGATGCAAAATTACTGGGAGAGAATTTGGGCATCCCATATTCAGAAATTCCGAATCCATTTGATAGTGGATATGAATCGTATGGGGATCATTTTACAGCATTGCTGCGGGAAAGTACGGAAATGGCGGGAGTCCCAGTGGAGTTTATTTCAACAACTGAGATGTACAATGAAGGTATATTTGAAGGAGTAATTCGAGAGGCATTGAAAGATTTGCCACTTGTTCGTGAGATCCTTGGCAAATATCAAAAAAACGTTTCTGCGGACTACGTCCCGTTCGTTCCGCAATGTGAGAAGTGTCGTAGATTAACAACTGGTGTGAAAAACGTAGATATAGAATCGGAATTGGTTGAGTATGAATGTGAAGGGTTTGCAGATGCAGATGGTATTCGAGTAAATGGTTGTGGGCACAGGGGATTTGCAACATTTAGAGAGGGGAAACTCTCCTGGAGATTTGAATGGCCCGCTGATTGGAAGATATTAAAAATTGATTTTGAGCCATTTGGAAAAGATCATGCAGAAGGTTCATGGCCTAGTGGCCAGGAAATTGCTCGGGAAATATTTGAGATAGAACCACCAGTTCCAATGGTGTATGAGTGGTTTACACTAGGCGGAAAGGCCCTTTCTTCTTCTAAAGGCAATATCGTCACAGTGAGAGACATGTTCGAGTTGGTTGAACCAGAAATAGTACGTTATTTTTTCGCGAAAAATCCAAATAAACAGAGAGATCTTGATCTTGAGAAAATAGATGTGTTGGTGGATGAATTTGATGGATTTGAGCAAACATACTACAAAGAAAATGTTCAGAAAACTGCCCAAGTTGTTCCTTCAAGTATATATCCAATAATAATCCGGGAGACGATGAAAGAGCAGGTGGGAAAGGAAGATCTCGAAGAATTTAAATTACGTCGTAGAATACCATACAGGTTTGCTGCAGTATTGGGAATGACCAACGATATTGACTTGCAAATTGGTATGGCAACACGTAGAAAATTGATTGAATTAGAGATGAGTGATTGGGCCACTTCGTTGGCAATTGGGCGTGTGCAAAAGGGGAGAAAATGGGCGGAGATTCATCAAAATGAATATAACTATAAGATTCTAGGAGAGGTTCCAGACATAGATATAGATGGAAACATGGATCGGGCTTTAGAAGAATTGGCTTGTTTTGTAGAAGAGGGACACATGGGCACAGAAATGCAAGAAAAAATTTATGAAATTGCGAAAAGTAACGGAATTGAATTGGGTCAATTTTTCAAAGTCAACTACAAACTATTTTTTTCCCAGGATAGAGGACCAAGATTGGGACCTCTATTAGCATCTCTTGATCAAGAATTTGTAGTGAGACGATTGCGGAGAGAGGAGTAAACAGTCCTATGGAATATTCTATTTGGACTATTTTATGGGGGATTTTAGTTTATTCTATTTTGATAAGATGGTTGGAACAAAAAGGCATCGTTCCAAAATACATTAAATCCCAGGGGCCGATACATACCCTTCACACAGAGAAAGGGAGGAAGCTATTAGAAAAATTAGCTGCTCCAAGGGGTTTGTGGAGAATATGGGGAAATATAGGAGTGATTGTTGCTAGTTTGGTGATGGTTGCTACATTTGTATTATTGATATCATCTGCGTTCATGGTAATACAAAATCCCACCCCTACCGCGTTGAGCCAGCCTAGGAATGTGCTCATAATTCCAGGTGTGAATGAATTTCTCCCATGGAAAGTTGCTCTAGAAATATTTTTGGGATTGATAATAGGACTGGTTGTTCATGAAGGCGGGCACGGGATAATGTGTAGGGTGGAAAAAATTAAAGTGAAAACAATGGGATTGGCCTTATTTACAATTCTTCCAATAGGAGCGTTTGTAGAACCTGATGACAATAGTCGAAAGAGAGCAAGTCGAACGGGGCAGATAAGAATGTTTTCAGGAGGTGTTGCAAATAATTTTTTAGTTGCAATGGTGTGTTTTTTGTTATTATTTGGTCCAGTTTCGGGAGGGATTGGATTGGGGGATGGGATAGCAGTTGGAGGTATATTGCCGGGGTCTCCGGCAGAGCAAGCTGGAATTATAGAAGGGGATCGAGTGGTGGGAGTAGAGAAAGGGGAAATGGTAGAAATATGGGAGGTTAAGAGAGGAGATTCGGACGGCGTTTTGAGGACAACTATGGATCGGGAGATTGGCATAATTGGTATGAGTGAAGAAGGACCATACAAATATAGAGAATCGGTGATAGGATATGGGAATGATTTGTTGATTGAGGGAGCGGAGGTTCAAACAATAAGTGGGTTAAAGGAATTAATTAGAACCAAAGATGTTGTGTTAGTTCAGATAGGAGGAGAAGAGGCACAATCCATCCCCATGGGAGCACTGGTGAGTCTTGTACAAAAAGGGCCTTGGATGGAGGAGGATGAGACTCAGTGGCCACCTCTCGGCCATATAGTGGTGACAAATATCAATGGGGTTCGGGTAATAGATAGCGAGGCACTTACAGACTTTTTAAAAGAGAGCACACCGGGGGTAGTTGTGGAAATAAAATATTATGAGTTTCTAGAAAGTGAAAACAGATGGGGAAAATCAGAACAAAAAGTTCAGTTGGGGAAGCACCCGGATTCGCAGAATGGATCTGGTTTTTTGGGCGTGATTTCCTCAGAGGGGGTCAGTGGAATTGAATTTGATGATGTAGGAATAGTAGAATATCCAGCAGAAACATACTTGCAAATTTTAGGGGGAGGGGAGGGAGGGATCGCAAGTGGTGAACAGGTTTCGTTTGGTTCAAGAGTGATGATTGCTTTGCAATTGCCAGTACTAAGTGCCACTAGTTCTAATTTTTCGTTTAATTTTGCAGGATTCACGGCAGATAATACTAATTTTTATTCAGTGGGAGGTTCACTAGAAAAGGTAGATTGGGCCGTGTTTAAATTGGCAAATATTCTTTTTTGGACAGGGTGGATAAATTTCAATTTGGGCCTGTTTAATTGCATACCAACAGCTCCATTGGATGGGGGTCATATTCTGCGGAAATATGTAGAAATAGTGATCCAGAGAATTTCAAAAAAAGAACTACCACAGATAGCTAATTTTGTGTGTAGGGGGATCAGTGCTATAATGGTCATGTGCCTTGTAGTTGCTATTTTTGGACCATCTATATTTTCGGGGTGAAATTTAAAAGGTCAATTTTGGTGGAAGAATGGTTTTTTGGCTGCTGCCGAGAGATGATTAAGCAGAATGATGAGATTCAGTGTCGGGTTATTAAATGAATATGGTCCAAACGAATTGGTTAGGATAGCAAAGGTAGTGGATGGGAATAAAAAATATAAAAATTTATTTATTGCGGATGAAAGACTATACAAAAATACGTATGCCCAATTGGCAATTGTAGCCGAGTCCACTGAGAGAATTAATATTGGAACGGGAGTGACAAATCCATATACACGACACCCCACATTGACGGCTGCTGCTATCTCTACTATATCAGAAATATCAGGGGGAAGGGCCATATTAGGATTGGGTGCTGGATCCCCCATGGTGCTTAATCCACTTGGGATTTCACAAATTCAACCCATTGAAACTGTGTGTGCTGCGACTGATGCCATCAGGGAGTTAGTAGAAGGGAAAGAGGTTACAATGAAATCGGATGTGTTTGCAATGGAAAATGCCAGACTAAATTTTGTTTCGGGGGATAGAATTCCAATTTATATTGCAGGAAGGGGCCCAAGAATTTTATCCCTAGCTGGGAAAATGGGAGATGGTGTGATTGCTGGTGCGGGTTTGGCTTCGGTTGCAGGAATGGAATACGCGAGAGAACATATTCAAAAAGGAACGGAGGATTCGAACAGGGATTTCGATGATTTGGACATTATATGTTGGGCGTTTTTATCAATTGCGGATGAAAGGGATACGGCTTTAGATTCTGTTGTAGACATAATCGCCAGGATAGTGAAGGCGGTTCCATTGAAAACTTTAGAAGCAATTGGAATCTCAAAAGAAGATGCAGAGGCTGTGAAACGGGTAGAAGATATCAATGTGTTGAGGTTAAAGGAAATTAGAAAGATAGTAACAGATGAGATAGTAGAACAATTTGCGATTGTGGGGACTTCCGAAGAATGCCAGTCCCACATAGAGAAATTGATTGGATCGGGGGTGAAGCACATTGCAGGGCTTCCTTTTGAGAATCGATCGTATAGAACGGAAGAAATGATAGAAAAATTTTCAGAAGAGGTTATACAAAATTTCTAATGACAACATATATTATCGGATTGGAATGTGTATTCTGCGGCGAAGAATATGCAGATCAACCTATGTTCGAAGGTTGCCCTAGTTGTAAAACTAAAGAATTTGTATCAAATGTGGTTCCAATATACGATTACGATGAGATTGCAAAAGTAATTTCTCGAAAGTCATTTGAGAATTATAAGGATATATGGTCATATTCGGAGCTTCTTCCGGTTGATATCAAATATGCAGTTACACTAGGAGAAGGGGGAACTCCCTTGGTAGAGTGCCCTACTTTGGCGGATAGGGGAGGTATAAAATTATATATTAAAGACGAAAGTCAAAATCCAACGTGGTCATTTAAGGATCGTCTTTGTTCTGTTGCAGTGTCCAAAGCTGTTGAGATTGGTGCAAAAAAGATAACAATTGCATCTACAGGAAATCATGGCGCATCTACTGCGGCTTATGCGAGTAGAGCAGGTTTGGATAGTGTAGTATTTACGTTGGAATCAGTTCCGGAGACGATGAAAATTCAAATTGGAGCATATGGAGCAAAAATTTTGGCTACGAAAGAGCCAAAAGATCGTTGGATATTGATGAAAGAATGCATTGATAAATTTCAGTGGTATCCAACTGGGAATTATATGGACCCTCCCGTTGGAAGTAATTTTTATGGGATTGAAGGATACA
>Ga0310344_10001512_pt1 | contig 17779 bp, 15 predicted proteins | sample HC15DNA20200_MG_FD_203801 | JGI IMG/M metagenome (GOLD analysis project Ga0310344, IMG submission 203801) | Marine microbial communities from station ALOHA, North Pacific Subtropical Gyre - HC15-DNA-20-200_MG | ecosystem: Environmental > Aquatic > Marine > Oceanic | place: Pacific Ocean: North... | reverse complement strand
TCGCGGAGATCACGGTGGTGTGGGCCGGACCTCACGTCACGCAGCTGCTCGGCGACTGGGGCGCGGATGTGATTCGAGTCGAGCCCGCAAATCGCCCGCAGCCCTACACCCGCGGGCTCGAGGACGTCCCGAGCGACAGCCAGGCCAGCGCCCTTGCCGCACAGGGTATTCCCACCCGTCTCGCCGGTAATCGGGCCGGGACCGATCCGTGGAATCGGAACGCAGCGTTCAACTCTCATGCCCGCAACAAGCGGGGCATGACCTGCGACATCATGAGCGAGCAAGGGCGCGCCGATCTGCTTCGGTTGCTTGCACGGTGCGACATCTTGGTCGAGAACAACGTGCCCCAGACCATGGATAAGGCGGGCATCACCTGGGATGAGCTGCACGCCTTGAATCCGCGTTTGATCTGGCTTCGGATGCCGGCATTTGCGTTGAACGGTCCGTACCGCAATTACCGTGCTTTCGGCCTGCACGTCGAGGCGATGGTGGGGCACACCCATCTGCGAGGTTATCCGGGGGAGAGCCCCGAGCTTCTCAGTGAGTCTCTCGCCAGCGACGGGATCGCGGGCGTGCAGGGCGCGGTCGCGCTGCTCATGGCATTGCGCCACCGGGAGCGTACAGGTAAAGGACAGCTCATCGAGATGCCGCTCACCGAAGGGTTTCTGCCGACCTTTGGTGAGTTCATCATGGCGCATTCGATGAACGGGCACGATATCGAAACCCAGGGCAATCATCATCCCTGGCACGCCCCCCACAATGTCTATCCGTGCGTGGGAGATGACGATTGGATTGCGGTCGACGTCGCGACGGATGAGGAGTTTTGCGCACTCGCGTCGGTGCTCGGGGCCCCCGGCCTTGCCAATGATGCCCGCTTTGCTAGCGCCGAGGTCCGCCGTGAGCACCGTGGTGCGTTGGACGATGCCGTGTCGGAGCTCACCCGGAGCGAGGACAAAGAGCGGTTGTTCGAGGCATTGCAAGCGGCTGGGGTATGCGCTGCGCCGGTGCGTAAGGCCACTGAGGTGCTGGCCGACCCCCATTTGAGCGCTCGCGGGTTCTTCGAGACGCTGCCGACGGGCAACGAGCGCACGGGCTATCCGTATCCAGGCTTGTCGTATCGTTTACATCGTACGCCGAATAAGCTGCGCACCGGTCCGGTGCGCCTCGGCGAGCACAACGAGGCAATCTATACCGAGCTCCTTGGCTATTCGGCAGCGGATTATGCCGCGCTTGTGGAGCGCGGTGTCGCTACCGACACGTTTCCCCCGAGCGTCTGGCAGCCCAAAGACTAACCGGCTCGATCGCAAGGCCGTGCCGGATGGGCACGGAGAGGGTACTCAGTCTTTCGTGACGCCGCGCTCGATAAGCGCTTCGATCTCGCTCCGGGCGTAGCCGGCTTCCTCGAGGATCTCCACGCTGTGCTCGCCGAGGTTTGGCTGCAGGCGCCGGATCTCCGGGGCTGTGCGGCTAAACCGCGGAGCGATACCCGGCACGCGTAGCCGCCCTTCGGTGGGGTGGTCGACTTCCTCCCAGAACCCAGTGGCTTTGAGCTGCTCGTCTTCGAGCAAGTCTTCCAGGGTATTCACCGCCCCGTGCGGCACGTTGGAACTCGACAGCAGCGCTACCCATTCGGCGTTTGTTCGCGTTGCACAGATTTCGGCGAGCGTGGCGTAAACGACCTCGATGTTCTCCAGGCGAACCGACAGGGACGCGAACCGTGGATCGTCCATGATGTCCGGCCGGTCTATGAGCTGGCAGAATTCCACCCAGTGACGATCGGTATAGGGCAGCAGCGCGAAGTAGCCGTCCTTCGATGGATACGGGCGCCGCTCCTTGTTCAAAATCCGCTTGTACCCGGCGCTTTCGATCTTCGGGACGAATGTCTCGCCGTACATGTGCTCGACCATCACGAAGGATACGAGTGATTCGAACATAGGTACTTCGATGGACTGCCCTTCTCCCGAGCGCTCGCGTTCGTAGAGCCCGGCCAGCACCGCGGACACCACCGCGTTCGAAGAGGTCTTGTCGCAAACGATGCTGGGCAAGAAACGCGGCTCTCCCGCCACGACCCTCTGCAGCATCGTGAGGCCGGTGCCTGCTTGAATGATGTCGTCATACGCCGCCCGCGGCCCCATAGGTCCGTCGGCTCGATAGCCGTAGGTCGCAAGATAGACCAAGCGTGGATTTACCGCTTGAAAGGCCTCGTAGGAGATGCCGAGCCGTTCCGCCGGGTCCGGGCGGTAGTTGTGCATCAGCACATCGGCGGTCTCCGCGAGCTTGAACAGGGCGCCGAGGCCTTCTTCTTGCTTTAAATCGAGGACGATGGAGCGCTTGTTGCGATTACAGCCGAGGTAAAACGCTGCCATGTTCTCGTTGCGGCGAGGTCCAAGCTGACGCGTCGTGTCGCCGGTAGGCGGCTCGATCTTGATGACGTCGGCGCCGAGGTCGCCGAGTTGCTGTGACGCCCAAGGGCCGAGCACCACCGTCGTGCAATCAAGAATACGTACGCCGTCTAACGGACCTGCCATGGATCTCTCCTTTGATCGAGAACGGTGTGCTAACGCGCGCATTCTTTCATAGTCCCTTAGCGCCGTCTTTTCCCACGCTTGGCTCTGTATTTCGCCGCCGTCTCTCCCGATCCCGCCTGGGTTTCTTTCCTGGCTTTGGACATTGCGGTCTATGGGGCGAAGCCGGGATAATCTAAGGATGAAGACGCATCGCAGTGCCAACGTGATCGGCGGTGAGGTAACGGACGTCGACCTTTCGGGGGCGCTCGCCGGGGACACTTTCGAGGAGCTGGCGTCATTCTTTTATGAGCGCAGCGTCGTGGTAGTGCGCGACCAGTCCTTGGGTCCGGAGGATCTGCTCCGGTTCGCGCGGGGCTTCGGTGAGCCGGACCAGCTATTTTTGAAGCACTACGCCTTGCCCTCGCACCCGCAGATCCTCGTGGTGTCGAACGTCGTCGAGAACGGGAAGCCCCTTGGGTTTGCCGATGCGGGACGCGTGTGGCACAGCGACGGCTCTTATCTGGCGACCCCGGTCGCGGTGACCTTGTTCTACGCGCTGGAAGTTCCCCGAGAGGGGGAAACCGCGTTGGGTGCCACCCAGTTTGCTTCGGCTCGGGCAGCCTATGAGGGTTTGCCCGAAGCAACGAAGGACCGTATCGCAGGGTTGTGTGCTGTGCACGAGGTGGCGGGTCGGCGACGTGCTCTGAAGAGCGGAAAGGCCGGCGACCGCGCGGAGGAAGAGAGGCAACCCGACGTGGTGCATCCTTTGGTTCGGACCCACGACCGTACCGGGCGGCCCTACCTCTTCGTCGCCCGCGGCGAATGCACCCGCGTGCTCGGCATGGAAGAGGAGGCTGGGCTCGCGCTGCTCGATGAGCTGGCGGGCGCGATACAGCGTCCCGCGTATCGGCACGTACATGATTGGCGCGTCGGTGATCTGCTGATGTGGGACAACCAGGCCGTGCAGCACCTCGCGACCTTCGACTACGAATGGCCGCGTCATCGGCGACTCATGCATCGCGTAACGATTCCCGAGCCGGCTCCGGGCTAACGCCAGCAACCGATTTGCACGATGAATTCGTGCGCGCGCTGGAAGCGCTGCTTGCCGGTCAGTGGTTGCTCGGTCGCGTTGTGGTGGAGATTGACGGCGAGCCGGGCGAGGAATTGGCGAACCGCCTCGAGGTGCAGCCCGTAAGCGACGTCCTTCACGAACTCGCCGGTTCTTTTGTACACCGCGGGGGTGTTTACTTTCGCGAAGACGACGCCAATGACCTGACCCGCAGCGTCGAGCACCGGCCCGCCGGAGTTGCCTCGTCGCACCGGTACTTGCAGGGCGAATATGTGTGGATGTCGGGTGTTGTCTTCCGCACGGACGAACCCTTCGACTTGAATGGGCTTGATGGCAACTTTGCCGTGTTCGGGGTAACCGACGACAGTGATCGGCTCGCCTTCGGTGAGTGCGCCCGAAGCGCGGAACGATGCGGGCGAAGCGACCACGCGACCGGTCGTCAAGAGGGCAAGATCGCGCCGCGAATCGCCTCTGTGTAGCTGCGCAATGCGTTCGCCGGCATCGGGCGGGGTCACCGTAATGACCTCGCATCGTGCGATGACGTGGTGATTGGTGAGCACATGCCCCTCGCGGGAAATGAAGAACCCTGTCCCGGTTCCCACGAGGCGTTTGCCGGGTACCGCGGGGTTCAAATCCCGTTGGAGTGCGCGTTGGATGCGACGCACCCTGGCGTCCTTAACTGCCTTGGCTTCTTTGTCGCTGACTACCCGGCCTTTGCAACGCCAGCGCTGCATCTGGCGAACGATAGCTCGTGCTTCGTCGAGACACCACACGGTTTCGGTACGGTCATTGGACGTCTTCGCGCGCAGGTCCGGACCTGGCAGCAAGCAGATGCTGAAGCACAGGAAGCCTGCCAGCCACCACCTCGCGGCACGCAGGGGATGTCGGCGTCGCCATTGCATTTGCCAACTATCGCATGTCGTTGCAATCGAGGGGTGTGGCAGTCGTCACGCAAACGGGGTCTTTGCTATTGTCGGGGGTGCGGGCCCCTCGGACTTCCCCACAGTGTAGAGGCTCGCTGTTGCTCGGAGACTGCCTGGGGCTGGGGCCGAAACGGACGGCGATGATCTGTGAGGCCTGGCCCGAGACCTTCGGGGATGTTGGAATCGAGTGGGGCGCCAAGGAGGGGAAAGAGATGGCTCGAACCGACCGGTCGGAATCTGATTGGAAAGCATGGATCGCACAAGTGGATGAAGAAGCGCTCGATCCCGCGCTCCCCATTTGTGATCCTCATCATCATCTGTGGCTCGACAAAGGGCACACAGGCTGGCCCTATACCCTTGACGATCTGCACACCGACACCGGCCGCGGGCACAACGTCGTGCGTACGGTTTATCTGGAGTGCGGCGCGGAGTACCGCACGGAGGGCCCAGAACACTTGCGGCCAGTGGGCGAAACCGAATTCGTCGCGCCGCTAGCGGAAAGTTCAGCTCGGTCGGGGAAGGCGGAGATCGCGGGCATCATGGCGCACGCGGATCTCATGTTGGGAGAGGGCGTTGCAGAGGTGCTGGCCGCACATGAAGAGGCAGGCCGAGGTCGTTTTCGGGGCATTCGGTACATCACCGCGCAGAGCGACCATCCGCCGCTGGCAATGCGAGTGACTGCAGACATGGCCGATCCCGTCTATCGCGCCGGGGTCCGTACCGTCGGCGCGGAGGGTTATACGTACGACGCTATGGTCTATCATCCGCAGCTGGCCGAGCTCGAGGCGGTCGCCCGGGCATGCTCCGATACCCCCATCGTCATCAATCACCTGGGTGGTTTTCTGGGCACTGGGCCCTACCGGGACCGGCGCGAGGAGACCCTCTCAGCGTGGCAATTGTCGATGGAAGGCCTTGCTGCCTGCCCCAACACATTCCTGAAAGTCGGCGGGATCGGTATGCCGATGATGGGTTTGCGGTGGGATAGGCAAGAGCGCCCGCCAACGTCGGAAGCACTGGCTGCACCATGGCGCGACCCGCTACGGAAGGTGATCGACACCTTCGGTCCGTCCCGGTGCATGTTCGAGTCCAATTACCCCGTTGATATGCGCGGCGCTGGTTACGTTGTGCTTTGGAATGCGTTCAAGCGAATTGCGCACGGGTACTCCGACGCCGAGAAGCAGGACTTGTTTCATGACACCGCCGCGCGGGCTTATCGGTTAAGCGTGTAGGGACAATGCCTAAGCAGGTCGCCCGGTAGGGGGCCTAGTCGCCTCCATGCTCATCTCGAGCAAGGGGGCGATCAGGGTCGCCTGTATAGCTGGGGCCATATGGTGGGCGTATTCAACGTCTATCAGCGCTGCACTCGGTAGCGCTTGGGCGAGTCGGCGTGCAATCGTTCGCGTGAAGCTCGGTGAGCGAGAACCACGAAGTAGGCGTACTTCGACTGCGGTGCGGGCGAGCGCGCCGACATCGACCCGGTATCGGGCCACGGCTCGTGCCAGTTCGGCGAGCGCTGGGGCTTGACGGGCCAGTTGCTCCTGCGCAGGCGCAGGCAGGGTCGCCCACGTGCCGGCACCCATTGAGTCGACGAACGCCTCTGCCCCGCGCGCGAGATCGCCGGTACGGACTGCGTCGGTCAAGCGTTCGAGCATCTCTGTATCGGGCCGTAATGCGTTTGCGTCCTCGGGGTCCGTGGGGTCGAGCGCGGCGTGGACGATCGGTTCATAGAGGACGAGCTCGCGGGGCCGAGCACCCCGCAGCACCGCGGCGATAGCCACCAGTCCGCCCATCGAATGTCCGAAGATCCGGGCCGACGTTCCCAGCGAACGGGCCGCGTCGACTAGGGCGTCGGCGGCGGCGTTTATCGGGCAGATCCCCGGATACGGATGGGTAATGGTGGGACGTTCTACTCGGCAGCCGCTCGCCAAGAGACGCTGCGCCAGGGGTTTCAAACTCCCTGGCCCGGCGCCGGCAGCGTGGAGAAGGAACCAGGTGGTGCGCGGAGCCGTCACAGCAGCCTCATCACGCGAGCAACGTTGGGTGCACGTCAGCGCGAACGCGGTCGCACCAGGCGGTGCTTAGGCATCGGGGTTGTTCCGGAAGACCTCGGGGTAGTAGCCCGTGAAGTCATCGCGGATCCGTGCAAACGGCAGGTCTGACCAGAAACCGTGGTCTTTGAGGTATTCCATGCGCACGTTGCGCTCGGCGTCGTATTCCTGAAGCAAGGCGTGGTCGTGGCCATCGAATTCCGTCGGGCTCACCCCGAAACGGTCACATAGGGATGCGTTGAAAGCGGGCGCTGCCTTGACCCATTGGTCCTCGAGATACATGGCTGCGTAGCCATGATGGATGAACACGTTGCACTCACCCATAGCCGCTTCCATCTTCGGGGTCGTGAAGTGATTGACTACATCGCTCGTGCCGATTGCGGTCGGGATCCCGCACGCACGGAGTCCTGAAGCGAGGAGCACCGCTTTCGGGATGCAGAATGCTTGGCCTTTCTCGAGCACGTGGCTCGCTCGAAACACCTCCGGATCCATGCGGATCGCAAATGCGTCGTAGCGAATGTCGTCGCGTACCGCGTAGAACAAGCGCACCGCTTGACGCAACGGATCGTCTTCTCCGTCGATGGTGCGCGCCACGAATTCGGCTACCGCGGGGTGGTCGTAATCCATGAACGGCGTCGGCGCAAGGTATTCGGGGCCTGGCCGGGGAAAGTCGTACGGTGTGAACTGCAACACGGTTCGCTCTTGTAGGGGAGGACCCCGACCGGTGCCTCTGGCGTAGGAACTCGAGGACAGTCGGGAGGTGAGATTATCATGGACAGGCTACCGTCCATGCCGCGATCTCATCGGCAATGACCTCGATGACGCGGTCTGGCATTTGCATGGGGATGAAGTGTGTGCAGTCGGGGAGATGGAGCTCGCGCCCGTTCGGGAATGCGTTCGCTAATCCCGGCCACGTGGGTGAGGATGCAAAATCGAAGGCCCCGGGCCTCCCTGGACGTGACATGGCGCGCAGCACCATCACCGGGCGATCGACCGCGGCGACGCTGTCGTAAATAGCGCTGTTCGAACGGGAGGCGGCGTAGACGGACGCCTCGACTTCCGGTGGGCAGGCGAGCGTGAATCCGCCGTTCATTGCTGGCAACAAGCCATGCTGGCAATAGTCCCAGAACATGCGCGGCTCAAAGAGCGCGTAGCTGCCCTTGGGCTGGAGCTGGTCGTGCATGGCTTGTGCCGAGGAAAAGAAACGTCGCCGGTTAGCCGCTGGGTGGACTTCGCCGGTCATGCGAGGTTTCGGATTCACATAGGCGTCCGGTGCGGCAATTGTGGGATCGCACAGCACAAGCCGCGCGATTCGGGTGCTAATGGCCGCGGCGCTCGTCATAGCGTGGCCGCCAACCGAGTGCCCGATCCCAATGACCCGACGTAACCCGAGATGCTCGAGCAGTGCCGCGATGTCATCGCCAAAAGTGCGCCAGGTCGTAATGAGCTGCTTGTCGCTGCGGCCGTGGCCTCGCTGGTCGAGCGCCAGCGTGTGATGGTGAGGAAAAGCCTCGATGATCCGATCCCACACTCGGGCATGAAAGCCGGTGCAATGGGCGAACAGCAGAGAGGGTTGATCTGGGTGCGGCTGGTTGTGCTCGAAATACACAAGGGAGAGATCACCCCGGGTGAAGCGCTGCTCCTTCGGCCCTCCGTCTATCGCCACTAGCTGAGACCGGCGATGGGCCGGCTCGGCTGCCGATCCTCGAGGCGGTTTAGTAATGATTGCGCCTCGTCGGGCCGCGCGTCTTTGATGTATGCAGCCAGTAAAGTGTTTGTCATCAGGTCGCGTTGTGCACGGCTGCCCCCGATGCGCACGACCTCGGGCAAGATGCCTTCTAGTACCTCAATCGCGTCGCCCCACTGCTCCGAGGCAAAATGCCCGTAAGCACGTGACAACGTTGCACCGACGGTGCCGGCGGGAAGACGTCCCCCGAGCCCCAGCTCCTCGGTTTGCTCGATGTAGCGTGCCAAGGCGTCCGTTTGCCCGAGCGCGGCATACGCCAGGCCGGCGTGGGCATCGACAAACACCATGGGGCGAGGAAACGTTGACTCGTAATAGTCTCCGAGTGCCTTCCAGCGCTCGACGCTGCGACCCGCACCGGCGAGCTCCGAGCGCCACAGCAGCGCCGCTCCGTCGGTTAGCACGTTGATCGAAGGGCTAACGGAGATGCCGGGTGCGCAATTTTCGTCGTAGGCGCGCCACGCTTCGATTTGATTGCCTTGCGCCATTTGGAGCAGACAGTAGTGCCACCATATGTGGCAGTGCATGAGACCGCTCCGGTCATAGTCAGGGAGCCAGTCGCTTAGGTAGGCCAGCGCCTCGTCGTCGTCGCCTGACTCGTACAAGGCGTGGGTCTTGATGTGTGCGGCTACCGCATTGCGCGGGAATTGAGCAAGGGAGCGTTCTACCAGCGCTCGTCCTTTTTCCCATTGACCGAGCTCTATGAGGGCGAAGGCGAGGGAGCTCAAGAACCACCAGTCGTCGCCGTAAGCGTCCGCGAGTGGCTCGAGCAGATCGAGCTGTTCTGGCTCCCGGGTGAGCCGGCCGCTGAACCCGATGAGTCCGAATACGCTGCACGACGGACTGAGCGCAAGGGCGTCACGCGGGTGGGTCTGCGCGTGTTCTCGGGTCAGCTCGAGCGCGGCGGGCACTTTTCCGGTGCACAGACGATGGAAGATCTCGACGTGCTGGCGCTCTCGGGCAGTGGCGCCGTCAACCAGGGCAACGGCTTGTTCTATCGCTGCCCGCGCTTCTTTCGGTCGCCCGCAGAGCTGGTGCTGGCGCGCGAGTGCTGCGTGAGGTAGTGCGAAAGCAGGATCGGCCGCAAGTGCCCGCTCGAGGGGCCTTTCCACATCCGGCATACCTGCGAGGATCCTGTCGACGCCGTCGACATAGGCATCACGCGCATCGGTTGATGTGGTGGTGAGGCTGAGGCCATACCGGTCTTGCAGCACGAGGCGCTCCTTGAATTGGGTGATGTGGATGACGGTGATTCAACCGGACGTGCGCTCGACCGGTAGGGAGGCCGGCTGCAGCCGTGCTCTCGCGCATTCTAGCGCGGGCGGCATTGGCTCGGTGCGCCTGTCGAGTGTAGGCGGGCAACGTCCCGCTTCGGACCCAGGTTGCGTTATCCGCAGGGCAGCGGCCCGACGCGCTCGGTCCCCGCTCGGGGTAATATTCCATATCGCAGGCGCGGCGTCCCTCTGGCGCGGACCGTCGGGCGGACGCTTACCTGCGGCATCGGTACAGGTCACGCGAGAGAACCAAGGTGAATGACGATAGGGAATTCGATGCACTAATTATTGGTGCGGGCATATCGGGGTTGTACCAACTCCACCGCTTGCGTGAGCTCGGTCTGAGCGTGTGCGCGCTCGAAGCGGGCACCGGGGTGGGTGGCACCTGGTATTGGAACCGGTACCCCGGGGCGCGCTTCGACTCGGAGAGCTGGTCCTACGGGTATTCGTTCTCTCAGACGTTGCTCGACGAATGGGACTGGAGTGAGCATTTTGCGGGGCAGCCCGAGGTAGAGCGCTACTGCAATCTGGTCGCGGAGAAGTTCGATCTGAAGCGAGACATTCGTTTTTCGGCCCGGGTAACCACGGCTCGCTTCGACGAAGAGACCAGCCGGTGGCTGGTCACCCTGGAGGACGGCACGCGCTACGCAGGCCGATTTCTCATCACAGGGATCGGTTTGTTGTCGGCGCCGACGATGCCTCGGTTCGAAGGTATCGAGTCGTTTGCCGGCCAGTGGAGCCACACGGGTCTGTGGCCCAAAGCCGGCATCGATCTCGAGGGGAAACGGGTCGCGGTGATCGGCACCGGCGCGAGCGGCGTGCAAGCCATTCAGGAGATTGCGAAGACCGCGGCTCATCTCACGGTATTTCAGCGCCGGCCTAACTGGTGCACTCCGCTGCACAACGGCCCCATCGACGGCGAGGAAATGGCAGACATTAGGGCCAGGTACCCCGAGATTTTTGAGCGATGCCGGGAGACGGCTGCTTGCTTCGTGCACACCGTCGATCCGCGCAGTACGTTCGAGGTGACCGAGGCAACCCGCCAGGATTTCTGGGAATCGCTCTACGCGGGGCAAGGCTTCGGCATATGGCAGGGCAATTTCCGCGACATGCTGGTTGACGAGAAAGCGAACCAGATGATGTCGGCGTTCGTTGCGGACAAGATCCGCGCACGCGTCAACGACCCCGAGGTCGCGGAACGTTTGATCCCGAAAGATCACGGGTTCGGCACGCGACGGGTTCCGCAGGAAACCCATTACTACGAGGTATACAACCAGCCCAACGTGGAGCTGGTGAGCATGCTCGAAACCCCGATCGAGCGAATCACGCCAGAAGGCGTTCGCACGAGTGCCCGGACTTACGAGGTCGACGTGATCGTGTACGCCACCGGGTTTGATGCTGTCACCGGCAGCTTCGACCGGATCGATATTCGCGGCGTGGGCGGACGAACCTTGAAGGAGAAGTGGAAGGCCGGACCGCGTACCTTTGTCGGTGTCATGGTCGATGATTTCCCGAATATGTTCATGATCATGGGTCCCCACGCGGCGCTCGGGAACAATCCGAGGAGTATCGAGTACAACGTCGAGTGGATCGCGGAGTTGGTGGGCTACACCACCGAACGCGGGTACGGCCGTGCGGAGGCGCGCTCGGAATCCGTCGCTGATTGGGCCGCTTTCGTCGAAACCAAAGCGCAGGGCCTGCTGAGCAACGAGATCGATTCATGGATGACGGGCGTGAACATGAATGTGGACGGCAAGCAAGTCCGCAGACTGGTCCGCTACAGCGGTACCGCGCCTGAGTACCGCTCGGTCTGCGACGAGGTGGCGAGCGGAGGGTACCGCGAGCTCACCTTCGGCGCCTAAGTCGCCGGCGGTGGCTGATCGACTGGCCGCTCGCCCGGGGATGACTGCCCCGTGACGGCGGGCGTCATCTAAGAAGGGGAACGGCGCCGGCGCGGGGTGACCTGTGGCCGTTTTGGACCCGCGCTAGGTGCGCTCAACCTTTCCCTAGTGCTTGCGCGCGGGCGCGTAAGCCGTCGTCGATCCGCGAGGGCCGGCGGGCATCGAGGTCGAGCTGTACCCCGAACTGGCTTAGCCCCGCGATCGGTGCACCCGTCTCGGCATTGTGAACGCGGTGATAAAGCCGCACCGACGAGCCACCGATGTGCGCTACGCAGCTGTCGATGTTGATCAAATCGCCCGGTGCTGCGTCGCTATGGAAGACGAGCTGAAACTCGAAGGTCGAGAGCCCAAGGCGCTCCTCTGTCATGTAGGTGGGCGTCATGCCGAAGGCGCTCATCACGAAGCTGTTGGCGGTCGAGAACCGATGAATCAATCCTGACAAGGCCAGATTTCCTGTCCAATCCGCCTCCTCGGGGCGGACGACGTCTCGTGAGCTCGGAACCCAGCCCGCATCGTCTCCGGGTACGGTTCGATCTTCTCGGGGGTCTCCGTCCCATTCCACCACTGGTGCGTCGAGGGTGACCCCCGCCAGACGCTGCTGCATTGCGGTGCACAGGACGCCGGTTTCGGCATTGACCATTCTATGTGCGATAAGGGGGCTGTCACCCGCTTCCAAAACGGCGGTTTCTATCCGGTAGATATCGCGGTTTCGAAGCTCAGCCTTATAGTGGGTGAACGCTTCGGTGGTCCGGGCTCGCGCCGGGTCAACACCCGCTTGGCGCAAGAATCGCCACGTCGCTCCCTCGAACTTTTCGTAGTAGTACGCCACGGTGAAGTGCTCGGTTGCGTCGACCTCCCATGGGTGTACGTCCCCGAGAAACGTTTCCTTGTAACCCGTCATCTTGCTCTCATCCTTGCGCTCAATCTGAAGGCGCGCGGAAAAATACTAGGAAATTGCCCCGGGCGATACTGTCGGGGCGTCGGAGATTAGGGCATCCCTGCGGTGCCAGCGGTTGGGCACCTACGCGAAATGTCCAGCTTCGAAGTCGTTTCGCCCGCTCGTGTCGGCACCTCGAACCAGCCACAGGGGCCGCGATGCGTATTTGACCACGAGCTCGCTCGCGTCCGGCGAGACATGGCCCCGGTCCCAATAGGAGGATGCCGGCATGTAGCGCAGGGCGATGCCGCTACGCCGGCGCCGTGATACGTTGGGATTCGAGCCGTGAATCATATACACGTCGTGCATCGACATCTGTCCGGCTTTCAGCTCGACATCGACCGCAGTACGGGCGTCGTAGGCGCCCGGCACGATTCGCTCGGATAACGCGACGTGCCCGGTTTCGGTGGTATGTGGGTGCAGGGTATGGTCGCGGTGCGATCCGGGCACGACCCGCAAGCACCCGTTGTCTTGGTCGCTGTCCTCGATGGCTACCCACACCGTGCAGGTCGCAAGTGGACGAATTGGCCAGTAATGGCCGTCCTGGTGCATTGGAACTTCCATTCCATCGCCTGGCGGCTTGCAGAACATCGCGCAGCCCCAGAGCACGATATCGGGGCCGATCAGTCCCTCCACGAGGTCGAGGATGTCCGCATCCTGAGCGAGTTCTAGAAACGTCTCTACCCCCCGTGTGCCTTCGGCGTTGGGGGCGCCGTCGGGCGCTTGTACATGGGCGGATATCAGCTGCTCGGGACGCGTGTCAGGGTTGCGCTCAAGGAGCTTCTCGAGGGCGTCCTCGAGGCGAGCGATCTGCGTTTGAGTGAGCCGAAAGCTCGGCACCACGTAGCCCTCATCCTGATAACGTGTGCGTTCAGCTACGGTGAGCGCTGTCATGTGAGATCCTGCCCCGGATGGTGGTGTACCAGTGCGTTATTTTGCCATCGCTCGGGTAAAAGCTCATATTCCTCGTTCACTCGTTCCGCGCTGGATGAGGGTGGACTGGCGTGGGCATCGTCCCGGTGCCGGTTGCGCAACAAATAGCCGCTTGCGGGCCGCGCTGACAACTGGCCGGTCGGGCGAAGGCGTCGGGTGACCCGGATCGCCATCGACCGGCGGGCGGTGGGCAATATCTGCGTTGACAAAACCGACCCCAGAGCGGATGCGGTATTCGGACGGTTCACGGCGGCGCCGGCCGTCGTGGCGTGTTCCAGGAACGTTTCGCGAGGATTCAGCTTGATATGGACAAAGGGAAGCTAGAGGACCTGCGCCGCCGCTTTTCCGAGAAGACCGCGTTCGAGATAGAAGACCCACATCTGCGGGAAGTTTCCTCGGCGTTGCTTGATCCGAACGGGCGTCGAACGGCGCCTTTCTCGGGCGTCTCGACCCTTCTCGACGCGCCGACGCAGGAGTCACTCGAGGGATTGGACGTGGCACTGCTCGGGGTACCGATGGACTTGGGAGTGTCAAACCGGGCAGGGGCGAGGCTGGGGCCCCGGGCCGTTCGTGATGTCGAACGCATCGGCCCCTATAACCACAGCGCTCGCCTTGCACCCCAGATGCACCTTCGATATGCCGATGTCGGTGACTGCCCGATCCACCGTTACTCGCTCGATGAATCGATGCGCGACATCGAGACGTACTTCAACGCGGTGAAAGACGCCGGCGTACGGCCCCTCTCTGTGGGCGGCGATCATTCGATTACCTATCCGATCATGAAAGCGCTCGGGCGTGACGAGCCGGTGGGCATGGTGCACATCGATGCGCATTGCGACACTGGCGGGGAATATGACGACTGCAAGTTCCATCACGGCGGCCCGTTTCGCATGGCGGTGCTCGACGGCGTCCTGGACCCCGAGCGCTCGGTGCAAATTGGGATCCGTGGCTCCTCGGAGGTGATCTGGGAGTTTTCCTATGCCTCGGGGATGACGGTGATTCATATTGAGGACGTGATGCGCGATGGCATCGATGCGGTCATTGCTCAAACGCGCGAGGTGGTAGGAAGCGGCCCGGTGTACGTGACGGTCGACGTCGATGGCTTTGACCCCGCGTTTGCACCCGGTACGGGTACGCCGGAGGTAGGCGGGTTGACCCCTCGTGAGGGGCTTAAGCTTCTGCGCGGGTTGAGCGGCATTCAGGTTATCGGTGGCGATGTCGTCGAGGTCGCACCACAGTACGATCCCACCACGGTGACCGCGCAGCTCGCGGCGCAGATGATGTTCGAAATCCTCTGCCTGATGGCACAGACGCCTTCATTGGAAAATTGAAGCCGAACTCCGGAGACGGGAAGCAAAGCGAATGACCCCAACAGAGCTCGCGGAAACCTACTTGTCGGAAGTGGTTGCCAATGGGCGGCTCGAACTTGTCGAGACGCTCGCTCGGCCCGACGTGGTCGATGAGGCCAACCAGGCATTCGGCGGCCCGCCCGGTCGTGAAGGGCTCGTTCAGCACGTGGTCGGGTTCCGGAAGCATGTCGCCGATCTGGACGTGACTATCGAGCGTATCGTGGCCGGGACCGATGAGGTCATGGCTTGGTGGTCCTTTACTGGCACGCACGTCGGCCCGTGGCTCGCGCGTCCCCCGACCGGTGAGCCGATTTCCGGCACCGTATTCAGCTTCTTTGCGCTCGAGCAGAGCCAGATCCGGCGCTACCGCGTCTGGCTTCATGCCCTCCTTGATGAGGCCGTCGTTTTCGACTCGTCTCGGCCGGGCGCTTGAGGCGCTTTCCCGGCCTCGGGCGACGAGCCGGTCTGGACGAGCGACCCGCCGGTGGAGCTAAGCGGCGTTCGCCTGGAGGAACTGGCGAACGTGGCGGAGCGCAATCGCCACCTTCGTGTCGTTTTCCTTCCACGGATAGAGGCTCACTTGGCTGTTCGGTGCGAGCAGCGCTGTTTCCATGGCCGCGGCGTAAGGATGTGGCGGGATGTCGTCGGGGAGGACGAGCACTGGGGTTTCGCACTGGCGCACGAAATCACGGGTTACCGTAAAGACGAAGTCGGGATTCGTTCGGTACATCTTCGACAAGAACGCCTCGGCTCGCTCCATGGTGACGTCGGTGCGCCGCTCGCAAAGCGACGGGGCCCAGTTACGCATGTTCATGTCGTAGAAGACGTCGGGGCACGCAGAGCTGAAGCCACTGGGGTGCACCAGCACCGCGGCGCCGATGCGCGCTGGTGCGCGTTGCAAGAGATTCCAGATGAACGGCCCACCAATACAAAAGCCGAGCACGAGAAACCGGTCGATGCCCAAGTGGTCCATGAGGCCCAGTTGATCGTCGGAGAAGGCGTCCCACGGTCGATCGACCTCCAGTGGCCCTTCGGACTCGCCGCCAATGGCATTGCGCGAATCGAGGGCGATGCAGCGAAAACGGTCGCTCAGTACATCGAGAGGATTGAACACGTGCTGGGCCAACCCGGAGATGGTCGCGTTGAGTCCGCCGCCTGGAATGACGAGCAGGGGGAATCCTGACCCCGCTTCTTCATAGCGGATGGTGACTTCACCGTGCTGATACGTTGGCATGGGATGGCTCCTCGTTGTAGTAGGGGCGGGCTCCGGCGATCAGAACGCGCCGCATGACTCGCCGATGTCCGTGGTAGTCGTTGAGTGCACGATGCTGGGTGCAGCGGTTGTCCCATAGGGCAACCGATCCTGACGTCCATCGAAAGCGACAAGTGAGCTCCGGCTGCTCCAGGTGGTCGCAAAGCTCGGTCAACAACGCCTGTGCCTCGTCTTGGGGTATGCCCTTGAGCCCGATGGTGCTGATTCGGTTGACGAATAGCGCGGTGCGCCCGGTTTCGGGGTGTGTTCGCAGCACGGGGTGTTCCGAGCGTGTGCCAATGGGTCGGCCAATCTCGTCGAGGGCGATGTCGCGTAAGCCCATGGAACGGATCCGCTCCTGGTCGAAGAGTCCCGAGCTGCCGTCGTCGTGAATGGCAATGAGGGACTTGAGCCGGGCTTTCATGTCCGGTGACAACGTTTCGTAAGCCTCGTACATGTTCGCGAAGAGCGTGTCTCCGCCCTCGGGCGGCACCTCCAGTGCGTAGAGTACCGCGCCGAACATGGGTTCCTCCAAGTAAGTGAGGTCCGCATGCCAGCTGCCTCCGAAGTTCTTGTGGTCCGCCGGTTGCTTGACGATTTCGATGACTTCCGGGTAGCCAGGCAATGGTTCGACGTAGGGATGCACGTACAGTGAGCCGAACCGTTCCCCGAATGCTTTTTGTGCCTCTATGGACAGCGACTGCCCGTGGAAGAAGAGCACCAGGTGACGTAAGAACGCGTCATGGACCTCCTCGAACGTCGCGTCGTCGAGTTCGCCGAGGTTCACTCCGTAAACCTCCGCTCCCAGGGCGCCGGGCAAGGGCTGTACGTCGATGTACCGATAAGTCATTGGTCGTTCTCCGTTCGTGCGGCGGCGAGCAGCCGGGCTCTTACCGCCAACGTCAGCGGCATCTCGGTCACCCGGGTGCCCAGCGCGTCATCGATTGCCGAGGCAATGGCAGCAGGGACAGGTAGGGCGCCGGATTCCCCGACCCCACGCAAGCCCAAAGGATTGCGTGGAGAAGGCGTTTCGAGGTGCGCCAAGGTGAACGAAGGTATGTCGCTTGCCCGTGGCAGGGCGTAGTCCATAAAGCTGCCGCTTTGCAATTGGCCTTCCCCGTCGTAGTGCACTGACTCGAGCAGGGCGCTTGCGATACCGAGCGCCGCGGCGCCGTGCAGCTGGCCCTCGACGACCATTGGATTGATCGGCAGGCCGCTGTCATGGCAGATCCAGTAATCCAGCACATCGACATGGCCCGTTTCCGCATCGACTTCCACCAGTGCGACATGCGCTCCGCTGGAAAACGTCAGATCCGGCGGTTGAAAGTAACGCGTGGCCTCGAGCCCGGGATCCATACCGTGGTCGGCGGTGGCGAAAGCCGCCGCTTGGGCGAGCTCTGCAAGCCCAACGGTATAGTTGGTCCGTCCGCGGCGAAAGAATTGCGGGCCATCCTGTTCGATCTCATGTTCTGGCACGTCGAGTACACGCGCGGCGATAGATCGAGCCTTCGAGCGCACATCCCGAGCGGCCAGCGCTACCGCGTTTCCTCCTGCGACCGCGGCCCGGCTGGCGAATGTGCCGATCCCTTGGTCGATTCCCAAGGTGTCCCCGGCGACGACTTCTACCTCATCGGGCGTGACTCCGAGCTCGGTAGCGGCGATCTGGGCCAGCGTCGTCTCGAGCCCTTGACCTTGCGAGGTCACTCCGGTGAACACGCAGATACGCCCGGCGGCGTCCACACGCATGAGAGCACCTTCGTAGGGACCGACGCCGGTCAGTTCGACGTGACACGCGATGCCCACGCCGCGCAAGGTGCCGGCTGCGCGTGCCGCGGCACAACG
>Ga0310344_10001511_pt1 | contig 17803 bp, 22 predicted proteins | sample HC15DNA20200_MG_FD_203801 | JGI IMG/M metagenome (GOLD analysis project Ga0310344, IMG submission 203801) | Marine microbial communities from station ALOHA, North Pacific Subtropical Gyre - HC15-DNA-20-200_MG | ecosystem: Environmental > Aquatic > Marine > Oceanic | place: Pacific Ocean: North... | reverse complement strand
TCGGAAGAGTTGTTAAACATCTAGGAAGTGAACTTATTCAGATTAAATGTGCTGATGATAAGATTCGTATTGGACGAATACGCGGAAAATTAAAACGCCGAGTTTGGATTCGTGATAATGACGTTGTTATAATTGCACCTTGGGATTTTAAAAGCGAAGAACGAGGAGATATTCTTTGGAGATATACTGTAGGACAAGTTGAATGGTTACAATCACAAGGACATCTTTCAAAGGACCTGTAGTCTATGTCATCTCAAATTGATAATCGTGCAATTAAAAAAGCATTAAACAAAGTAAATAATTCTGAAAAATTAAATCGATCATTAAAAAAACGTTCTGAAGATTACCAAGTTTTTCAAGATGTTTTTAATAAACCAACTCTTCTTACACTTTATTCTCTTTTTAATAATGGAACACTTTCCTACCTTAATGGAATTGTTAATTCTGGTAAAGAATCAAATATCTTTTGGGGAGTTACGCCTGAAGGAAATGACGTTGCCATAAAAATTTATCTTACTGTTGCATCTGAATTTCGTAAAAGACTACAATATATCGCGGGCGACAATCGTTTTAAAAATATTAATACAAATGGACATAAATTAATTGAATTATGGGCTCGGAAAGAATTCAAAAATCTCTCAAAAGCCCATTCTGACAACCTGCCTGTTCCAAAACCGATTGCTGTAAAACACAATGTCTTGGTTATGGATTTTCAAGGAATTGATGGCGCTCCTTTTCCTACTCTTTCAGAAACTGAGGTTGAAGAGTCAGATTATGAAGAACTTCTTAACTTGATTACTAAATTGTATAATCAATCCCATCTTATTCATTCAGACTTATCTGAATATAATGTATTTAAAAATTCTAAAGATTTGATATTATTTGATTTTGGTTCTGCAATTGATATTTCACATCCTATGTCTAATGATTTCTTATTAAGAGATTTGACCAATCTTTGTAAATTCTTTTCTAAACGTGGAATTACTACTCTTGATGCTAAAACTCTCTTTAAGGAGATTACTAAAAATGATATTTGATAAAACAATTCGCATCCCTGTTGATCGCATTGGTTCTATTGTCGGTAAATCAGGAAAAACAAAACTTTGGATTGAACAAAAATGTAAGGTTAGTCTTGATATAGATAGTCGTAGTGGCGAAGTTCATATATCTAGTGATAATGAAGTATCTAATCCTTTTCTTGCTGTTGATTTAGTTCAATCTATTGCTCATGGTTTCTCAAAAGTCAGTGCTTCTAATCTTCTTGACGACGATAAATTCCTTTCCATAATCGATCTTACTCAGTATTTCAAAAAATCGTCACATTCTATATCTAGAATAAAGTCTCGTGTAATTGGTCAAAACGGCAAAGCTAGAAAAGTCATGGAGGAAATCTCTAATACAAATATCTCTGTATACGGACATTCTATTTCTATAATTGGTTCATATGAACAAATTAAGTTAGTTGAAAATGCAATAAATCTACTAATTTCAGGCGCCCAACATAAAACTGCTTATGATTTATTACAAAAAAGTCGTACTCAATCTAAATTAGACAGAATGCAATTGTGGGAAGATGGTCCTGTTGTCGAAAACTAAAACTACATTCTCTGGCATTTCGCCTAGTGAATTCTTTTATCGTAATCGAGATTTAGCCGGTTTTAGTAATCCTGCTAAAGCGCTTTATACGGCTACTCGTGAATTAGTAGAAAACTCTCTTGACGCCTGTGAATCTGCAGAAATTCTCCCTAATATCTATGTTCGAATGACTCCTGTAATTGATCAGTTGAATTCTTCTGAACCTCGTACTTACCAACTTAAAGTTAGTGACAATGGACCTGGAATAGATCCTGAAAAAGCCCCTGATGCATTTGGTCGTGTATTCTATGGCAGCAAGTACAAACTTCGACAAGCTCGTGGTATGTTTGGTATGGGAGGAACTATGGCTGTCTTATATGGACAAATTACAACTAGTAAACCTGTAATTATTTACACTTCAATTGATGGAAAAAAAACACATAAATTTACTTTAAGAATTGATATTCAAAAAAACGAACCTGTTATTATTAATAAAGAAATCATTGAAGGAAAAGGAACCACTGGAACTGCTGTTGAACTATTACTTACTGGTGATTCATTTCGTGCTTCTGCTAAAGTCCATGATTATTTCCTCGAATCTGCATTAGTTACTCCTTATGCTGAAATATCCTTTGTTGACGCACAAGGTAAATTGTTTTATTATCCACGAAGTACAACTTCTTTACCAAAACCTCCTGTGGAGACTCAACCACATCCACATGGATTTGATTTTGAGGGAATGAGACGTCTCATTGAAGTTTCTAAAGACAAAACACTTCATAAATTACTTACTAATAATTTTCATCGAGTTGGAGCTACTACTTCTACTAATTTCTTTAAATCTGCAGGTATAGACCATTCAGGAAGTCCTAAGGATCTTGCATACGAAAGTATCGTGAAAATGGTTGATGAAATGCATAGCTATGAATCATTTTTACCTCCTGATTCTCATTGTTTATCTCCTCTTGGTCGTGACATATTGAATGCAGGTATAATGAGTGAACTTTCTCCTGAATTTTCTACTATTGCTATCAGACCTCCTTCTGCATATTCCGGTTTTCCATTTATTGTAGAAGTTGGACTTGCATATGGTGGCAAAGTTAGTAGTGGCGGTGTGAAGTTATTCCGATATGCCAATCGAATCCCACTTCTTTATGATGAAGGTAGTGATATTGCTTGGCAAGTCGTTAAAGATCTCGCAATAGACAAGAAACGAGCATATAAAATCCCTGATAATGCCCCTTTGGCATTAATTACTCATGTTTGTTCAACTAAAGTACCTTTTAAAACTGCTGGAAAAGAATTCCTTGCAGACAGACCAGAAATTGAACGTGAATTAAAAAATGCAGTTCGTGAAGTCCTTCGACAACTTCGATTACATTTATCTCGTAAATCATCCCAGGAAGCAGTAAAACGAAGACGAGATATATATACAAAATATCTTCCATTAATTGCGGAATTTTCAAAAGATCTATCTGGTAACAAAACTTTACCAAATTTCCAACCGATGCTGAAAACATATCTTGAAGAAGGGGAAAATTAATGCCAAAGTCTAAAAAACAATCTAAATCAAAAAAAAGACAAAATGATTTAGAAAAACATAAAGCTCAACTTAAATTACAACTGAAAGACTTGGGCAAAAAAATTTATTCTGATTTAGATTCTCAAAAATTTCCTACTATCCATTTTCCTAGTAGATCTGTAAGAAATATTGTTTATGATAAAAAAACCAAGCAATATATTCTTGGTTCTAAAACTGTTTCACGTACTGCCTCTAATATCAAACATATTCGTCCATTTACTCAAATGACTTGGCTGGCATTTTTTGCTAATGAATTGATGTCTAATAAGAAATCATCTACACTTCGAGATGTTTATTACTCTTCACAAGCTTATGCAGTTGATTATGATGATCAATCTGAATCTGACGCAATAATTACTGACCTTGAATCTGTCATATCTACTGCAAGAGAAAGACTGAATATTTATCCTGAAGAACGTTCAGCAATATTCGGAGATCTAGATATTGAATATACCGTACCTGGATACGAGGGTAATAGACTGAATCTTTCTTCTCACCCTGATGGTTATTTAATCGGACCTAGTCTTAGTACTGCTGATTTTGTTGATACATCTGCTGAAATGATTATTGCAATTGAAAAAGGCGGACTTTTTAATCGATTTGTTGAAGAGAAAGTTCATTCTAAATATAAAGCCATAATTATTGATACTGCAGGACAAGCTCCTCGTGCCACTAGATATATGCTTAAACGTTTACATAAAGAATTGAATCTTCCTGTTTATATTATGACTGATGGAGATGTTTATGGAGAACATATTGCAATGGTAATTGTTTCTGGTTCTGCCGGAGCAGCTCATTTACGAGATCTTACAGTACCATCAGCTAAATGGCTGGGAATTTGGGCCTCTGATATTGCTAAATATAAATTACCTACTATCCCAATGACTGAAGTCGATTTCAAACGAGTTTCTGAATTGAAACGTGATCCTCGATATCAAAAAGGCGTGTGGAGTAAAGAACTCGATGTATTTATGAAAATTAAAGCTAAATGCGAATTAGAAGCTTTTAGTAAATATGGTTTAACTACTATTGTCGATAAATATCTACCAGAAAAATTAGAACAAGCAAAAAGTATGTAGTATTTTATTTTATACTTGTAATTCTGCAGATCCACCTGCACAGTCTACTTCACCCATAACACGCCTTATGTGTGATTTACATGCAAAACATTCTACAAAATTTCTTTCTTCATTTAATACTGGACACTGTATTGCTTGTTTTTTTAATTTACCAATTTTTTTTGTACTTACTACTCCTTTTAATGATTCTGTAACTTCTTTGGCAACTCTTTTAGGTTTAGTACCTTCTGGATAGTCATATACTTTAACCTTGAATTTCACTTCCTGTGATTCACTCATATGAATTAGTTATAAAATTACTTTATAATTCTATGTTTTTTGTTAAACAGTGATCTAATTTATCAGGTTTAATATATATGGCGTTAACAACAACACACCTACAACTATTGAAAATACCCAAAATCTAATTTTTTGTGCAATTTTTATAAAACTACTTATTGAAATTAAACCTGATATCCCTGAAAATGCAACTGCAATAATTAGTTCTATAACTTGTAAATCTTGTATTCCTTCTACAAATAATACGAATAAATTTGCTAAAAGTACAGCTGGTATACTCATAATGAACGATAATCTCAACGAAGTACTTGGACTAAATTTCATAAAAAGCAAGTATGAAGTTGTTATTCCTGACCTTGAAATTCCTGGTATTACTGCAAATCCTTGTAGAATTCCAGTTAATATAGCCACCTTATTATTTAGATTTCTTTCATTTTTTAAATCTGATTTAATTGTTTTTTGAATTATTCCTGTTATAATTAATCCGAGCCCAATTAATAATGTAAATAGAAAATTTCCTGAAATTTCAAGAAGACTTGAAAATATTATTAATCCTATTATGCTGGATGATAATGTTGATAAAATTATGAATGTAGTAAGTGAATTCGATTCTGTAGTATAACCAAATTTATAATTCTTCAAATTTACTATGATTTGAAATATTTCATTTCTAAAGTAAATACATGCTGATATTACCGTACCTAAATGTAAAATTATCGATAATTTTAATGCATTTTCTATATTATAATCAAATACTTCCGACATCAAAATTATAATATTTCCTTGACTTGAAATTGGTAGCCATTCAATTATTCCTTGTATTACACTAATAATAATTATTTGAGATAACTCCATGTATATTATTTCCTCGTTATATTAGAATAAATAACTACGCTAATACGACTTTGCAAAATAAACTGAATTTGTTGCATTCTTCTCACAGACTATACAAATTGAATTTATATTCTCATCTTCAATCAATCTTATATCTGCTCCAGTTTCATCTTTTACCTTATCTTCACAATTTCTATTTCCACACCAATCTACTTTTATAAAACCTCTTTCATTGTTTAGTCTTTCACATAATTCTTTATAGTTGTCAATATTGGTTATCATATTATTGTGTTTACTTTTTGCAATCTCAAATAATTCATCTTGAATTATGTCTAATTCTTTTACAATTTGTTCTACAGGATCCTCATTCATACTAATATTCTTCTTATCCCGTGAATTCCTTCTTACAATTACGAGTGAATTATTGTCTAAATCCTTTGGTCCTATTTCTATTCTTATAGGAACTCCCTTCATTTCCCATTGATTGAATTTCCATCCAGGTGTGTGTTGTTCACTCGAATCTACATAAATTCTAATACCCTTAGAATCTAATTTCTCTACAATGTCGTCAATAACAGTTAATATTTCATTCTTTTTCACATCATCATAATAAATTGGAATGATAACTACTTGTATTGGGGCTATTTTTGGCGGTAGAATTAATCCTTTATCATCTCCGTGTGTCATTATCAAGGCTCCTATTAATCTCCATGATACTCCCCACGATGTCTGCCATGCGAAGTGTTGTTCTTCGTCTTTTCCAAGAAAACTTATTTCAAATGGCTTTGAAAAATTCTGTCCAAGATGATGTGATGTACCCATTTGTAATGCTTTTCCATCTGGCATAATTCCTTCTATTGTTAATGTATAATCAGCTCCAACAAATTTTTCCTTATCACTTTTCTTTCCTGTAAGTATTGGTAATGCTAAATACTCATTTACGAATTTTTTGTATAATTTTAACATAAACTCAACCTGTTGTATTGCATCTTCTTTTGTTTTATGTACTGTATGTCCTTCTTGCCATAAAAATTCTGAGGTTCTTATGAATGGCTTTGTATCCTTTATTTCTGCTCTCAATACAGAATTCCAAAAATTTAATTTTAAAGGTAAATCCCTCCAACTCTTTATCCATTTTGCATATGATTCATATGCTATAGTTTCAGACGTTGGTCTTATAGCTAATTTATTTTCTATATCATTATCTCCTGTTTTTGTTACCCAAAATACTTCTGGTGTAAAACCTTTGAAATGATCTGATTCTCTATTTAATAATGATTCAGGAATTAATAATGGGAAATAAGCATTTTTTGTACCATCTTTTTTAAATTCTTTATCTAAAATTGACTGTATGTTTTCCCAAATTGAGAAACCATATTCTCTTAAAATTATAAATCCTTTTACTTGCGAATAATCTATTAATTCGGCCTTTAACACTGTTTGTGTATACCACTCTGAAAAATTCTCATCCTTTTTTTCTGTTATTCCAATTTTTACCAATTTATTCCACTATTTACGCGTCACGTATCATCTATTCTTGTAAATATATTATTATTGATTACGTTGTATTATCATAATCGGTATATATAATAAAGTTTAAATAGCACATCTACATCTAACCGGAAGTATTAAGTATAAAAATGCTTAAATATTAAAAACAAAAAAAATGGTGAAATTATAATGAAAGAAGAATTAGGTTCGTTACCAAATCGTACTGCAATTGATCGATGTACACGTTGTGGCAAAGGCCCAATAGTCGTAGATTCGTCCGGCGGCGAAATGAATTGTAGTAATTGTGGTTATGTTATTGTAGATAAAATTGAAGAAGAAGGTCCTGAATGGCGAGCATTTTCTAAAGAAGAGAAAGACGACCGAGCTCGAACTGGCGTTCCATCTTCACTTGCTATGCATGATATGGGATTAGCTACCGTTATTGGTGCTGAAGACCGTGATGCGGCTGGTAGATCATTACCTGCATCTATGAAAGCTGCAATTGAAAGATTACGTACTTGGGATGGACGAAGTCAAGTACATGAACCTGTCGATCGTAATCTTAGACAAGCATTCAGTGAATTGGATAGGTTAGCTGACAAATTGAATCTTAGTGACGCTGTAATTGAAAAAGCGGCTTATATCTACCGTAAAGCTCTTGAAAAAGGTCTTGTAAGAGGTCGTTCAATTTCTGCACTTATTGCTGCTTCACTTTATGCTGCTTGCCGTGATACTGAAACACCTAGGACATTAAAAGATGTTGCCGCTGCATGTAATATTAAGAAAAAAGACATTGCAAGATGTTACCGATTATTACTTCGTGAAATGGATTTGAGAATGCCTGTTGTAGACCCTACAAAATGTGTTTCTAGAATCGCCAGTAAAGCTGGTTTATCTGAAAAAACTAAAAGAAGTGCTTTAATAATTCTTCACAAAGCAGAAACTACTAGAACATCAGCTGGTAAAGATCCAATGGGTCTTGCTGCAGCTGCATTATATGTTGCTTGTGTAATGGAAGGAGAAAGTAAAACACAGAAAGATGTAGCAGAAGCTGCGGGTGTAACTGAAGTCACAATTCGTAATCGTTACAAAGGCTTGAAATCTGCATTACAAATTTAGATTATTCTTCATTTCTCTTACTCATATCTATTAATTCTATACCTGATTCTTGAGCAAATTTGAATATTTTCTCATCTCTATAAAACTCTCCAAAATATATTTTCTTAATTCCACTATTGACAATTACTTTAAAACATGGCCAACATGGACTTGCTGTAAGATAAATACTTGAATTCTTTATTTCTGTTCCATTCATAGCTGACTGTGCTACTGCATTCACTTCAGCATGAACTGTTCTCACACAATGGTCATTTTCCATAAGATGACCAATCTCGTCACAGTGTTTTACTCCTCGTATGCTTCCATTATATCCTGTTGACAATATGACTTTATCTCTAACTATTACTGCTCCTACATTCTTTCTATCACATGTTGATCGCTTTGATACTTGTTCCGCAATTTCCATAAAATATATGTCCCAAGTTGGTCTTGCCATATCGATAATATGTCTATTCCTCTATTAAATTATTGCTCAAAGTAAGCTGTTCCTAAATAGTTACATTTCTTACAGAGATATTTTTGTGGCATTAGCCATTCTAATTGTTCATTTAGTGGTTCTAACTCTGATGTACAAGAAGGACAAATTTTTACTTTTGAATTTATTACTTTATTTCGTGTTTTTAAATTATTTATTTGCATTAATTCATTTATGATTTCTTTTATTTTTTCTAACATCTTTTTTTATTGTACCTCTATGGAAGTCTCACTAAAACCTAGATTTATTAAATGAGCTTTTAATACATCTCTATGATCTCCCTGAAGTATTACTAGTTTACCTTTTCCAGAACCTCCACAAGCTAAAGTGTTTTTTAATTTCTTTGCAATTTCCGAAACGTCTGTACTCTTTGAAGCCAGTCCTTCAATTATTGTAGTTGGCTTTCTAAATCTTCTCATTTCTAATCGTACAATAATCCTGGAATCTTCTTTTTCTAGCTCTTGACACACGCATAGATCCATTGGTAAACCACACTTGTTACATACTTCCATAATTTTCGCCTTCTAACCTATAGATATTTCTAATTCTAATATATGCTGTGTTTAACAGTTGTCTTCCCTTCTTCGACTCACAGAACTGTAAAATTTAACTTCATAGATAAGTATTATTGTTATATATAAACCAATAAATTTCTTACAAAACATTATATATCTAATCAATGTTTAGATATAGATTATTGAGTAGTTTTGGAAACATCTCTAATCTTGGTTATTTTTTCTTATTACTTGGGTTAGTATTAATTCTAATTCCGGAACTTGCTAAACGATTTAATCTCTTTAATCCAGAAACTATTCCTTGGTTTATTATCTACATTTATAAAAACAATAATTTTACCTTTATTACTTCTCCATTATTAATTATTCTTAGTTTACTTGTAATATTTGTTTATTCTTCATTTCGTTGATTTAATATATATAATCGACTTACATATTACTTATTGTGCTTGGGTCTTACTTTCTCTTTACAGAGTATAAATTAATCGAAGGTTTGCTTTACCTTATTGGATCTTTTATTGGTTATCGTGTAATGCGAATCTCACGAGAAGGTTACAGAAATACACGTAGCCCTACACTACTTAGACTCACGATTTCTTTCATTGCTCTCACTATTGGATTCTTCTTAACTGCATTTACCTATATCTTTCCTGTCTTCTATAAATTGACTTTTCAATCCAATCTGATTTTGGACTTTCGCCTAGAATTTCTTGGCATATCAATAGCTTTGACATCTTTATTCTTTATCATTGCTGCATCTTTTGAGCTATTAGGATACTTCATCCTTGCTTTAGGCCACGGAATTAAGTCTTATCAAAAAGCTTCCGCAGTTTCTGTTGCATATGGTTTCCTCACTACTGTTTCTGTTTTATCTATTTTAAAGTCTATTTCATTTGTTTTTCTACTTTACGGTTCATTTGAGACTCTTTTATCTTATCTTGAATCAAAAAAACGTCCAATTCTCTATATGTTTCTTGGTTTTGCTGCATTATCTGCCGGTGAATTTATTAGATGGCTTGCCTTATTTTATTCAGGTTTGAGCCCGTTAATGATTTCTTCCATTTTAGTCAAATTAATTGGATTCATAATGCTTTATACGCCAGTAAGTAGTTTCAATACATACAAAGGAGAAGAAAATAATGTCAGTTTATAGATCTCAAGTTAAAATTGTAGCCGATGTCTTATCATCAATTAATGACGGTAGTGAAGGGCAGAACGGTTTAGGTATTACTCGAATAATTCAAAAAGCAAATCTTTCATATGGACGAGCTACAAAAATTATTACTCGTCTTGTTGATTCTGGACTTGTTGAGCAAATTACAATTGACAATAATCAAAGATATATTTTAAGTCACAAAGGAATTGAATATTTACGTTCTCATTCTGATTTTGCAGATTTCGCCGAAAGCTTTGGTATGAAATTATAAAAATAATATAAATGAAACTCGGCGTTCATGTATCTATTGCAGGTTCTATAGATTTATCAATTGATAGAGCACGTTCTCTCGATCTAAATACCTTTCAAATCTTTACTCGTAATCCCCGAGGTTGGAAATATTCTGATTTGAAAGAATCTGATATCTTAACTTTCAAGAATAAAATAACATCTGAAAATATATCTGCTGTTATTTGCCATATGCCTTATCTTCCTAATCTATCATCTCCTAAAGATGATGTTCATGCTATGTCGATTAAAACTCTGAGCTCAGAATTAGATCGTTGTAATAAACTCGGAATAAAATATGTAGTCACTCATATAGGAAGTCATCTTGGTACGGGTTTAGAAAAAGGACTTGAAAGAGTTGTTAAGGCGTGTAATACTGCATTATCTAATACATCTAATGACACTATGATAATTCTAGAAAATACCGCAGGAACAAAAAATAATGTTGGATCTAAATTTGAAGAATTAAAATATATTTTTGACAATGTTAAAGATAATTCTCGTATTGGATTTTGTTTTGATACCTGTCATGCTTTTGCTGCAGGATACGATCTCTCTTCTCGTAAATCTGCTCTTGACACTATCAAAACCTTTGATAAAATAATAGGACTAAAACATTTGAAAGTTGTTCATTTAAACGATTCTAAAGGAGAATTAGGTAATGGACTCGATCGTCATCAACACATTGGCCATGGATACATTGGAGAAGATGGCTTCCGGGAGATTTTAAAACATTCTCTTATCAAAAATCTTCCATTAATTCTTGAAACTCCAATCGATGAAAATTTCGGCGACGAAGATAACATTCAAAAAATATATTCTTTAGCAATTTGATTATTTCTGCCATTAGACATATATTATATTAATTCCCAATTTCTATTGGGGTAAAGTGGCAACGGTCTCTGAGTTTAAAATTGACTTACTAATTTCACCCAAACCCGAACTTCGTAATCCGGAAGGAGAAACTATTTTACAAGATTTGTTATTACGTAATAATTTTGATTATGTTACTTCGGTTAGTGTGTCTAAAGTTATACAATTAATCGTTAAAGCAGAAAATCTAGAAGATGCTAAAAATAAGGCTCTTATTATTTGTGACGAACTTAGACTTTACAATCCTTTAGTTAGTTCTTGTACAATTCGGGGTACTGAATAACTTGAATGTGGCTATACTTCAATTTCCTGGAACTAATTGCGATATTGATACTTATCGAGTATTTAATGAACTTCTTGATGTTGAAGCTACTTTAATTTGGCACGAAAAAACTACTGATTTAGAAAAATTTGACGCAATAATTCTTCCTGGAGGATTTTCTTATGGTGATCGACTCCGTGCAGGAATTATAGCTGCATATAGTCCTGTAATTAATCAACTCAAAAAACTTTCTCTAAAAGGAAAACCTATCGTTGGTATCTGCAATGGTTTTCAAATCTTAGTTGAGTCTGGTCTTCTTCCTGGAGCTTTATTGACAAATTCTAATCTTAAATTCATTTGTAAATGGGTAGATCTGAAAGTTGAAACTAATAATCTTTTTACTAATTCTTTTCAATCTAATTCAATTATTAAAATGCCTATTGCACATAATGAAGGAAGATATTATGTTAACGAAGACAAACTTCAAGAACTTGAACGTAATAATCAAATAGTATTACGATATTCTGATTCTGAAGGTAATACTTCTCTAGATAATAATCCTAATGGTTCAATATCTAATATTGCAGCTGTTTCTAATTCTGATGGCAATGTTCTTGGAATGATGCCTCATCCTGAACGAGCGTCAGATTCTTTGTTAAGCCCATATTCTTCTGACGACGGTATTGGAATATTTCGCTCAATGATATTATCTCTCGAGGTTATGTTGAAAGAATGAGTGACCATTCATGCAAGTCGTGCAAGTTAATCGATTCAGTCAGTGAAAATATAATTCATCGTCACGAACATTTTTGTGAATCCTGTAACAACAATGAAATTAGAATCGCTGAGGCTTTGGAACAAATAGCTCTTGAATTAAAACAGATAAAAGACGAGGTGTTTAAATCATGAGCAAAACTGAATTCGTAGATCATTCTCTTACTGAAAATGAATTATCATATATTGAAAAATCTCTTAATCGCAAACCTAATAAAATTGAACTTTCAATGATTGATGCACAATGGTCTGAACATTGTAGTTACAAATCTTCCAAATCTCTTCTCAAACTTCTTCCTACTAAAGGCAAACGTGTTTTATTTGGTCCAGGATACGAAGCTGGTGTATTAGATGTAGATAATGGTCAGGTATTGACTATGCATATTGAAAGTCACAATCATCCGTCTGCCATTGATCCTTATGGAGGAGCTGCTACTGGTGTTGGTGGTGTATTGAGAGATATTCTTTCTATAGGTACACGCCCAATTGCCGTTCTCGACTCATTAAGATTTGGTAATCTAACTAATCCAAACAATCGTTGGTTATTACAGAATGTTGTTCGTGGAATTGCAGATTATGGAAATTGTGTTGGAATTCCAACTATTGGAGGAGAACTTTCTTTTGATAATTGTTATGACACTAATTGTTTAGTTGATGTAGTATCTATAGGAGTAGGAAAAAAGAAACAATTAATCTTTTCTGAAGCAAAAAATGTAGGTGACATCTTAGTATTATTGGGTAATAGTACTGGCCGTGATGGAATTCATGGTTCTTCATTTGCTTCAAAAGACTTGGAAGACGAACCTACTGATCGTTCTGCAGTACAAATTCCTGATCCTTTCATTAAAAAATTAATTATTGAGGGTACGATGGACGCTTTAAGTACTGGTCTTGTATCTGGACTTAAAGATTTAGGAGGCGGTGGTTTGGCTTGTTGCCTGTCCGAAGTAAGTGATATGGGCAAGACTGGAGTTGAAGTCGATCTTGAAAAGATTCATTTACGAGAATCAGGAATGGAGCCTTATGAAGTTCTTATCTCTGAATCTCAAGAAAGAATGTTGTTCATAATTAATCCCGATAACTTGGATATTATTTCACAATGTTTTGATAAATATAGTTTACAATATTCTGTAATTGGAAAAGTTACTGATACTAAACATGTTGTTATTACTAGTAATGATCAAGTAATAGTTGATTTACCCACTGAACTCATTGCTAATGCTCCGTTAATTAATTGGCCTAAGACTAAACCGAAATATCTTGATGAACAATCTATTTCTAAACCTGATCTACCTTCTAATATTAAAGAAACAATATTGAAAGTTCTTTCATCTCCTAATCTTGCAAATAAATCATGGGTTTTTCAACAATATGATCATGAAGTTGGAACTAATACTGTTGTAAAACCTGGTGAATCTGGTTCGTCTGTTATTCGAATAGCACCTGATAAATTTATTGCCATTTCGGTAGATGGAAATCCTTCTCATTGTTATCTTGATCCGTATAATGGTTCTGCAGGTGTTGTTGCGGAAGCTATGCGTAATGTAATTTCAGTTGGCGCAGAACCTATTGCTATGTTAGATCATTTACAATTTGGCAATCCTAGTAATTCTGATGTCTTTTGGACTTTTAACGAAACAATAAAATCAATTTCAGATTTTTGTTCTTATATTGGAATCCCTTGTGTAGGAGGAAAAGTAAGCTTTTATAATGAAGATGCTAAAACACACGATGCGATTAAACCAAGTCCTGTAATTTCTGTCGCAGGATTAATAAAAGGTGAGCATAACCTTCGTACAAGAAAATTTAATTCTTCTCGACCATTAATTGTTATGGTTGGTGAAACATTTGACGAACTTGGTGGATCCGAATATTATTCTTCTCTAGGATTTGAACACTCTGGTTTTGCTCCAAAATTAAATTTTGAACTTGAAAAACGCGCTCAAAAACTCGTTCGTGATGGAATTAAAGTTGGATTATTTGGAGCAGTTAATGATTGTTCAAAAGGCGGTTTAATACATTCTTTACTCCAGATGTGTACTGTTAGTGATATGGGGGCTTCTATTGATCTTTCTTCTATTCCAGCTAATTGTAAACGATGGGATGAATTATTGTTTTCTGAATCTCATTCACGTTTTATTGTTACTATTAAAAAAGAGAATTTTAATAATCTGATCAATATATCTCGTAATCATAATATTCCCGTCTCAGTAATAGGTTCAATTGGCGGTCATGACTTACAAATTTTCAATAAAGATGATAATCTATTTTCTTGTGATCTTGATTACATAAGATCCTATGTTTATGCTAGTTTAACCAAACTCATGGATGGTCAAATATGAAAGAGAAATGTGGATTATTTGCGGCCTTTTCGAATTCTAAAACTGATGTTATTCCTCTCGTAACAATTGGTTTACGTGGTTTACAACACCGTGGTCAAGAAGCTTGGGGAATAGCAACTCCAACTATGAATCCATTTAAACAAAATGGACTTGTTACTGATAATCTGGATCAATCTGCTTTAGTTCTTCAACAAATGAAAACTAATATTGCAATTGGCCATGTTCGATATTCAACTGCAGGAGGAACATCACTTTCTAATGCACAACCTTTTTCTATAAATAAGAAATTTTGTATAGCTCATAATGGAACTGTTTGCGATCTTAATTCTGTGAATACAAAACTTACTGGTAAAAAACCCCGACGAATAAATGATACATCCATAGTTGGTAAGAGATTGTTGACAATTCTTAAAACAAATAATTTCGACTGGTTCAAATCTATTTCACTTTTGTGTGATGAATTAGTTGGCGCTTACTGTTTTGTCATCTTAACTCCTAATAATGAAATTTACGCATTCAGAGATACACGTGGTTTTAGACCATTGTGTATTGGATGGCATAAAAAATCTAAAACTTATCTTATTTCATCAGAAAGTTGTGCTTTCTCAATGATTGGTGCTGAATTAAAACGGGATGTTAATCCTGGTGAAATCATTAAAATATCAACTAAAGGTTTAGAATCACATTCGTTTTCAAAAGGAGAGAGAACCGCACATTGTTCATTTGAATACATTTATTTCGCTCATCCTAGTTCTGTTATTGATCAAACTAGTGTTTATGAAAGTCGGCGTAAATTAGGACAACTGCTTGCTGAAATGTATGATGTCAATGGTGATGTTGTAGTTCCTGTACCTGATTCTGCACGACCTGCTGCTTTAGGATTTTCAGAAAAATCTGGTATTCCTATGGTTGAAGGATTAATGAAAGACCGATATGCCAAACGTGGAAGTCAGAGAAGCTTTATTCAACCAAAATATAAAGAAAGACTAAAAATTAATCGTTGGATAATGCCTGTAAAAAGTGCAGTCAATGGAAAAGACGTAATTGTTATTGACGACAGTATAGTTCGTGGAATTAGTTCTAAGGCTATTGTTAAAACACTTCGTAATTCTGGCGCAAAAAGCGTTAAGATTCTTGTTACCTATCCCCCTATTCGTCATCCATGTCGTGCTGGTATAGACTTTCCTACTCATGAAGAATTAATTGCATATAACACGTCTGGTAAAAATTCTGATATAGATACAATAAATAAAAAAGTTGGAAAGTCTGTTAATGCAGATTTTGTTGGTTATAACACCATTGATAATCTCTCAACTGGTATTGGAAAAAAATCCAATCAATTGTGTATGGCTTGTCATGACGGTGAATATGGCGTTCTTAACCGTAATCTTAGTAATGAAAACTCGGAGTGATTTATTTTGAATGTATTAGTTATTGGTGGCGGTGGACGCGAACATGCTATTTGTCTGTCTATTTCTAATTCAAATCTATTAGACGAACTTTATTGTGTTCCTGGTAATCCCGGTATTGAGAATCTTGCAACTTGTATACCTGGAGACATAATGGATAATGATTTTATTTTAAATATTTGTAAAGAACATTCAATTGATTTTGTAATTGTTGGTCCTGAGGCTCCCTTAACAAATGGAGTTACGGACATCCTTCAAAATGAAAATATTTATGTCTTCGGACCTGATTCCAAGGCCGCTGAACTAGAAGGTTCAAAAATTTTTATGAAAGATTTATGCAAAAAATATGAAATTCCTAGCGCTGATTATGAGACTTTCTCCGATGCCGATTCAGCAATTTCATATCTTGATTCTAAAACCCTGCCTATTGTTGTTAAAGCCAATGGTTTAGCTGCAGGAAAAGGAGTTATAATCGCCAATGAAAAATCTCAGGCTATATCTGCTATCAATGACATGTTAATTAATAATAAATTTGGTTCTGCAGGAAGTTCTATTGTTATCGAAGAATTCTTGGAAGGCCGAGAAACTAGTTTCTTTATCATTTCAGATGGAAATACTGTATTACCTTTAGGATTTGCTCAGGATTATAAACCAATTTTTGAAGGAAATAAAGGTCCAAATACTGGTGGAATGGGTTCTTATAGTCCCGTTGAATATGTCGATAAAACTTTAGAAAACGAAATATTATCTCTTGCTCAAAAAACCATTGATTCAATGAATAATGAAGGGTGTACTTATCGTGGTGTGTTATATGTTGGCTTAATGCTTACTGAAAATGGACCAAAAATTTTAGAATATAATGTACGTTTCGGCGATCCAGAATGTCAAGTACTCCTTCCTCGTATTAAAAATGATTTACTTGAAATTTTATACCTTTCTAGCAAAGGAGAATTGAATAATGTTACTAATTATGAATTATATCCGGATTCAACTATATGTGTTGTTGTATCTTCTCCTGGTTATCCTGAAAAACCCATAATCGGTTCTGAAATAGTAATTAAAACTAATCATAATATATTACATGCCGGAACTGAAAAGAAAAATAATAAATTATATTCTAAAGGCGGTCGTGTTTTAAATATTCTTGGTAAAGGCTCTACTCTTTCAATTGCTCGTGATGAAGCATATAAATTAATAAATGACATTACATGGAAAGATATGTATTATAGAAGGGACATAGGTTTAATTGAAAATGAGTAACAAAGTAGCTGTAATTTCTGGCAGTAAATCTGATTCAAATATCACAGATTCAATAGGCAAAGTTTTTGACGACTTTGGCGTTGATCATGAGATTCGTGTAATTTCTGCACATAGGAATCATGACGAATTGCAAGAATACGTGTCAAATTCTGACGCTGATATATTTATTGGTGTTGCAGGTCTTTCTGCACATCTTCCTGGAGTTTTATCTGCTCTCACAACTAAACCCGTTATAGGCGTTCCCGTTAAAGCCGCATTAGGAGGAATTGATTCCTTACTTTCTATTGCACAAATGCCACCTGGTATTCCAGTTGCTGCTGTTGGAATCAACAATGGTAAAAATGCAGCTTTATTGGCAATTGCTATATTATGCCTAAATGACGAAACACTTCATAACAAACTCGTAGAATATCGCAAAAGTTGGAAAATACAATGAGCACTTCAGATTCTGACTATTCTTTAATTAAACAAGGTAAAGTAAAAGCTGCCT